>Ga0179593_1643524_pt1 | contig 17211 bp, 20 predicted proteins | sample CZODoug2_1_08_16_FD_185931 | JGI IMG/M metagenome (GOLD analysis project Ga0179593, IMG submission 185931) | Vadose zone soil fungal communities from Angelo Coast Range Reserve, California, USA - CZODoug2_1_08_16fungal (PacBio error correction) | ecosystem: Environmental > Terrestrial > Soil >... | reverse complement strand
TAATCCACGCACAGCTTTTTGGGCGCCCTCCTTTTTTTTTCGTCAGGTTAGCATTTTTTTTTTTTCCAAATTCTCGGACTGGTGACGGCTGATCTTCTTCGTTTGGAGATAAGCCAGCGGTTGTAAAGGGTATTTCTTGCTTCGCAATTCGCCCTCCTTAATCGTTGATCGTCCCAGGCAAACAACACGCCCAGGCAAGCTGTTTTTTTTTGGTCCGTCCTTTCCTGGCCGGTATACTAGATTGGCGGCAAAAAATTGCGTGCTTACCACTCCCCCCCCCTCCGCCTGCTTCCAGATTTTTTTGGCGCTGCCGGGGCATCGCCCGCTGAAAGCTGTCGGCCGGGTGGACTCCTTTTTTTTGCTGAGCTCATTGCTTCACGGAAGCCCTTTTTGCCAAGTTTCAAGAAGCAAACCCCCGTCACACTCGGTCTTTTCGTTTCCTCTGGTTTTTCAGGAAGCACGGAGGTCAACACGGTGTGGGCGTGCCGTTCCCCCAACCGTCTTTTTGCGACCGAGGAAGATCGAGCAACCCCCCCAAACCCCCAAACCCACCCCCCCCACCCCCGTTTAGGCGGACCTTTCGACCGGGTTTTACGTGCCTCCCCCTTTTGCCGCTGCACCATGGCTTTTTTACGAATAGAAGTTTTTTCGGGGTTTTTCCCCCGTCTCCCCCTTCCCGGCGCCGAATGCTCGAGAACCCCCCCCTTTTTGGACTTTTCCTGGTTTTTTTTTTTTTTCACAGTCCCCCGGTGCCTCCACGCCCACTTCCGGTAAAACTGGGAAACTTGGACTAGTCGCAGGCAAAGATTCTTTTTCTCCCTCGTTCGTGTCTCCCAAGTTTAAGATTTTCCAAACCAGAAACTGGTGCTTTCACTTTGGTTGACCCCCTACACCCGGGCACCCTCTGGGCTTCACCCCGGAAATCACACTGGACGCGGGACCGCTTTTTTCTTCCTCTTCCTGTCATGTCCTTTCCGCGGGCGTTTTGCGGCGCTGGGTTGTCCAGGCCTTCTGTGCGTTAGTTGGCCGAACGTCTGGCATCACTGTCGACCTTCGCACCTTTTTTTCCGACTTGTGCAGGTTGGTTTAAAGGAAGGGCCCTTTTCGACTGCTCCAGGGCCAGTCGGACGATTTATGGCCCTTTTTTTTTTTTTTAGCACCGTTCAAGTTGAACTTGCCTTGCGAAGCCAGTCGACTTTGGAACGGCCCTGCGCCCCCCCCCCTTTTTGGTGCTCATACCTCCACGTTCCGTTGCCATTTCTTTGCGTTGGCCGAGCAGAGGGCGCCAGAGCTTCGGAAGTCCGACTTTCAAGTTGTTTTTTGCAAGTTGTCGAAGGGGCCGTTTTGAAAAGAAAGGAACTTCTGGTGAGTGACCTTGAAACCCCCCGGAAGAATGGTCGGTTGGTTAGGAATGTCTTTCCAAATGATCATTCGCCCTTCTCGGTGTCCTGGACCCCCCTTGTTTTCCCTGGAGTTGTCGGTTTCAGGGCGCGAGGTCGGGCCGCCAGCAACTTTTCCCTTTGTGCTTGTCTGAACCTTTGTTGTACCAGGTTCCCCGGCATGGCTCGTTCGGGCTTCCCTGTGTTGCCTTTTTTTGCTTTTCAAATAGGCGTGCAAAGTCTGTCCCTCCTCCAGGCCCTTTTTTTTCTTTTAAAATCTGGTTGACATCTGTTCCCATGCTATTTCCGCTACCTCCTTGTGTCCTTTTTTTTTAAACGATCCCAAAAGAAACCAAAGAAACCCCGGCTTGTTGCGTGCGCCTGGGGTTGCGGGATCCGAGGTTTGGTTCCGGTAACGGCAATGAAGCAGTTACTCTTAAGGTTCATTATCTTTTTCTAGCGTGTGAACCCCCCCCGACAAGATTCAAGTCCGTTCTAGGATTGTTCTTGTTCTCCTTGTAAGGGTGATAGGAGGTGTTGAGCACGCCCAAGGGGGCTTTTTCACTTGGGAGGGCTCCTCTTTTTTACACGATGATCTGCAGGGCAGACCCCTTCGGAACCTCATTTGAACAGGCCGAAAGCGGTCCCCCCCTTTTCTCTTTTCCCAGTGGAGACGCACGCCTAGGCGGGGCGCGATGCCCCCTCGTTGCAAAAACGGGTTTCTCCCTTTGGGCGCCCCCCCCTATACCACTTCACTTCCTGGACGAACGCGGCCCTTTTTTGCTTTTCATTGTCGTTTTTTTCAGTCTTATCTTCGGGGGACATTTGAGGAGATCCTTCTGGCCTTAGGATAGTTTGATCGAGAAATTCTTCGTTTACGGCCTGTATTTTATTGGTGTTCACCTAAGATTTCCAGGGCCTCCAGCCAGGGCGGGCCCGCCCTTCCATTATCGAAGTTACCGATGGGGAGCTTGGTGGGTTCTGCTTCCCCCGATGGCCTCTTTGAAGTCCCAGGGCGGTCATGGTAGAAAAAGTGTGTCTTTTTTTGCCCAATTCGATCCGCTTTCCTTGGCGCCGGGTCTTTGAGATAGCTTTTTGAGCTTTGGGTCTGGAAATGGTCTGTAAAATGCCGCCCGGGAATTGCACCGTCCTGTTGGCCAATTACAGGTGTTTTGGAACGCCGTGCTTTTTCAAACCAGCAAGTCTGCGAATTATTGGGCATCTTTTTCCATCGAGGCGTGCTGGGATTTAATGGGTTTTTCCCCCTAAGGTAATCGCTACGGGGCAACGTCCTCTGATCACGTCGTTTTCGTTCGATCCCCCTTCCCCCTGGCTGCCGGCCTTGTTCCCGGTGACCAGACCTTGAGTTCTTGGCGGTTGTCGTGGTTTCCAGCCACCGCGGGCGTTTTTTGCGGTCCTCTGACCTCCCTCCCCCATAATAGTTCGCTATTTATCGACGATGGGACCTTTTTTTAAAACTTCTTGCCCCCAAGCCAGAAGGCTCGGCCCTCCGTCATTTCCGTGACTTCGGTTTGTTCCTTTTTTCGCCATTCCGTATTCTTTGGCGGCGCGTATTGAAAGATGTTTTTCTGATGATCGATCCCTCGGCCGATACCCTTCTGCCCGAATCTCTCTTCTTTTCTCGTTTTGCGAGTCCTTTTTGGCCATATTCCCTTCTTTTTCTTTCAGCGCGCAAACCTCTTTCTTTTCCGCGCCGCCGCTCCCCTCCGATGCGTTCCCTTAAGCGGTTAAAACGAGCCCACGTGCTGATTTGGATTGGTCGCCAGGGTGCTTTTTGCCTTTTCTTTTTCACTACTTCTTCTATCCCCCCCCCTTCCCTGAGGATAGCCCTGTCCTTCTATCACTTTTCTTCTCGGGAGGATTGGGGCTTGCCCCATCTTCCGAAATCTGCCCACCCCCCTTGACCCACCGGGGCGCTTGCCTTTTTGCGCAGGTATCTTTCCCTCCCGCGTGGGACCTGGAATCAGAGGTCGGGTTCCCGCGTGAGCCGGGCTCCCCTTCAAAGGTTCTCTTTCCCCTTTCCTCTTCTCATCGACATCTCACCCTCTTTCGCGCCTGTTTGCTTCCGGAAATTCACGGGGGTCCAACCTTTGCCCTGCGGGTTTCAAGTCGGGGCGTGCCTTTTCTTTTCCCTTTTGAGGTCCTTTTTCCCCAATGGTATGGCCTTTCCCTCGGAATTTCGGCGTTCCAATTGGGGGCAGAACGACAACATTTCGCCCCAGCGTTTCCGGGACTTCCATCGGCGGCTCGGTTATCCCGACTTCCCCCCCCTTCGTCGAGGCATGACCCGCAAGGCGGACTGGATGGGGTCTGGTCCTTGGCAAAAACCTTCGTCAACTGAACGGGATCGTTGGAACACCGCCTATCTCCCCGTCGTACCCCACCTGCTACGATTCTTCCTTTTCCGGCTTCCCGGTCCTCTTTCCCCACCGGCCGACTACACCCCTTCCACGAAAGATTTGGCGCGGGGCCCACAGGGCACAAGATTGGTGCATTTATTCGGTTCTTGAGTAGAAGTCTATTTCCGTTTGGGCAAAGATGGGTTTTTTTGGGCCATTTGCATACAGGCGGGCGCGAGATTTTTTCCTGCAAAGAGCTGTTTTTTTTTCCCCCTGACTTTTTTTTTCTTTCTCCCCAACATGAAATGGTTCATATGGGAAGTCCTCTTTTCATAGGTGATGGGTCCACCAGCGGCTTTTCTCACCCCCAACGGTACACAGTCTTAGTGGGAGAAACCCCCCCCTTTTGAGCATATGACGCGAAACCTGGACAGGACAATCTCAGCCTGTGTGTCCTTTCTTTTTTTTTTTCCGCCCTTCGCCCGATCCCTTGAGGAACGATCATGTCCACCTTCAGATAAGTAGGGATTGATTTGCCTTCACTGCTTGGCTGGTTTAACCGGTCACCTCCCCACTTCTTAACAGCAAACCTTTCCGGGTGACGTGAACCTTCTCGGGGCGGGGACCACCGCTTTGGGGCCTTCCCCCAGTAAACCTTTCTTTGGCCTGCTTCTTCCTGCAAAGAGTGGCAAGGCATTTGAGCCCAGCAGATGGCCGGCCCACACGCCTCCGTTTTCCCCCTAGTGCCCTTCCGGTTGCCCTTTTCACCGGGTCAGCTGATCGTCCCCCCCAACGTCGGCCGATTTGCATGTTTACCCAGGCGCTGCGACCGAAACCATCGAAAGGCCAATCCGCTCCACCGAGACTCTTTTTTTGTCCAATGGCTTTGGGCTCCTCCGAACCCAGCACCTCTTTCTTATGGTTCAGACTCCGACGGCGGTCTTTTCACCTGCACCCCTACAAAAACATTCGGACGGGCCGCGTTCTCTCTGCGAGATGATCGGCACCAAGCCTCCCCAAATGCAACGGCAAAACCCCCAAAATATTCTACCCGAACGCGATTGTACTTTTAAGGACTTCGTCTCCTTGGAGGCGCCAGGACAAGTTCTTACTTGTTGCTTCGCCACCATAATTTTCCCCCACTTTCGTTCGATTACCCCTGGGAGCATTCGCCCCTCCCTTATTTGGGGGCATTCCAAGGCCCATGCTGCGAGGACAAATCGGGTCCCTCACCCTTTTTTGGCGAGTTCGTTTGGCCTTTTCAGTCGAGCTTCGCCCTTTATTACGAGGAATCCCTTTTTCTGCGAGGGCTTGCCGGTAAGCAGATTCATTACGCCGCGCTTCTCCATCCGGCCCATTTTTCCACCCTCTTTTTGAAAGCAAGCGCACAGTCGGGGTAGGTCACCCTTGCGTGAAGCACCACGGGCTTGGTTGAAGAGCTGAAACGGCCTGTCTTTTCCCTGATCTGTTTTTCAGGCGGTTTTTGTGCGAGCGGCGTGTCGTGGACGGAGCCTGCTGCTGCAGGAAGATCGTCGCCGGTTGTTCTGCCCCGGATTCGGCGCCGTTTTTCCGTTCCCTTGTCCGGTTTTTTTTACTGTTTTTTTGTGGAGCACCCTTGCCCAGGGCCGTCGTCCGTGAAGTGCGAACATGCCACGGGGCCAGCTCGATCGACTTTTGAGTCTTGAAGTTCCCACGTTTCGGCGCCGTTTTTGGCAGAGTCCAAGTTTTGGTTGGACCAGGAGTATGCGATCCTATCACGACGGATTTTCGTGGGGCGTCGAGATGGACACCACTTTGCTTCTGGTGGTTGATGTCCCTTTTTGCCCCTCGGTCACGGCGTCCCCGGGCCTGACTTTTAGGCTCGGTCGGAGATGAACCGGTTCAAGTCCCTCGGGTGAGCAAAGCCGTCCCCTCGTGTCAGGTTTTTTTTCCTTACTCCCCCCCCTGACCAGGAGCTGGTATGTTTCAATTGCGCAACAGCCGCCGAAAAGTCTTGCCTGGGCCTTTTGACTGCGTGGCGCCTCTTCGAGTTGGAGGATGCCTCCTCCCCTGGTAGCGCTGGAGTATTCCCCCTCAATAATCAGCGCGTTTTGTCCCCCCTTTCCCCGTCCCGATGATTTGCTGTTCCCCAGATCGCAGACTTTCTCCTCTGTGCTTGCCCCTTTTTTCTGAGTTGTTGCTCCATTCGGCACTCGATGTATGGTTTTTCCTCTATCCGGACAATTGAAGCCCGGCCAGGGAATCCCCCTGAACTTCAATAACCTTTTTTGTTTTCCCCCCCTCATACGGTTGTCGAAGAATGGCGGTTGTTTGCGCCCTAGGTCATTCTTGCGAATCGGCTCTTGTCCTCTTCCTTCCGCGTGTCTGTTTTTCCCCTCCTTCCCTTCTCCCCCCTGCGGGTTTTTATCTTTGACATCAAGGGGTACTTTTTTTTCTCTCAGGAAGAGCTGTGGGGCCCTGTCCTTCACTGGCCGTAATCGCCACCTACCCTCCCCCTTTTTTTTCGGAAATTTCACCTTTTTTCCCCGGACCCCGGCCATTTACTGAACGCAGGTTTTTTTTCCCCCCCCTTTGGCCATTCTTCTCCACGTACTGGCTTTGTGACTTCTTTCCCTCCCCCTTCATCCCCGCGATCTTGGAGTGGGTTTCAACTCCCCTCCCATGTGGGGCAAAGTGCTTGAGAATACCCGTCCGGTGTCGTAAACCACCCTTGTCTCGATTTTTTGACACGTCTCTTCCCCCTATTGCGGTACGATTCTCGGGTAATTGTTTTTCTTGTGTTACCCGAAGTGTCGTCTTGGGCGGACTGGGGTCCCATGGTACTGTTCGTTTTCTTTTCCCCTTGATGTTCTTTCCATCGATTAATTTGACGGGAGACGGCAGCGGTCTGGCCGGCATTTTTACTGCAAGTCCGATTCTGTGGAGGGAAGGCTGTGGAGCCCCCAGATTTGACGTTCGTCCCGAGCCAGTTCCTTACTAGCCCTCTCGAGGTTCCAGCGGGCTCCTGTAACAGACCGCGTGTATTCGGTGCTTTTTCGATACTTTTTTTTTTTTTTTTCCCCGGCTTTTTCTTTCTTTTCTGAGCCAAGTCTGGATCTTTTTCCTCCCGCATGGAGGTGGAGCTTCTTTCTTGTCCCCTCTTTGATTTGTTGCCCTCCTTGGAGCTTCCCCGAGCTCAGACGGTCGTAAGTCTGCACAACGACCCCCTGGGAGGGTCTGGTCGTTTGGTTGGGCTCCCCCCTTTGGTGCGGTTTCGAGATTCAACATTTCCCCCCCCCCCAGGCGGGCTCGGTTTTTTGCTTCCGAGGCGCGCGTTTTTTTGCCGAAACGGAGCGCGGAACAACGCTTGTGGCCCGTGCCCCGCGGCCTTGCCTTTGCCCGGTCTCCCCCCTTGGCCGCCTCGGACAACCGCCCCCCATCATCATTGTGATCATCGTGTTCCGTCAAGTGGCCCTCGCGAAGTTTGGCATTTGCAGGTATCGCCGGCCTCTTTTGATTGTTTTTTTCCCCTTTTTTTTTTCTTCTCAACACCCCTTGTGGATGTGTCCTTTCTGATGCGTGTCGAGGGGGCATCGGCGTTGCTTTTCCTGTTTCGGGGTTTTCAGTGAAACCCCTTCTGGGGGGGGGATTTTTTTTTTCCCGAGGGCCGACGAGCCGGCGCGGGGGCCGCCTTTGCTGGGTGGCCGCGGCCGTCGCTTTCTCAAGACCGACCTTTCCTCCTCCTCTTTGTTTGTTGAGCTTTTTTGAGAATAATTCGGTCGTGGCCGTGACGCTCGGCCAGTTTTCCCCACTTTCCCCCCTCATCTTCCCCCCCCCTTTTTTTTTCAGGCGAGTCTTTCGTGCGGATTTTTCCTTTAGATTCATGTTCCCCCCTTCCCCCCCAGGCCCCCCCTTGGCGGCTCGACACCTCCGCTGGCCACCCCCATTCCACCGGCGTGTTTTTTGTGTTTTTCCTGCGATCTTTGTTAAGCCCGCCCCCAAGGTTGCAAACGGTTTCCTTGCAAACGCCTTCTGGCCGAGGTGTTTTTCCAACTGTGTTCTCCTCCCCACACATTCCAGGTTTGTGCCCGGGTTGTTTCCCAGGCGCCGCTTTCACGATGTATCGACGACCGGCAAGGCTTTTTTTCTGGCATTTTGCGTTCTTTGCGTGGTTTTAAGCGGCTCCCCTTTTCTGACACGCCCCTTTGTCTGGCGGGGCTCGATCCCCCCTCTGCTCTCGGTTTTTGAAAATGTAAATGGTTTTTTTTTTTTTTTTTATCGACCTGGAGGAGTGGAAAGCACAAAACCTTTGTCCCCAACTTTTTTCTCCTTTCTCCTCCCCCCTTCGAGGCTCAGGGACGCTTTTCTCTGAACCCTTTTGATGCCCCCCTTATCAAAAAGCAGGCCCCCCCGTTCGGCGTGCAACCCCCGTATCTCCTCTCTTGTTTTTTTGAGTTTTCAGTGGAACCAACTGCGTGCTTCGCCGTATTTCGCCTTCGATCCGTTCCCCCATCTTTTTTTTTCACCGCGATCGGCTTGTCCCGGATGCCACCCCCCTAAGGATGAGGGCCTGTCCCCCTTTCGGAACCCTTTTGTTTTTCGCTTTGAACCCTTCCCCAAGAGTCTTGTTTTTTTTAGGCGCGCGGGCTCTCACATGACCCTTTTCTCGATCACCTACCACCCCCCTCACGTTTCACAATTCCTGCTGACCCTTAGGACTGCCCCCCGGAATGAGTGCCACCTCCCTTTCCAAGCAATTTTCGTAACGCAGGAGTCCTTTAGGTTTTGTCCCCCCCTTCCAGGGAGAGTGTGTTGCAAGTTTGTGGTTACTTAAGACCCCCCACCTGTCCTTTTACTTTCTCATCCCCTTTTCCTGGATTTTTTTTCTCCCCCAACGCCCCCCAGTTCTAAAGGCTCTTGGTATGGACCCGGTTTTTTTTTCATTTTTTCATCCGTTTCTTTTGTTCTCTAGGGCCTTGTGCCGCTCCCATGCCTTCTCCTTGAAACCTGGCTTTTTTTCCTGTTTTTCCTTTTTCTTTTCAAGGGCGGAACCCTACACCCTTGATTAGTAGGTGCTTTCATCTACGCCATTAAAATTCTCTTCCCCAAAGCTTTTTTTTTTTTTTTGTTCCCTTCCATTGATGATGGTCAAACTTTTTTCTTTCTTTCCAAAGGCTCTAAGGATGGCCCCCCCGGTTGCCCCACCTGCGATGGGCCTTATCCCTCCCGCAGGATTCCCCTCCCCCTTTTCCCAGTTTGTGCTATCCCACCGGCACATCTTCCATCGAGGAGACCGTCCCCCCCTGTAAATTATAATCCAACGGGTTGTTTTTTTCATGTACAAATTTTCCCTCCTTTTTGTCTTTGATTGACACCCCCCACCCCCCCCCCCACATCCGAGCCCTTTCCGAACGAACCTCCCCCTCTTTTCAGGCTGTTTTCCTCCCCTGGTTCTTTTTTTGACGAGGCCCCTTTGTGCAATCTTCGTTTCCCGGGCGTTCTGATATTTCTGTTTTTGGATCTCCAGCAGCTCGGCCTCCCGCTTCGCCAATTTTCCCCTCGAAACCCCTTTTCGGTTTCTTTAGCCTCAGGTCACCTTTTTGCCCCAGGCCCCAAGCTGTTTCGTTTGCGGCTGGTTTCCCCTCCTTGCTTCTCCCTCCTTCTTTTCACTATTTTCTGCGGACGGAATTTTTTGAGTCACAACTGCCCCCGACCCCCCACTGCGTGGGCATCACCCAACCCGATGGTTCTTCCCTGGGGCATCGCCCTCTTTCCCTTTCTTTTCCTCTGGTTGACCGTTTTTTCTTTTTTCTTCCTTGACATCCTCAGCCATTTCCCCCAGCCCAGTTGGGCCATTTTTGCCCCAGGATTCCCCCCCTTCCACATCTTTTTTTTCTCGTTTGACTTCTTTTTCTGGTTTTTTCCTTCGGCCTGCCGCTGGTCCCCTGGACGTGCCGTCTTTCCCCCCCACTTCTGGTTTTCCCTTCCCCCGATTATTTTTTAACGTCTTACGTTCGAGCGGGGGCCCCGTTGCATCAGGTTTGTTTGTTTTTTTTTTGTTTTGTTTTGGTCTGCCTTTTTTTGTGCTTTGTTTTTCTCTTTTGTTTTCCACTTTTACTTTTGTTTTTTTTTTTTTTTTTCTTTCCTCGTGGCTGTTCACTTTTTGGCAGTTAAACCCTCTCCCCGGGAAAAACCCCCCTTCTCGCCCCCTTTCGTCTTGCCTTTCTTCCTCCAAGAGGTCTCAGGCCCCTCCGGTGAGAAGATTCTCACGCCCCACGAAAAAATTCCAGGAATGTGCGTCTGAGTTCCTTCCCCCAGAGCTGGCCTTTCTTTCTTGGTCTTCCCTTTTTCTCTTTCTCCACAATGCCTTTTTGAGATTTTCAAGCCTGGTGACCTAAAAACGATGGCAAAACGCGTTTGGAATCACGGCCCCCTATTTTTCCCCCCCTTTACGCGTGGGCGATGGTTCCGATTTTTTTTCGCGGAAAGTGGGTTGTCGCAGCTTTCTTTTGCTGCTTTTCTCCCAAGCTCCTTTTTTCCTTTTTCGGTTAGTAGTACGCGCTTTGTGGCCGACTATTAAGGCCTACGCTTCTCTCCCATTTTCTTTTCGCCGGCACCGGATTGGGAGTCTTTTTGCCCCAAGTAGGCCCGGCCTTTGCAATGCACGGGGGTGGCATTAGCGCCCCTCTCTTCCCCCTTTTTAACTCCTCTCCGGTTTGGTGGAGAGCAAAATAGTCCCTTTTCTTTTTGCGACCTTTTTCCGTCGACTTCCTTTTCCCCCCAACCTTTTTTTTGTTCTCCTTTGGGGACGAATTCCCCCCTTCTGTTGGCAGTTGCCATTTTGGTCCGTTGGTTTTTCCGGCCTCTTCCTCCCCCCTGCTTTTTTATCCTGTCCTGTCCGGAAAGTCATTTTTTCCCTTTGTGGGTTGAGGGACAGGTGTTTTTTGAAACCCCCTGGGCTTTCTTCACTGTCTTCCCCCAAGTAAGCATTGGCTGCCTGGTTCGTAAGTTTTCTTCCCCAAAAGCCATTTTCTTCTTTCCCCTCTTTTCGTTTCTTGAGTTTTGAATTTAGGATGATTACGGCTTTTTCTCTGCTTGGTCTTTCTTGCGTCTTTTTCCTTTTGATTCAAGGTTCCTTTCGTTGCCCCCTGGTCGGCCCCGATGGGGGGTGGGGGGGGGGGTTTGGGACTTTGGCCCCCCTTTTTCCGTTCACGGCCTTGTTGCGCGTGTTTTTTGCTAACTTCAGTCCTTTTCCTTTTTGACCCTTTTCTTGACCGCAAGTCGGCTTTGATTGGTTTTTTCTGGTTTTTTTTAGTCCCTCCCCTCAGTAACCTGAGATCCGCTTTCAACACGGTTTAAAGTTGTTTTTTTTGGTGACGAAATTTTTTTTTCCCCGGCAGTTTTTTTCGTTGAATGGGCTGCAAATCCAAGCACGAGCCCCCCCTTCTTTTTTCCCCTGCAATTTTTTTTTCCCTTGACCCTCCGGTTCCCATGGATCGTGTCCTCCGGTGTTTTGTTCCCCTGCGGCGATTTAGGCTTGCATGTTTCCCCCCACCCTAAAGAAGGGCCCCTTCTGTCCGGGCTTCTCTTTCTTTGTCTTCTGCTGGAGAAACGCCATTTTTCTTTGTCCCTCCTGTGGATTGGCCTGAGCGGCTTTTCCCCCCAATTTCTCCCCCCTCTTCCCCCCGCCCCTTTATGGCCCAGATCGGGCCCCTAATGGGCAGATGACGAAGCGTTTTTTTGTCCCACCACTTATTTCTCGCGATTTTCCTCCCCCCCCCCCTCCCGGCCCTCTTCGTGGCTTTTTTTCCCCCATTCCGTTGCCCAAAGGCAATTCATCCTTCGGGACGGGCGACCCCCCCCCCCCCATCTTGTCCTGTTTTTTTTCCTCCAACGCGCCCAATCTGTCCTTCATTGGTCTTTGTAGTTGGTGATGCGTTTTCGTCATTCCTTCTGTTTTTGAGCGCATCCTTTTTCTAGAGATCTTCCCCTTTTCTTTCGTTATAAGGCCTTTTCGTTTTCTGGATATCTTCTTCCGCGTTCCTTTCCCCGCTTTCCTCCCCAAAGCCAGGCGTCCTCAACACAATTGTTCATTCTCGCACACCGGATGGGGGACTTATTTTCTTCATAAGATTTTCCCCCCTCCTGATTTTTTTCCATGGTCTCAATCTTTTTCCCCAATGGGTCGCCCGCCGATTTGTTGCCTTCCGCCTACCTCATACCCCCCTTGTTGAATGATCGAAACCCCCCTGAAACGGGCGGCCCTTGGCCCGTTGACATGTCTTGACCAACCTTCTTGGGAAGCTGTCCTTTTCCTGGCCCCCTTCTTTTCTTTTTTGGGTTCCCTTTTTTTTCCCCCGACGTGACTTCGACCTTTCCCCACAAGCAACAAAGTCCCGCTAATTATAATAGGTTAGCTGGAGTCTGATTGAGGTTTTCCCCACTTAGGCGGTTTTTCTTTTCATTAAGGGAATCTTGGAAATATTGTTACAAGCGGACTCCCCCCCTTTTTTTCCAAATTTTCTTTCCCCCCCCCAACCTTTTTTTCCCCCCTTCATGAGATGAGTACTTCACAAGCGAAAAGTGTTTTTTTTGCGCATTTGGGTCTTTTCTGTCCCCTTCCTCTTTTTCTTTTGGCTTTTTATGTTGCATCCCCACCCCGGGGGATTTTGGGCGCGACCCCCTAGTGACGTGATCTCCGCAACCGGTCGATTCTAATTTTTTTTTCTCCCGAGTTGATCCCCCCTTGCAAAAGGGTCTTTCGCTTTTTTCTTCCTTTATTTTGACTTCGGTGCCGCGTCCTTTCCTCTTGGATAATCGCGGCGTTGCGGCGGACCCCCCTGCCTCGTTTCCTGCGCTTCTCTTCCCCACCGATCCCTCTCTTTTCCCTTCCTGGGGCCCGAATCTCCTCCCTTTTAGTTGTTGTTTTCTTCTGCCGTCTTTTCAGTTTTTCGGGAAATATCTTGCGGATAATACCAGGGGCGCGGCAACCCTTTCCCGCCCCGCCGCCCCCTTTCGGCCCTCACCGCCCTCCTCCTTTCCCCACGGAAATGATGTGCTTTTTCCGCGCCGGCTGGGATGGCACTCTTTTTCCCCCCCAGCGGGAGATCAACTCGGTCAGATTGTCATTCTTCCCCCGGTTTTTATCACTTCCTTTTTCCTTTTTTGTCTCCAAAGCCCCACTCGAAAGGCCCTTCCGCCCCCATTACCACAAGGCGCAACCCCCGGATTCTTTTTTCCGATGTTTCGGAGCCTTTTCAACCCCTCTCTTTTTCTTTCCATCACTCTTTCCCCTTTTGTGAGAGGCTCCATATGTCAAAGGCGGAACCTTTTCCTCTTTCCCCGCCCGAAGATTTTTTCGTCAACATCGGGTCTCCCATCCATCTTGATCCTTTGAGCGTTTTTTCTTTTTTTTAGCAGTTTTTTTTTCTCCCACGGATTTTTGTCCTTGGGCAGGTAGGGGCGGCCTTTCTTGGCCATTACAGACAATGTTTTTCTTCGCTGTTACCTGTATCTTCCACCCCATTGGTATTTTCGGACCTTTTCCCTTTTTCTTTAGTTCCCCTTTTCCGAACGACCCCTTTTTTCGACCATGGCGGGCCTTTTTTCCCCCCCCACTTCATGGATGCGAATTTCTTTTGGTCCCTTTATACTTTTTTGCCCATCGTGACGTTCTCTCCCTTCCCCCTTCAAGGCCGGCCTGGCTGGGTTGGAAATCCTTCGTCACTTCCCTTGGCGGAATGTTTGAACACCGCTTCTCCCTCCCACGACATTGCCGTCCCCGAAGACAATGTTTCCGATTGATCTGATGAAAGATGCGCCCCCCTTTCCCTCCTCCTTCCCCCTTTTTACTCCCCCAATTTTCCACGCAAATCTTTTGCGGGCGTTCGTCCAGTCCCCCCTTGATGGTGCAGTTGGTATGGTTGGGTTCTCGTTAGTCTTCCGGGTCCCCCTCTTTTTCCTCCCCCACCGCCCCCTTTTTTTTGGGGCAGCGCCTGTCTTACAATCGCTTTCCTCCTGTTGGTGTTACGCTTATTCGGCCCCCGAGGTGCCTAATTTTCTCGCGCCCCTTTTTTGCAACCAGCCTTTTCTCGCGCAATCCTCCCCCTTGACCGGTACAAGGGCCCTGTTTTTTTTTCACCCTCCGAGATATGAATGGTTTGAACTTTCCTTCAATCTCAGTCTCCGGGTTCCCTCACCCGCCAGCTCTTGCCGATCTTTCCCCCGGAGTGAGGGCGATTCCCCTGAAAACCCGTATCTCCTTTCCTTTTACCTCTTTTCTTTCCCTTTCTTTCTTGCCTTTCTTCGTTCCGCAACCAATCCCCCCCTATAGTTTCTTCGTCACCCCCTTTTCCCACCGTTACGTGTTAGAGGAACTAGGGGTCGGGACATCGCATTTGCCACCCTTTTTCGGCCTTTGCGGCCAGGCGAGGTGCCCCTGTGCCCCCCAAGCCGTGGCCACGCCTATTTTTTTGGCCAATGCGCAATTCCCCCTAAAACTGGTTCCTCATCTTTCCTCCGTACAACGACAAGGGTTTTTGATCGCCAGCAACGTCTCTTTTTTTTTTCCTTTTTTGACCCAGGTGCGTCCGCCGTCCTCCCCTCCATCGAAACCCCCTTGCTCCCCTCCCTATTTTCGATCAATGGTCTGGCGACATGCGACCCTTCCGTCACATTGCTGAAGGTTTTTTTCCATCTTTCCTACGGCCTGGCCTTGCCTTCCCTTGCACACACACCCTGGACTTCGGACGCGCCGACCGCTCTCTTTTTTTTTTTTTTTCCTTTTGGGCCCCACGACCCCTCCAATTTCCACGTCAACGTGCGTTTCCCCAATGAATCCCCCCCCCTCCCTCTCTTGCTTGAAGTCCCCCCCTTTTCGTTTTTCCCCTCTGAGCGCAGGCCGTTTTTTGCTTTCGCCCAACGACGGAGTTTGGAACTACCTTTAGAGGTCCCGGGGTGTCTTCATCGCCGGGCCCCCCTCCCCCAAAGCCCATTTTCGACCAATTAGGCCCCCCTGTGCGAGGTAGGAAGTCGTCTTTGATCGGACTTAGCCTTCCCTCCTACGAAAGGTTTTCGCGGTTTTGCCCCCAGCGCCGTTCTTTAATTTTTTGCGGACTTTGCGGGTCTTCCCGGGCCCTTCTGCCCCCCCCCAAAGCGTCCCCCTGCCCTGAGGGTTCGGCCGTGCGCCATCTGGCAATTTTTCCCATTGTGGTAGTTTTTTCCGTGCCTCCCCAGTTTTCTTTTTTGGAAGAGATTTGTAAACTTTGGCGACCCGCCTCCTTTTTTGACCCAGCTCTGCTGCTTCCGCCCCTGTTTTTTGGACCGGCGGTCTCCCCCGGCGTGTCTTGGAGAAAAACCTGCTTTTTTTTTGGGCCGTGTATCTTTTTCGAGTTGGCGTTCTCTTGTCCGGTCCCCTTTTTCCCGGAGCACGAGGCGTCCTTCGTCGCATCCTGCTGCACTTGGCCCTTCACTTTTTTTTCGCCCGACTTTTTCGTTTTTTGCAGCCACCCCTTTAGCCGGCCGTTTTCCCTCGGCACTTTCTGGACCCAGGCGTTGCTGACCAGATTTCAACTCCTGGGCTTTTGCCTTGAGCATGTCCCCCTTGCTTCCTGGCTTAGGATGTCCTTTCCATGAATCCTCCGGCTCCGGGCGTCCCCGGACTGGCTGTGGACCTCTGCCCCCCCCTTCCCCCATGCGCCCCCTCCCCGTGGGCGGTGTTTTGAGCACTTTTCGGGTCTCGGCTTGCATCCTTTTTTCCTAGTCCCACTCCCTTTTTTGAGGATCAATTTTTGACAGGGCCGCGACCTCTTTCCTGGGCGTTCCCCTTTTTTTTTTTCATTCAAAACAGCCCTCTCCTTTCTTTTCCCGTCTTTCGCCGCACCTCTCCCTGCGGGATGGAGTCCCCCACTTTTTTTCCCCCAATATCATTTTCCCCGTCCGAAGTCCTACCCCATGCTCGTCACTCTTTTCCTTCTTGCAGATGTCTTCCCAGATACTCTTTCTTCCCATCGGCACGGTTGCGCGAGGTAATGGTTTTTTTTTTTCCCCCCCCCACCGACAGGCCTTTTTTTTTTCTTGGGCACTGACCCTTTCCTTCCACCCCGTTGTTCCAGTAATTACAATTTGTGGAAACCGGCTCACTCCTCGGTGTCGACTCCCTGTGTTGCTTCTCCTTACTTTGAATTCCTTCCCTCTTCTTTGATTCACGGTGGCACCCCTTTGGGGTAACGATTTTCCCTTGCCCTCCATTAACTGACGTTGCGTTCTCCAAGCAGAGCTTTTTTGTTGGCCGCATTTCCCTCAGACCTTTGGGTTATTTTCTCCCCCCTTTCAAACTTCAGGCCCCCACGGGAACCCGGCCAGGTGTCTTTTCCTCCCCTTTTTCAATATATTGCCCATGCCCTTCACGACCCTTTTTCCCCGGGGCTGGTCCCGATTTCCCGGCTCTATTGAAAAAAAACCGGTTCTCCCGAGCCTGATTTGGTTTTTTCACGGCTACCAATTCAGTGCTTTCCAGTCCGTTGTACAACCCCCACGGAACTTTCCCCCTCCGACGTTTTCAAAACCGCAACCACACTGTTTCGGTAACGAAGGCTGCTACTTTTTCCGTTCAGCTGTTAATGGACTGCCTGTCATCCAGCTTCTTACACGTGATTGCCCGTGACCGTTTTACAGGACTTTTTTCGAGGCTGTTTTTTCGAGCTACGAAAGACTCCTTTGAGCGATGAGGTGCAATTTCTCGTGGCGACAGGGCGTTCACGACGGATCCCGGCCATTTCAGGCCTTCTTGTCAGAAGCTTCCCTCCTTTTTGCGGACGGGCGGGGCGCCTGTCCCCCCTGCTTATCGATCGTCGGCGTCGTCGAAAAGCCCCCCAGATGACTCTGGTTTTTGCCTGGGACCTTTGGGACGGCTTGTGCTTAGTGCCCTCCTCTTGCCGTTTGCGTTGGCTTTTTTTTTTGCGGATGGCTCGCCGGTTGCACGGACCGCCCTCCTTCTTTTTCGTTTTTGTGGCTTTTCCCCACCTCTGTTTTCCGACTTTTCCGTGCACCCTTTCTTTCGGCGAGCAGGTGCTTTTTTTTTGAAAGGCCTCGAGTTTCGTCCGTGCTCCCTTTCTCCGGCGCCCTTTGACGACGCTCTTAGACGGTTGTTTGCCGTCGTCGAGGGATCGTGCAGTTGCCGACTCCCGTGACACCTCCCCTCTAATTTGCGACCTTTCGCAGGATGAGTTTGCTTTGCGCCGGCAAAATTGGTGTTGCTTTTCCTGCCATATCAGGAAGACTTCCAGTTCCCCCGCGGGGATGTGGTGAATGGTTTTCATTGGTTTTCGAGCTCTAGGCGTGGTTTCTTTTTTTTTCGGGGGGGGCCGTTTGAAACGTGAAACTTCTTTTTCCTCGTGGATTTTTTTTTGCCACGAGGGGGCCGCCCCTTTGCTTTTTTCCCCTGCCAGCCTTTTCTTGGCCTTTTTTCGAGGGAGAGCCTCCTCACGACGAAT
>Ga0179593_1414490_pt1 | contig 17211 bp, 14 predicted proteins | sample CZODoug2_1_08_16_FD_185931 | JGI IMG/M metagenome (GOLD analysis project Ga0179593, IMG submission 185931) | Vadose zone soil fungal communities from Angelo Coast Range Reserve, California, USA - CZODoug2_1_08_16fungal (PacBio error correction) | ecosystem: Environmental > Terrestrial > Soil >... | reverse complement strand
GTCTTCCTACTTCCCCGCTGGTTTTGAGCGTAGACCCTCGTCTTTTCCAGTCACAGCCCCTACCCTTTCTTTTCTCTAGTTTTTTTTTTCCCCCCCCCTCCCCACCCAAGGCTGCTGAAAAATCTTCGGTTCGTATCGTCTCATTAGATACGAGGCAGCCAATCGACAGGTGTCCCTGACAGCCCTTTACCCCCCCCCCTCCCTGCGCGGCCTCCGCCCAAAACTTTTTTTTTCCCCCCCTAAGGTGAGCGCGATGCCCTATCTTTTCGCTCACCGGCCGTGCCCGTTTTTGTGTGGCCCGACACCCTCTTTCCCCTTGTGCCCCTCGACTCCTGCCCCTTTCCTTCCAGCCCTTTTAAACACTGGAACCGCCCAGGTATTTACTAATCCTTGATCCCAGACCCCCTTTCGGCACCCCTGCTACCTCTCCAAGGAATTCTTCGCGATGCCCCGACAATCGAGCCTATTCGCGCATACGCTCGGTTCTACTCCGCCGTAAGTCTCCTTCGATCTTGAACAAGAGTAGTCCGACTTCGGAGTTCTTCCCCCTCCTACCCGTGGAGGACTACCACCCCCTGCAACGCCCCTTTTATCATCTTTAGACTATTCTGCCTCTATCCCTCCTCCCCCCTAAGTAATTCGTATTACCACGACCTTAGTTTGATATCCTTCTACGTAACCCAGGTCTCCCCTAGTAGATGCCCCTCCTTCTCTGCCCTTTGGATCGTTCTTCGTCCCCCTAGGAAGCAGCGCGTCTTTGCACCTCCCCTTTAAAAGCGACGGAGGCTTGAGAGCTTTCCGCAGCCCAGCTTTGGATACGTTTGCTTTTCTAGAAGTTTCTCCTCCATTTTTTTTCCCAAAGTCCCCCCACACTAAAACATCGGCGCCTTTTTTTGTAGGTCCTTATTGGTCTTCTACTCTCTCTAAACTAGCATCGTCCGCCTTCTATAGGGACGCCATACTTCCCTCTAAACTTGATCTTGCCGCCATCTGGCTCTTTCGCGCCTCCGCCTCTCCGTGCTGCCGTCGTAAAAGGCGAAATAGTCCCTGCCGGTTTCTTTCCCCGTGCAACTTCTCTTCATCCGGTCTTAGATTCGACAGCCCTATATCCACGCAGAAAAGATCTGCTCCCCCTACTAGCCCTTTCAAGCCCTCCCCCCCCGGTTATTCATCGCTATTCCCTTTGACTGCCTCGATACGAGTGCCACGGCCTCCCTTTTCCAACGAACCTTTTTTTGGAGGTTTGTAACCCCTTCCTTCGGCGCTCGTCATGGAAGTTGCGTTTTTTCCTTAGGCCCCCGCGGGTACTCCCTTTTTTTTTTGCATCCGGTCTTTAGCAGACGTGATTTCCTTCTCGGTTCCGCGCTTTCGCGGCGGCACCTCCCATTTTACCTTTTTCTGCCGTTCAAGCCCGACCGCCCGTCCCCTTCTGGCCTTCGTCCGAACCGGAGGAAGAATGACGGCGGAAGGGGTTGACGTCTCTTCCAAACCCTTTTTCCCCGACTTGTTACTCTAACCTTAAATGCTTGTTGCTACGATCGAGCGCAATCTTACAATTCTGAGCCTGTGGTTGAAGCAAATTTTTTCTGTTTTCGATTCTCTTTCCTTCCCCCAATGTTTTTTTCTTTTTGAGACTTGAAGATAGGAGGGTCCTGCTCCCCCTTTTTTGTTTTTCATGTTTAACAGACGAGGGCTTTTTTGGTATCCTAGTGTTCTGATTCTTTCGATTAATGCGATCTCATCACCCAACAAGTTCGGACCTTTGTTGGCCCCCTCCCAAGCATTTTACGCTTTTCCTGCCCCCATTTCCTGCGGTCTTCCCCGCTCTTGGAATTTGCGTGGCGTCCCCTGCCGACGTCCCGTATCTGTGTCTTGATAGTTTCTTTTTTTAGCGGCTTTTCCCGGCTATGCACTTGTCTTACGGACCTGCTACCCACCTAGAGACCTTCCTTTCCAAACGTTGGTCCCGCCGTGTGGATTTTCTCCGACCGGTTTCCCAATGCGAGCGCCGTCCTGCTTTGTTGCCTGCCTCACTTTCTTTCCCTGGAGTCATGCTGCTTCTTCTATAGAGATCTCGCCCTTTCGGAGCCCTCCCTTCTCTTTTTTTGATCCCTTATGTTCTCTTTCCCCCTTCCTTTTTGTCGTCTGGATGCCAATTCCGGTGGATCTCATCGCCTTTTTGCTTTATCTAAGATCGCTTTTTTTTCCCTTTACTCACTTTTGCATCCGTCCTTGGCTGATTGCCGAGAGTCCTGCTGGTTCCGAGAGCGTTTTTAGCATTCGGCCGAGAGCTGATTTCGTCCGTAGGGTTTTTCTGTCTGACATCCATCTCCTCCCCCCCCTCCCCTCTCTTCTCGCCTCTTTTTCTGGTTGTTGGACTTTGGCTTACACAGATGTTGGCTTAGTTAAAGCAGTTTTTTTTGGTGACCACCCTTTTTTTCGCAGCTTCCGCTTTTCGACAAAGAGCAATCGTTTCTTTTCGGTTTCCCCGGCGTGAGATCGTCTTCTTTTCGTATCACCTTTAGTCTTTCCCCCTCCCTAGCGAGTGAAAAAAAAGGTTGAATGTAGCGATTTCTAGACAGACTTTTTGAGTTGGGTTTTTGTGTTTCGCCTAGTACTCATCCTGAAGGACGTTTATTTTATAATAGTTCATGTCTTTTTCTTATGTAGAAGAGACTCAGATCTGTCAATTAACTCGACATAATTTCTTCCCTCTGGTGGTTCCGTTTCTAGGGGAGGTTCACGCCCCATTTCTCTCCCTTTTGCAATTGTTTCCGCTTTTATGACGCTTTGAAATTTTACGGGTTTAGTTGGCCAGAAATTCTGTCGACGCAATAGACCCCCCCGTTCATGGTTTTTTTTTCCCTCCGAGCCCTCGGTTGTGTTTTTGTTTATTAATGACTACTTTTTTGATTCCTACGACTTGCTCGAGATCGCACAGGTTTCGGCTGGAACTTCCCCTTGTTGGACTCTAGCTCTGCCAGGAGGCGGAATTCTCCCTCGCTTGCGTTTGTGCTTTCCAATTAAGTTAGCGCTGCGCCTTTTTGTGCTCGCGATCCACTATTTCGCCCCACTTTTTTCCTTTTTTTTTGAGGGTGGACGCTTATTGCGTTTTAGATTTGGGTTTTGGTGTTCTGACGTTTTCTTTTGCTGATCCTCCCTCTGCCCCCCCGATTCTCGCAGAAGCATTTTGCTTTCGTCCTTTTTTCTGAACGTTTTGAAAGATGGTCCCTGATGACTTTCAGAGCCCCTTAGAGATGAAGTAACCGTCCTTTCTACGCTCCCTCCAGTTTTGCCTAGGTCATACCTTTCTGACCTCGTTCCATTCTGAAATAATGGCCTGATTTCATAATAGCATGTTTACCTGTCCACTTTCTTTATCCCTTCTTTGACGATATTGCCCGGGAGGCGAGACGAGTTTTCTGATTCCTATATGATCTGCCTAATTCCCCCTCGACCCCAGTCACCTCGTTTCTCTTCATTACCGAGTGATTTTTTCAGACGTGCTGAAGGTTTCTGACTTCTGAGGACCCCCCCTCCCTGCTTCTGTTCTGATTTTTTCCAGGGAAGATTGACCGTTTCCTTCGTCGATATGTACACCCTTTTGTTTGCTACCTGGAGGATTTGATACCAAATTGTTCCTACCTCTCCAATACTTATTTTTTCATTCTTTGCAGAGTTTAGTGAAGTCGCATTAAGGGTTACCTGTATCCTCTTCTTTTTCTCCCACCATTTTGCCCTTATTCTTGGGGTTTGGCCTATCTCCCCCCCTGTACTACACGATGTCGACTCTATGTTTTTCTTTGATCGTTAGGTTTTACGCTCGATGTCCAGTCTCCTTCTTTTATCTGGGTTCTGTCAGGGAGATGTTGCCGATGACCCCCCGAGGAACTTCCTATTTCCTATACTTGTTTATACAAGATTTTTTCCTCTGAAAGTCTTTCTACTCCCTACCGGCAATTTCTCCCCTTCATTGTTGTTATTCTGCTTTCCCTCTTAGCGGGAGTGAGGGCCCTGAACTCACCGAGTTATCCGACCGTCCTCCTCCGTCTTTAATGGCTCGTATCGTATGAAGGGAGAGCTCCCATCCCGATCTTCAGACTTCGTCTTTGGACTACTCGACGAGCAGTCAGTCTTTTCGTGCTCTTGTTTTCGTTCGAATTCTCGTCCGTTTTTTTTTTCTGGCGTTTTCTGATCCGAGGAGGTTTTTGTTTCCTGTTCCTGGATGATCGGGTGGTGCCCGGTGTTCTCTTTTCCTCGCCCCTAGCTGCCGACCATCGTTAGCGGAGCTACGTGGATTTTCCTGTCAGGGGACTGCAGCTTCTTTTCTTTTTTCGCGTTGCTTATTTTGGTATCCTCCCCGAAGATTGTAGAACTTTTGTCTCCCTTCGCTGCGGATCTTTTTTGCCATGTTCGCCCACTTGACATCTGCCTTTACATTTTCCTGCTTATGCGCCCATTTAGTCGTTGATTACGTCTGACTTTAAGGGGAAGGAATAGATTTCCCTCCATCTTCCGTTTTTTTAAGTTTCCTTATCCTGCCCCCTCCTTTCCCCTCTTCACTAAATGTGGAGCCCTGGATTTTCCTTCGGTTTCGGCCCCCACTCGCCACGGCCTGTTTGAGAAGAATTTTTTCCTTCCCCTCTCTAGATCTAGCTGGTCCCCTCGCCCATATTTATCCTGTTCTTACGACTTCGAGCGTTGCGCTTCCGCTGGTGAAGTCAAGAGGAAACCCGCGCTGTCTGGTATTTCGGGCTCCCGTCTCCCTTTCCATGAAGGAAAGAAGAATGTCGTTCCCCTCCTCCAATCAGTTGTTTTTGACTCTTTTGTCCCCCTGAGTCAGTCTGTTCCGTCTGTCTCTTTTGTTTTCGAAAGCCGCCCCATTAGCTTTCCTCCTTGCAAGTACGACCGAGCGTTTTTTTCCTTGCGCAGGAACCTTGCTCAATTTTTCTAGAGAAAAATTCCCCCTTTTTCCAGACCTCGATTTCTCATTTTCATTTTCCCGGGCAATTCTTTCCTTCGTCCCCATACTTTCGGTGGCGCGTGGATTTTTTCGTTCCTTCAGCCCAACAGGTCCCGAAAACTTTCCGTTATTACATTTTTTTTACCGCAGGGTACGGATCTTTCGCTGCTGGAGGATCCCTGAGGACGATTGAATTCCTCCCTCCCTTTTAGTAATCGCTCTTTCATTCGCCAATGAGGCCTCTTCGTAAGAGACTTTATCTCCTCATTCTTTTCTTAGAATTCCCTTTCGCCCCTTTCACGCGCCCATTTTTAACTTGCACGGAAGATTTCCTACCTCCTTTAAGAGTGACCCCTCTCGGCCTTCCCCGACGTCATGCCCCCCAGAACCGACCTTCGACGACCCCGGATGTTCGGGTGGTTTCCGGACTGCTTTTGATTTTAGAAAAAAGGCCCCCGCGCCTCATACCCATTCTCCCCCCCACCCCCGCCCTTGCGCCGCCGATTTGAGAACTCGCGCAGATAGGCTTTTCACTTTTCAGTTCCCGCTTTGCGCCCACTGCTTTCGAGTGTTTGGTTTTCGCGTTTTTTTTAGCTTCTACTGTTCGTACCTCTCGAGCACTAGCGGTCTCTCCAGCGAGCCTCTGTGCTTCTCGGCCCAGCTGAGGTTTATTACCGATACTCCCAAGGCCGGACAAGTGATTTTTTTGGCGTTCCTGTCTCCTTCCCCACATCCTTTCCCCTGAACCCCCACTTCTTCAGTCCTATTCTAAGATCCTCGGGTCTCGTCAATTCTCTACGACCCAGCAGACGAAACTCCCTGCTGTGATCCCCCGATATTCCCTAGCGCGTATCCCCCCCCGCCCTACACAACTTTCAGTTCCCATATCGCTTCTGTTTAGATTTATAGACTCCCAAACTTTCACGGGCACCCGGTAACCCCAAAGATTCTTGGCTAGATTGCGTCAAGGACGGCTCCCTTCAGTTCTCCGCTGGCGAGTTTTTTCCCAACTTAATGAGTTGCTGGCTTCCAACTTCCTCCGACTCCCGCCCAGGTCTCTTGTCCCTGTCTAATTTCCTCTTGAAGGTAAGTATCAGCCTCGAGTCTTTGAAGGCAGTCACGTTCAAGCCGTCGAGTCTTTTACCGACGATCTTGCCACCCTGAGCCGGTTGAGCGCTACGGCGAGTCCCTCGTCCTCTTCTCTTAATTCAGGAAAGCTACCCCCTTTTTTCCTTGCTGTCGAGCAGGGAGAGCTTCGCACGAGCTTCGCTGTCCGATGTTTTTGCTGGACCTCGGGTCATTCTTCTTAGATCGGTGGGTCCCTTCACGATAGATAAAGGTCATCTTCGCACCTTACGCGTCGGTGCATCAAAAACCCGGCCTCTTTCCCCCCTTGGATTTTAGTTTTTGAATCGCAGCCGCGAGTTCCTTTCCCCTGAGACCTCCGTTTCCCTCATTAAATTCACGAACTCACACCCAAAGCCCTCAGTCCCTGGATAACTTTCCTTTCCCCCCCCGGCTTGCGGTCCTAGTTTTCTGAGGCTGAGATCCCGGCCCCTCTTTTTTCGCACTCTATGGATCAGAAGGGCCTTCTCAAACACTCCCTTTCCCCCCTCCTGTTCCAGGCACAGCCCTGACCTTCCCCCTTAAGAACATCCTTCCCCCAGCGAGCGCATTACTTTGACAACCTTCCGTTTTGCAATCAACTAGGAGAGAGCGCATCCCTTCTTGATTCTCCCTACTCTCGAGGTATAAGTGGCCCGCCTTCAGGCTCCTCACTACTGATTTCCCTCTTTTATACGTATGAGTCTACCCTCGATGGAAGTTCTCCTAGCTCCCCACGTTTCTCTTTCGTCTGAAGGTGTCCCTCCTTTCTTTTCCTCTTTTACCCTTCCTCCCCCCTCTTCAGTCCGGGATAAACATTCACGTTCTGATCGGAATGTCTTAGTCAACCCCCTCTTCTTACAGTTTACTTCCCTCGTGGATCTTCTCGATTGTTGTTCTTCCCCTTCGTCTCGAGCGCCCCCCACCGACCTCACGCCCGACCCCTGGGTGTGACCCGTTGGTTTGCCCGCGCTTTTTTTGTTCATCTTTGGATACATGCGCCTTTTTGCGTCGGTACCCCTAGAGTTCTAGACCCCTCTTCTCCAACTTCACACAACCAACCATCGGGCTCGATCAGATTCCTCTTGATGCTACTCCCTTCATACATCATGTTCTATGCAGCCCCCAATCCTGCTCTCTGACATTTTGCTCTCGGCGCAAGATGACTTCGACTTTCTCCACATGCTATCTTCGCAGCCGGTACGACGAGGTGGCGTCCCTCTACACTTAGGTGTTTTTTAAACGGCCCCTTCGATCGCCCCCCTTAATTTCCCGACGTTAGAAAGCCCATTAGTATCTCCAATCTTTTTCCCCAAGACACTCTTTTCAGCGCTCCTCGTCAGAGACTCCCTTAAGCAGCACCTTGGCCGGACTTTCACTTCGGAGGACACCTTTTGAGGATTCTTGGCGTGTCAGGGAATGTCAGTTGCTTTGGAGCCGGACCAAGGAGGGATCCCCCAGTTTTTCTTCTCTTTTTCGTTTTCCCCCTGCTTCCCGCCGAATTCGGTTCCGCTTTCTAGTGGCCCGTAGATTTCCCGACACCAGAGCTGAGTAGGACTCCCTCAATTACGTCCTGGCCTCCCCCGCCCCTTATCACAGGCTTCAGCCTGAGCAAGAGCACCCCCTGTTTCTTGTAAGGGCCACCTCGGGTTGTCCATGTTCCTGTGCTCGAGAGAGAATGATCGTTTCTACTAGCTGTCCCGAGCGCCATTTTTCACCAAATTCTGAGCCGCGTCGGTTGTTTTCCCAGGATTGAGAGGAATACCCTAGAGATCTTATCATCCGAGGGCTTCCTCCTTTCTTGAGAGTATAGCCTTGCTCTGTCTTTAAGATAAAAGGGGGTACCTTTTTAACCCCCAATACTCGGATAAGTTTTTTTTCGATCCTACGTAGAGGCCTGCAAAGCGGATAATGTATTGATTCTAATGTGGCCATTTTGGGTTTTTTTGTTTGTGGGCCCTTCCTCCCTTCAGAATGCCCAGTCCGTTCTTCATGTACGAAGGATCGCTCTTATCGTTGCTCCCGGGCACATTTGTCCGACCTGCTAATGTGTAGGGATATGTAGTTGACTACTCAGATCTCTTAGAATTCCTTTTATGACCGCGCACTCCCATAAGAAGTCCCCCACGATTCTATTCATGGCTAACCGCCGTTTTTCCGTTCTCCTACTCCGTTCCCCCGAGACGAGCCCCTTTCCCCTCCATTTCTTTTTTCCCAGGGATTTTCCCTTCAATGCCAGCTTATGAGGCATGTCCCTGGTAATTTCTACCGCGCCTTCCCCCTCGGCCTCCTCGTGTGAAAGCCCTCTTATTTATGATCTTCTTATGTCGGAGGCTACACCTTTCCTTGCTAGCAATCTGGCCGGTTTTATACGTCTCGGAGGACTAGATTCTTTCGCCGTTGATCCCTTCGCCGCGCGAGCCTTGTTTTTTTTTCCTGAGATTTCATTATGGCGTCCGATTAGGTTTCCGACGAGCAGTTGGCGTCGATAGCATTGTCTTTGCCCCCTCTGTCTGCCAGTTCGGCGGGTTCTATTTATCCCACCCAGCCACGACATCGCTTCTCGCGTTGATGTTTTTAGGTTGACTTTTTTCAAGAACATATTGTCCGATCATTTCTTGACCTCCCCCCCCCTTTCCGGCGATCGCAAGCAGCTTGTGCGCCAGAGCGGTAGCCGCTTCGGGAGTGATGTATGGGGAGCATAGACCCCCTCGTGCCTCCTCCTTCAACTCTTTCCCCCTTCTATACCATTTTCTATTCTTGCTTCCCTGCACCTTGGTGAACACTACAAGATTAATCTTTGAAGACGATTGATCGTCGTCAGGTCCTTTTCCAATCCCCGGGGGGGTGTCCGTAATAGCCCTTAAGGAGAGTTCCTTACGCTTTTTTATTTTCTAAATATCAGAGGCCCCCCCTCTGCCAATCCGCCCAAAGAGAGGTGGTCTTTTCCTCGTTTCTTCCACGTCTTCTCTTGGATCCGCATTTGTAGTTCCATTGAGTAAGATGTTGAATCTCTTCTCTCTGTTTTTCTTGTCCCTATCTTCCTTTGCAGTCCCTTTCCTTCCCCGATTCTTGGGAGATACGCTCGATTTTCTTCTTTTAGGACGGTTCCTGAGCTCGTTCTGTTGATTTCAGAGAGGTCTTTCGCCTTCTTTCCTGTCATTCTTCTGGACCCAGTTCTTTGAGCTTTCTAGGGGAGAGGATGTTGTCCTAGTTTGCTCTTCGGACCCGCTGGCGATGCCGGTAAGAGTTTCCGCCTCCTCCCTGGTCCCCGTTTTTTCTGTTTGAAGTCCTTGCCCGCTTTCGGATCTTGTTTGTTGTGTCGTCTTTTGTTGTTCGGGACGAGCTGCGTTCGGTCTGCCTCTTTCGCCTGGTTCTGGCTTCTATTTTCGTCCGCCCTCTTTTTTTTCTTCCCCCCTTCTGGATGATGCCTTGACCGATGACCTTTACCCTGAGCTTCGTGCAGGAAACCGCGTATTTTCCTCGCGACTCGTTTTTTATAATGTCCTTTTCCCACCCGAAATTCCCTCCTTCTGGTTCGTCTCGCTCGCATGCTCGACATGTCACGTTGTCTTTTTAGCGTGGTATTTACTTGCTTTTTAGGATCTAGCTCTTTCGATATGCTGACCCCTTTCTCTTTCCCCCAATTCCGACCTCCTTCTCCTGTTCCCCCCAGATCGTCATTCTCTTTCTTTCAGTCCGGGCTTTTGGTCCTGCGCGGCCAATCGAACCCTCCTCGTTGGGGCTGATTGCTTGACCTGCAGATGCGCTTGATCACCGGTGCTTTTCTTCCCCCTTCTTTTTCATTGGAGGACCACTTGGTGCTTGCCATGTACGAACTTACTTTTCTTTTTTTAGCAGCGTCTGGTCTGCCGGAGCAGTCTTTCGACACCTGACCAGTATGAGTCTTATTGCGTTTTTGTTTCCTAGACAAACTGTCGAGTATCAGCTATGCTCCCAGGTTTCATTCAGCTTGTTTAGCTGCGTCTCCAGCATGCTGCACATCGTATTTTTTTCCCGCGGTGTAGAAGCGTTCCCTCTGCACGCTTTCCCAGATTCCTTCTTTGAGACTCGCCTATACTCGCTTTATCGACTCGGTGGCCGTTCCTAGACTCTAAACTCTTTCTTCCCATTAATTGGTTACGGTAATCGCCGCTTCGTTTTTGATACATCCCCCCCTCCGGTCCTTTGAAAGGACCATCTCCCGCGAATGTTTGAAAGCTCGACTTACCAGACCCTGAACCTCTCGGCTGAGTGGTTGTTGTGAAGACCTCCTCAGAGAAGTTTAGCTTCGACTTGGCGAATTCTTAGTCTGTGCTATGGCCTAGTCTACGATTCCTTTGGAGATTTCTTTTTTCTTCGGGGGTTTTGGTGTGACCACGTGTTTTCATCTCGGGTTCAGTAAGGAAGAACTCGCTTTTGATTAAGTCTGTTTATCGGTGTCAACTGCCCTTTGCTGATTTTGTACGAGCTTTTGGCTAGCTTGGACGGTTATCTTTCCACTTCATTTCTGCCCCCTTTCTCTAGATTTGGTTCAAGGTCGTGTATGAGGATTACTCACCGCTCTGCCCTTTTTTCGCAGAGATTTTCCTTAGCATTCAGTTTTCTTACGAGAGAGGTTTAAGTCTGGGTCCTAATAGAATATCCCTCCCCTATCGCCTCTAGAGGACATCCCTATCCCCTCTCCGCTTCAATCGTTCTACGTTTCTCCGGATTTTGCGACCCTTTGTGAGACCCCTGTTCCGGCGACTCGGACCGACTCCCTTTAGAATTGGGGAGAAGGGGTCCGTACTGAAATGGATCTCCCCCGCTTTTTTTTGGGGATCGACCGAGTGATTACTGTTACTCGATGCCCGGGCTGCCCTGAAGGTCCCTGGTCGTCCGCTCTTCGGTCTGACACTGCGGAAAATCGTCGCTTTTTCAGTGAGGCTCCGAACACCTTTGGAAAGAGTGGTGTCCCATCTCTCTCTTTAACTCGACTTTTTTTGGGGGTCAACCCCCCCACACCCACCCCCCCCCACACCCCCCCACCCACCCACACCCCCCCCCCAAGCCCAACCTTAACCGGCCGACCCCCCCTTGACAATAAGAGCTTTTTTTTCGCTTCGGCGACGGTTCAGTTCGCTGTTTTCCGCGACCAGCTCGCTTGGTTTTCTGTCAGTAGAAGGTCCAGTTCCTCAGCTTTGTCGATTCACAGGCAAATTTTTTGTGCTCCTTCCTCTAGCCTTGTTTGCAGCTCGTGGTTGTACTCTGGCCCTGATTTTATTTTGGACTTTGGTTTAGTGCGATTCCGGGCCGAGATCGCTCCGCCCTCCCAACCAAGGCACACTTCTCCGCCTTACTCAGTGGAAGGTCTATCCTGCTTGTCAGGGTTGTTTCGGCTCACTAATAGCTTTCCCTTCCTTAATTAAACGGCTCTCGTAATTAACCATTTACATGAGAATGCTTCCTCTTCTTACTCAGTATTCTTGTCGAAATCACCTGCGTCCCTTCGCAGAGAATTTGTACTGATGAGATAACGAAGACATCGTCCCTTCCGCGCTCGTCCCCTAGCTCGGAAGTAACCCTATTTCTATCCGAATCTCTACTACTACTCTCTTTAGCCTTCTCCTTCTCTCTCGATAACAAAAGTGTTAACCCGCTCCCCTCCCGTCCCCGACCAACACCCGGCACATAGAGTCTTTTTAGACGCCATTGAGAGCATTTGAGCCGCAATGATAGAATAGCTGCCCCTCTCATTTCCACTGTTTCGTCGAGTGTTGCCATAATAGTGGTTCTGTAAGGTAATGGACTTCGGATAATGTCATCTCGAGCCCCTTGCTGACGTAGATTTGTCTGCGTTTCTGGTTGGGCCTTTCCCCCTTCCTCTCCGCATAAACGCAAAAAATGAATTTAGCCCAGGTACAGTTCGCTAGCGAGCAGTGGCCCGCTTGACAAAACATTGCCCCATCGATTATATGCTCGTCTCAGGTCCCCCCCCCCCCCCCGTGGTTAAGCTGCGCTATTCACTAGAGTGTACCCCAGGGACACTCTTTTCTATGTTTTCATTAGTATCTCATTCTTGCTTCGTCTCCCATCCTCTTTAGAACTGATCATCCTGAAAAGCGGTGTCGTGTTGTTCTATACTCTTTTTTCCCCATCCCCGGTCAAAAATTTTTTGGGATCAAGCCCACTTATACCCTGGATAGGTAGTCTCCTCGTCCGATAGCCTTTCTATCCTTCCCATTCGTTCTTCCCTTCCGGCCCCTTCATAAGACCGTCCCGAAAAAGGGAATGGACGGATAGACTTTTGCAGGTCCGGTCTCCTGCCGTCTGAAGAATAGTTTCCCATTTCTCACCTTCATCCCTTCGAGATACTCTTTTCATTCCGTCTGCCCCGCTAGACTCTTTTTCTTGGTCATTTTTTCAGTCGCTTTCTCGAATATATTTCCCCCCTATAATCGCTAGATCCGTACCCCAGCCCCCCGTAGTACCACAAAACCCCCAAATTTCCTTCATCGAATTTGTAAATTCAGCGGAGAGATTCAATAGCAGATTTCGATTTCCTGATGTTGTCGCTCCTGATTCCATCCACTATCTTCTAGTGTTACATCGTTGTGGTAAACCTTCTCGACCCCCTTATTCCTGAATAACCACGGTCGGTGTCTCACCAAGGTCCTCCACATTCTTCTATCGCTATGCGATTAAAAGGTGCCAGCCCTCCCGACTTCACACTGTCCCACCAGACTCCAACCAAAAAATGACCGCCCAATAGACGTTCCGCCACAATTGGCTGTCCTCCTTTTTCCTCCCCTCCCTCAGATAACGGCCCTGTTTAACGGAGTGACCCCTCAGGCGTCGCTCCGCGCCCCTCTAAGTCACTTTCCCCGCACTGGCCCATCCACTCTCCTAGTGAACCTCCTCTCCTTACTCCGGAGAATTACCGTCCACCGAGAACGACTTCTGTCTTACGTCCTCATCTATAGATCGGCGTCCACGGACGCTCTGGTAAGAAGGTCCAGCCAGTACTGATCTCGATATAACCTAGGACGGTGCCGCCTTTACCTTTCTTCGGAACGTCAGACAATTTTTTGCAACCAAAGACATTCTGTTTTTTTTTTTTTTTTTTTTTTTTTTTTTTTTCTATTGTGGTAATTTTGTTTTTCTTTTTGATTCCTCCCCCCATCTCAGTCAGAGGATACCCTGTCCGAATCTTTGGATCCCTTTGAATAGTATTAACCCATGCTACAGAAGAACGTTTCTTCAATTAGTCGGCTCTCTCTTTTCTTTTTTCCCCTAGCCCCTCCCTGCAGAGAAAAAGCACTCATTTTTTCAATAAGGTTTCCCCCCCCCTATTGTCTCTCCCCTTCTTGGATAAGATTTTAATCTTCTGTAAAGAAAGACTTTCCTTTCCTGAGTTTATAAAGTCCACCTCCAAATCGCTTCCTCCTCTCCTATCTTTTCGGTCAATTATATGGGATTGCTCTCTCTCCCTCCCTCCTGCTAGTTTTTTAAATAATGCTCTCGGCGCCCCTGCTCTTCTCCATACCTTCTCTCTTTTGCCATCTTATTTTCAGGAGCAGCTTCCTCCTCAGGCTGAAATCTACCTCTTCCTTCAGTAAACCTCCCCCCCAAGGCCCTATGAATCCCGGAATTGGTTCGAGTACTTCTAGTCGCCTTCAGAACATAATTTTCTACACGCTCGAAGAGTGCCAGCCCCAGGTAGAGCCTCGGAAGATAATCCATTTCTTCCGGGAAACATGAAATTTCTGCTGGCCGTTAAGATAGATGTTCTTTGTCTGGGCTTATCCCTCCACAGGGCGGGTAAGACCCCGTTGCACATACTTTCATGAGAGTAGTCCTTTTTTTATGAGCATTCTTTTTCTCCTCAGCGGAGGTCCCCCCTCCCTCCCCGCCCCCCAAGGGAGGAGTAGGCAAGTTTTCCACTAACTTTTGAAGCCCCCCGTCGAACCGTCTTCATTGGAGAAGAGCTTCCCTTTGACGGCCCCATCCCTTTTTTCTCCATTGACTTTTTTGCCTGAGATCGAATGATAGCGATGTGCATAGGATTTTTCGACCCCTCTTACCAAATGCATTTAGCCTCGTCGTTTTTGTTGAACCCCCTCTTGTCCCTTCTCCTCTTTTTTTTTTTTCCCTTTTCCCCCTCTTTTCCTCTACGTTTGTTGTTTTTTTTCGTAGTACGGAGATTCCGCTCTCAAATTGTTTCATTTTCCCCAAGAAGCGTTTTCCCCTTTTTCCTCTTTTGCGCTTCCCAGCTTCCCTATGTCCCCGGATATAATTTTTACTGAAGGCAAAAAAGTCTCTGACCCCCAATGTTGTTTGGACCTTCCAGTTTCCCATCTCTTGCTTATTGTTAGACGTCGGAGGACAGGAGACTTCCTTACGGTCGGGCCCACTTTCGTCCTCGATATGTAGTTCTTTCTTAGCATCTCTTTCAGATTGAAGCCGGCCTGCTACCCCATTCTCGAACATTCTGCCCCCCAAAAGTTCCTTGTGTGGTCGGGGGCTAAGCCATTCCTTTCCTATCATACCTCCTTTAGTCACCCATTTATGTTTACCGTGGATCTGATCGTGTATGTACGTGAATAGAGTATTCCTGCGTCTTTGCACATCGCTATTTTTAGCCCTCTTTTCTTTCTCCCTGTCTGTCGGAACTCTTCTTCCAAATATTTTTTTTCTATCTGCTTCCTTGTTTCCCTGACTCGGCCAGATTCGACGCAGTTTTTCCTCCATGGGTAGAGAGGAAGCGCTGCCTCTGAGAAGAGATCCTGATATGGATGTCTTCCACCCCGTAGTGGATGTCGAAGATAGCAGGATGGCTGAAAGGCTTGTCTGTTAATCCCCTTTTCTCTTTCCCACCATATCTTCTCTCTCCCTGATTTTTAGGGTGAATTTGTTAGGTCTCACATCTGTTGGCTATGTCCCAGGTCAGTCATGGAGGTGACCAGATCAGAGGCTCAGAGTACAACCATTCATGATCGTCGCTGAAGAATAGTTCAGGCTTTCTTTTCTTCGTAGTTCTGAGGCGGCTGCCTGACTCGGGACCATCATACCACGTAGAATCTTGCCGTCACTGTGTGCCTATTCTATTTCTTCTCCCCAAGGTGTACTATCCTAGTATGATACGAAGGCCCCGCATTTTTATCTCGGGACTGAGATGTCTTTACTCAAGTTGAAGCTGCAGCGATTCCATTAAATTCCCCTTGACGCAGCTTTTCTTTTCTTCTCCCTTTTATCAATTCCTTTTTTCCCTCACTCCTTTAAGGAAGAACTGCGTTGAAGCTGTTGATCGAGGAAGAGTGCGGGGGCGTATCAACGTACGTAGGGTCCTCGTGACCCTCTTCCCTTCGACGGGCACGAGGCTCCGTTTAACTGTAGGAGCGTAATGCTTGTTTTTTTCTCTCCTCCTTTCTATTCTTTCCCCATTTAATTCTGCAAACTTCCAGGTGGAAGGCGATCCTTCGAATTTGGCTTTATCGCGTTGCGGCGCTGTCAGGACGGTTTCTCAATTCCAGTTCTACTGCTGGCCCCCCTGATGTCCTCCACTTTTTTCTTTGGATGCCCGTTCATTTGATTGCGGGGGTGTTGCTCTGGTGGGACTTCCTCTATGTCTTTTTTTGACTTTTCCGCTAGAGTCTATCTTTTCTCCTGAGTGGTCCGCGCCATGGTGTTCTCTTCAAACGGAGCGTTCTTCTTCCCGAGCTACTCTGCTCTTGAACTCAAAACGAAGGTAGTCTCTGTTCAATCCCCCTTCCCCCCTTTCGCTCCCCCCGAAGCCGTACATCGAAATCGTCATTCCGTGCGAGGGCTCATCGTCCCCCTCTCTCCCCCTGTACACGTTCTCTTCCTCTTCTTCTTTTTTCCTACTTGTGAAGGAGGTCCCGAGGCAGGCGGATCTTGCCAGCAACATCCCTTTCACTTTTCACCCGACTCGAGGATCTCCCTCTCTTACCTACGGATCTCTTTTCCTTTCATTCTGATCCCCCTCCCCCTCACCTCTTTATTGGATGATGAGGAACCCTTGTATAGCATTTTCCCTCGTTGTCGGTTGGGGAAAAGGTGCAGCATATCAAAATTTTCATCAGCTGGCTAGCTGCCTCCTCGCCTTTCTCCGCCCTGTCCTCCATTTTTCTTGTTTATGATCCATTTTTGTTTTGGTGTTCGACTTTCCCAAGTCCGAAACGCTTTAGTAGAGATTCGAAGTCAGAAGAGGTTTTTTAGACTCTTCTCGTCATTCTTTCTCCACCCCTCTACTGTAGCGGCTTTTGGTTCTTGCGATCCCATCTTGAACCCGCCGTCGTCATTAGAAGACGCCTTTGTTTTTCTACCCGGTTTTTCCTGATTACAGGATAGCTTCCGACATCATTTCGTTTATGCTTTTTCCTCTCTGGTCGGCTTGTCCTGATAAAGTCCCCTCTTCCCCTACCTGAACCCATTTAATGTTCCCAGGTGCCGCCCTGGGATCCTCCCGCGAGCTGAGGCTCAGCACTCTCCGATCAGGCATACGGCTTTTCTACTATTGCGGTCCTTCCTTCAGGTTCTGATTCCCCTCGGAGGGTTTGTCAGGCAATTTCCTTTCGGCGAGTTGGTCCACTGGTGGTCACTATCTCTTCTGTCCGCCGCATCGATTCTTTTTAGTAGATAGTGGGTTTCTCTTCTGTTCCGTCCTAGCTGGTAGTCTAGCGGATTCTGATGTAGTAGGCTCCCAGCAGATTTTCTACATTTTGGAGAGGAGACAGACTTGCTTCTGATGCTGAAGGACATTCTCCGCTCATTCAGTACCTCCTCTCTTTGTCATTCAGTTAAGTTTATAGCTCCTAGATCCACTGGTAACTCCTATTTCGCTCCACTCTCGCACGCGCTAGCGGCAGATACAATGCGCCTTTCAAGCGGACTTTTCCAAGTTGACTTTTTTCCCTCCGACAGATATTTGACGTCAATCTAATATTCGCCGCAAAGGTGCCCGTCCTGAGGCTTACCCCCCCTGTATATCTATGACGACCGTTATTTCTCTCCCCGAAACGTTCTTCTCTTTTCTTTTCCTTTCTTTTTCCCTCTTTCCCCTTTTCAACCCGAGCTGGAGTGCCGTCATTTCGGTATAATTACAAGACGGTCCCGTTCCACCAGGACCTGGCTTCTTTCTT
>Ga0179593_1301013_pt1 | contig 17211 bp, 15 predicted proteins | sample CZODoug2_1_08_16_FD_185931 | JGI IMG/M metagenome (GOLD analysis project Ga0179593, IMG submission 185931) | Vadose zone soil fungal communities from Angelo Coast Range Reserve, California, USA - CZODoug2_1_08_16fungal (PacBio error correction) | ecosystem: Environmental > Terrestrial > Soil >... | reverse complement strand
CTAGCCCCTTCTCGTTGTGATTTCTCCCTCAGCGATCCCCCTCTCGCGACTTTTCTTTGTTACTTTCCCTTCTCCAACCGAGATGGAATAATTTCTCACCCATTTCTTAGCGTTGCTCTGCGATCTTTTGATGCGGCTCCTCTTCATCTCTCTGCCAGAACCATTCCCTGGTTCCCCCTCTCCTTTTTCAGTCACTTGAAGTCTCCAAAACTTCGTCATTCCGAGGACTGGCCGCGCTGGTTAGCCGACGCGACTTATTGGAGGCTCTCTCCCTTCCTTCTCCCGTTATAGCGGAGGATCTCTCACCCTTCGCCCCTCCTTCATCGACGAGCTTGTTTTCTATTTCTGGCGAGCTGCTTCTCTCTAGCTTCACCTGCGGGATTCCACTTCCCTTTTCTTCTATGGGTCCCATGGGCCACGGTGCTGAGCATCAACCTTCTCACGTCTGCAATCCGTTCCCTCCTGTCGGCGGCCCCTCTCTGACCCGTCGCCCTGACCTAGCGCAACGACTGTCCTAACCTTCAGGTGGCGGCGAGATATTCTTTTTTCTTGCTCGGATGCTGAGACAAGCCCTTTAGCACTGCATTCGAACGCGGCCCTTTTTTTGCACTTCGTACGATTTGCCCTATTCTAGTTGCGTAGGCCGAATCCCCCCCCCCCGTCATCGCTAGAGGATCCATTTCTCTTCTCCTCTGATCCAGGGAGGTCGTACACGCGTGCCGTCCCGGAAAGTTTTAGTGCTTTCCGATTTCCAATGCCCGTCTCGAAACCCTACCATTCGTTATATTGAGTGAGCAACCGATCGCTGTTCCCCCCAGTTCTTTCGACTCTCTAACCCAGGAAAACACTTCTTGGGTACTCCACGACTTCGGTCCGGCGCCTGCGGTTCCGCCTATTCGGGTGTATTTCTGGCCTCTCTTCCCCTCCCGTCCTCTCCCTTCATCTCAGGAGATGACCTCCTTCCATCCCTCATGCTAGGTCCTCGTGTTGCATTGCTTGGTCCCCTTTAGGTTGTTCTGCGAACCGCTCACATCGAAATTTTTTTCCTCGCGATTTTTTCCGCATATTTCAGGCCGGAAGGAGGTGATTTGTGGTGTAAGCCGAATTCCAGCCTTTAGCAATCTGTAAAGGATGCTGCCGATTCTCTCTTCTACTAGTACTAAGGGTCCGGACTTTCCGCCGTCCTGCCGTTCCTGCATGCCGTTTCTGGGGGCCCCGGTCCAGGGTCGCGTTCTGTCTCCTCTTCGGCGGCGAGGATCCATAATTCGTTTAAGATCGAAGCTTCTCGTCTTTTTAGACGGCTATGGCTCCCTGCACACGAGGATACAATAACTTATTCTTTGCATTGGGTCGCCGCTCTATTTAAGGTCGCGAGTTCTCCGCCGCTCTAGGGCGCCCCCGCGAGGCGGGGTCCCAAGCAACTCCTTCCCTCTCCAGGTTTTCTATTATTCTTCTCTCCTGATGAAGACGGAGTTTTCGACGGTCCCTCTTCCTGAGGTGCTCTCTTAGTGTACGACTGAGCCGTCCTCTGAAAGGAATAAGGACCTCTTGTGCGAGATTTACGCCGTCTTCCCGTTCCCCCCCTAGGATAAGCTGCCGTGTTCTCCCTTTTCTCTCCGCGTGGATGCCACCGCACCGGCTCAGCAACGCGAGCTTCTATCCTCTAATCTTTCTCTTCTCCCTGGTTCTTGGATTTTTGAGCATCGGGTTCCTGGAACGAGCAAGCTATCCGCTTCCTTTTGTTTACCCAGTCATCTCCCTTAGGGAACTTCCTAGACCTCCCGATCGTTGCCCTGGAAGAATCTGTTGCCGTCTCGGGCGCTTCTCCCTCAGGGGAGCGTTCCGGTCGAGTTCCCCCTTTCCCTCAAATCTTTCGTCCCCCTCCGCTAAGCCGCTCCTTTCTTTTTCTTCGACCTGGAACGGTGACCATCGCGCCCGTCTTTGATGGCTCCATCACCCGCACCTTCTGGATAGAAAGGCACTCCTAACTGTCCCCCCATGTCTTCTTTTTTTTAGACGCGGATGGTCGTCGCCTCTCTTCCCTCGGCCCGATCCTCCTTCTCCTTCTCCCGCCGGCAGATTTAGTCTTTCACCTTCTGATTGAGCAATACGATTCGACTTTCCAGTCATCCTTTCCACGGCTTCACGATCTAATCCCTCCCTAAATCAGGCTTCTCTCTCCCTGCCTCCCCGCCTTTTCGTCCTGACACGTCTTCCTTTCGGATCACCGTACCTGACAGGGGCCCTCCTTTGCGTAATTGTTTTGTTGCCTTTTGTCACAACACGCCTTATCTCGTCAACGTTTTCTTTTTTCGCGCGCTTCGGACGAATCTATTTTCATCCCGTTGTTGTTGTGTTGATACGCTTTTTTTGCCGTCGAGGTTGTTGCAATTCGCGTCAACGGACATCTCCTTTCTCGTGGCATGGTCCTGCACAACCCTTCTCTTTTCTTCCATCCTCATTCTGGCAGTTAATTGATACCCTTTCGAATCCTTGCGCCCCCTTCCTTGCGTTTGGTCGACGCAAACTCGCTGGATTGATGCCGCTCATATCCTCAATTATCTCCCTTCCCTGAGCCCCCCCCCCCCAACACCCCCTTTGAACTCTCTCTCTTCGTAGCCCCGTCCGCGAGGTTCTCCTTAGAAAGGGATCCTCCAGTGTGGGTCCACCTTCATTGAGGTTCCCTTCCCTATCGGAGTTAGTCCCTCTCCAGCCACTTCCCCCTCCCCAAATCCTTTCTAATGTGGCATGGATTAGTGCCGTCGATTTTTCTCGATGTCGGATTTGGGCCTTAGAAGGGGCCCCTTCTCCACCATTTTAAACTTGAATCTCCTTCCCAGACCCCCCCACCTCTTTTTAGCATCTTGGTATTGGGAAACTTATCATCGAAAGCCTGCCGCCACCTGGAGGCTTCCCTTTCTTGCCTCCCCCCTTCCGACCATTCTTGCCACTTCTCACTGAGCGTTTTGCTTCTTTATTCCCAATTCCCTTCTCTCTGTAGGTTTTCCCCAAATCTGTCTCTTTTTCCTTTCGCCGACCGCCCTTCTATTTTCTCATATTAGAGAAAACCATGATTCCCTCCTCCTCAGTGAGGGCTCTTTGAAGCTCGCTTTGAGCGGTCCCGGCTTCCACTACGCTCGTTTTTTTTGGGCCTTTCATTGATCCTGGTCGCGGCGTTCCCTGCGTTTCCAGCTTCCGCCCTTATAGATTACGTTACCTGCCATCTCGGCGTTGATTTCTATGGTAATCTTCGATGTCTCCAGCTTCCGAATTTCTCCCAGGACGCGAGCGCCCCTTTTCTGGGTGCCTCTCTTTGCCGGGCGTTGAAACCTCGCCCTCTCGTCGGCCCCTCGCTCTGCAGGCCAGAGCAGAGCGGTGGATGACGTGGCGTAAGGCGGCGAGCGGTCCTTGCTTCCCAAGATACACCGTCTCTCTCGTAGTTCTCTTCTCTTTCGCTGGAGATTTTACCGTCAGATCCTTGTGTAGACGAAGAACCCCCGCCGCCGGGACTTGGAACCCGAAGGTTTGTCTCCGAAACAGGCCTTCCTTCCTTACTCTCCTTTAATCTCTTTCCCCTTCGTTTTTTCCGGTGGCGTATTGTTTTTCTTTGACTGTCGGCTTTACTGGGAGGGGTCAGCCCCCCTTTTTTATCAAGTCTGGCGAGATAGCGGCGTGCCCCATGGAATGTTTTTCCCCCTCAGGAACGTCCATGCGAGCTCCCACTCCCCTCCCCTTTCTCGAGGAGGAGACTCTCCCGTGTCCTCTTTTCGCGTTGTCGTCCCTGATCTCCTGAGATGCCGTCTTCGACTTCAGGACCCGGCCTCCCGGGTCTGAGTGAAGGCCTTCTTTCCTTTTTTTTTCTGAGCATTCCCCGACCCCTCTGTATGGGGCAGTCTTAGCACCCCGTAGGGCTCGCAGTCACGACGTTGTTTAAGGTTTCTCCTCCTAGTACTTCTCTCCCCTCTCCCCTTGGCATCTCTAGTAATGGCGACGAATTTGAGAGCGGCCTAATTATCATATCGCAGTACCTTGGAAACCATTGTCCCTCCCTCCGCATTTAGAACGTCGTCCTTTACCTAAAGCCAGCCTGTTCTGCGGATCTCGGTTCTGGTTAGAATCATCTTTAAGATGCCCCTCTTTATAGCAATAACACCTCCCCTCACCCCTCTTTTCCTTGTAGCGGTCAAGTTCGCTCGCCCTTTCTCTGAACCTCTGGTGAGCTTCTTTCCTGATGTATATTCTGATTCTCCTTTTATGACGACCTCCACCATAGGCCCCGCGCCCCCGTATCAGTTCCGTTGGTGTCGATCCCGCGGCCACCTTCAAATCCTGACGGGCTATTTCTTCAGCTCGCGATCTCTTCTCTTGGGGAAGAACGGTGCAAGCCCACTTATCCCTTTCGTAGAGTCAGCCTGGCACCGGCCTCGAGTCGAGCGACTAGTCTTCCCCCAGCTCGGTCCCTAAGTTTTTTCGGTGAATTTTCTCGGCCCTTCCAATTGATGTTAGTGCCCCACGCTTCCTGGTTGACAGATCCTTGCGTCTGCTCATCCATTCCTCCTTCCCGAGCACTCCTTCACTTATTCTGACCCTCTCCTTTTTTTTGCGAGGCAAAATGACTCGCGTTTCCTTCGTTTCTGCGAACAGTCTCCCCGCGATTGATCTTATCTTTCCTTTCCGCTTTTGGATGACTATCTTTGGTCCTTTCTCCGCAATAGAGCAGGAAGACCCCACGAGAGCAGACTTGGTCCATCGTATCTTGAAAACCTTCGCAGCTGTCCGTTACACTACCCTCGATGGCTCTGGCGCTCTCCTTTATAGATGATTAATCCCCAAGGCTAGTTTTCTCTCGCCCCCGTGAGTTGGAAAGCATCCTTTCATTTGTCCTGAATTAAAAGATACATTTCTATTCCTGCCCTTTCGAGCGCTCCCTCTGGTGGATGCCAGATACTCTTGGCAGAGAGGGAACTGGAATGACCCTCGAGGAGCGAAGAAATGTCGCTTGCCCTATATCCTGCGATGAGTCCCCAAACGTCTTAGTCCTATGCTCGCCTTTGTGAAGAATCTCTCTACTTCTGCACACATCGACATATCTACCTCTGACTGGCAGCAATATGTTGCCGAGATTTCAGGTCGGAAGATATTTTATGCCCTTTGGCTCCAGAAGAAGGCCCGCCCGACGATCAGGCAACCAACCATTCTGTTTGCCCCCCCTTATCCACCCTGACTGAATCCCGGTTTTTTTTAGGGACGGTGTCAGGTGATTTCGTCGGCTTTCTCCCGATGCTACCTTCGTCCCCCCTATGCCGCCTTCTGAGGAACTCTTTCTAATCGTTCGTACGACGGTTTGACGACGCTCGTCGCCTCGAAACATCTTTCCCCCGTGCCTTTCCCCCGTATTTGACTCCGTTCCAGGCCCGCCCGCTCCTCTGAGTTTCGTCACTCTGCCGCGCCCATTGATTACACTTTCTTTCGCGATGTCTTCCAGGGCGTTCGGACCCCCCTCCTCGGAGCCGCTCGTTGCCCCATCTTCACGCTTTATCTTCTTTCCTGCCTAAATCCCCGGGAACCCCCGCTTGATGTCTTTCTTGATTTTTGGTTTCTAAGTTTATCGGGACCCGACTTCCGAGTCTCATCCCCAGTCCCCTTACGCAGCCTCCCCGAAGCCTCTCGTCATATCCTCCCGTCTGATATGCCCCCCTTTTTTTTGGGTGTGTTTGCTCCTTTCTTTTAGGTCGGTGGGGAGAAGTTCTCCTCCACGTTTGGCGTCCTTCAATTGGTCCGACCCTCCTATACTCGGGAAGCACACTCTGTCTCCCTGTATTGTAGCCCGCCCTTCCCAGCCCCTTCTCCCAATTTCCTTCCACCCCGGGCGCTTCTCTTTCTACCATGATGTATTTCCTCTGGGCAGCCGTGTTGAGTTGATGGTTTTTCCCCGCCGACGCGGCCCGTTTCTTCCCCCCGGCCAGACGTCTCGTTCGTGATGATCTCCTTTGGAGATTCGGAGATGAACTTTCTTCCCCTCTTTCTTTTGCGCTCGCAAGCGTTCCACCTAAGGTTTTCGGGGCGTTTCCTCTCGATTGCCCACGAATCATAAACGCTCGCCCTTGCCCCCCTATTGCGGCCTCCTTGAGCCTTCCTCTTCTAAGCGTCTCGCGCGTTTGCGCGATTTCGTCCTTTTTTCACGCACATGCCGCCTGTGGCTTTCGTCTGTGTTGCCCTTTTCCTCGGCGCCTCCTCCTCCTTAATCGGTCGAAATTCGAAGAGGTGATCAGTGCTTGTCTGAGCCGAATTCCCGCTTATTCTTCTGACTCCTCCTCTGTTCCCCTCCCGCTGTCCTCCCTTCTCCAAGGATTCGTGAGAGTCTTTCACCTAATTGTCTTTTTTTTTCGCGCCGTGGTATTTTAGCCTTTTTTCGCCTCGGAGGACCTTTTTTTTTTCGTTGCGGCTGGGGCAGCTGTGGCGACTTCCCCCCTATGTTCAAAATATTAGACTCCTTTTTTAACCCACTTTTCTTCTTTTTTGAAGTTTGACTCTCCAATCACGCCGATCGATTTCTGTCCCCTTTTCACGTCTATTTGATGGATCCCCTCCCTTCTCGCCGTCCTTTTTTCTTTTTTCCCCCCTCTCCTGATAGAGTCAGATCATCCCTGATACATTCTTTTCGACCTTTCCCGATGTGGAAGGTGGCCGACCTCTACGCCTTTTTGCGCCGGTCTCCCTGTCCCTTCTTGTCTGGGACCTAATCCCTTTTTCTGTGATTTCCGATTAAGTTATTCTCGCCCGGCCTCAACAGACCTTTTTAATCTTTCCGGCCGCCATGCCTTTCGTTGAGACTTATTCTTCCTCTTTCCGACGTTAGCTCAGCTGGCATTCTGCCGGTGTCCCGAGAACGCCCGTCTTTCTCCTTTCCAGTGATGATTAGCCTCGCTGATCCCTTTTTTTAGCTTTTCTCCCCGTCCCCTTTGAATGATCAATTTCTTCTGGTTCCTCTCCTTCAAGCATCTCCCGTTCTTCTTTTCTCTCCACGCCTTTTTCTTTCGATGTTTGCATGGCTCACGTAACCCCCCAGCACTTGCTCGTTGCTAGCGGAGTTTCGTTGGGGTTCCTTCCCTTTCTTCCTCACCGAGAAGTGTTTTTCCGATTGCCCATACGACCTCTTCCTTTTTCTCTTTCCTCAAGAAGTTGTGGTTTTGAAGCATTTTGTAGAGGAGGGCTCGTGCCACTTTTTTCTGTCTTCTTCGTTTTGGAATTAGGCCACACTAAAGGCTCCTTCGATATCACGGACTTTAGTCTTTACTTTTACCCTTTCCGCTGCAAGACGGAGTTTTGAGACTGAACTGCGTACTTCTATCAAGACGACGATTGCCTGCCAGCCTTGATTTCTCCCATTTTAAACTCGTTTCTCGCCTGATCGCTCTTTCCGTTCTCGTTTTTCTTCTTTATCCGAACGGGGAACCGACGGCGGGCGGCGTGCTTTCACCCGTTTTTTTTGGTTCGGGCCCGGGAGATTTCGTAGGCTCGACCGCCTCCACCTCCTTTTAGCTTGGCATGTTCTGTCTCTTTTTCCTTTCCTCTTGTAGCATCCTTACATGCTTCTGGTCTCGTTCAGGTCAGGCCCCGGCTGGTCTGTTCACCTTTTCCGAATTCAACCTTCACCCTTGCTCCTTCTCTTTTTTTAAATCACGATTTTGGCTTGTATCCTACCTTCTTCCTCTCTCACCGTTTCCCCTGCTCCCCGTGGCTGTCGCTTCCAGAGTCGGACACCACGGGCTCCCCCCGATCGCTAGGCTTCTCTTTTTCACCATACCGTCTTTTGCTTTCAAGCCTTCGTTCACTGCGTCCATGTTCGGCATTAAAGCGATCGCCCCCTTTCCGACTCCCGCCGTTTCTTCTGCCTGCTAGGGGTCTGAGGTACCCTTCCCCCTCTCGCAATCGTGACCGCGTTTGATTCTGACTCCCATCATTTCCTCTTTTCGCTTGCCATTGGGCGATCCGGTCGCCGCTGCTCGGGGCTCATTCCCGTTCGTTACGTTCTATTATAAAGGAGTCTTCCCCCCTCCCTTCGATGAAAGCTTCCGCTTGAGGTAGGGCTCGCACTCTTTCAGGACACGCGAGACCCGACCCTTTTTCGCCTTAGTGCATGTTTGAGTTTTTCAACTCCTTCTCTCGCGCCCTCAGAGGGCTTCTCGAGTTGGAGCTTTTGCCATGACGGGCGTCCGCATACGGCTACGGGGAGGTTTGATAGTTTTGCCCTCGTTTCTCACTGACCCCCCGTCGAACACCCTTTCTCCCGTTTCCCGAGATACTTTGAGCCTCTAGCCCTTCACCCATGCCGTCAGCGTCCTCCCTCTTCCCTTTCTGCGGGGGCCAACGCACTGCCTCCTGGCGCTACCGCACGGCACCCTTTTGATTCGTACTTACGGATACTCTTACTGTCCTCTTTGGTCTCAACCTTCCTCGTTGACTAGGTGCTTGAAACTACTCTGAGGCCGCTATTTTCCTTGATCTCGAGCGACCTTCCTTTGTCGACGTGACCCCCCTGTCTAGTTGACACTCCCCTCCACTCACTTTCCCAATCTTCTTTATCACTCTCGACATAGCCAGTTCGCTTTCCATATTCGATCTTGACGTCGGATCCCAGCTTCCCATGAAGCCTGCGCGGATCCAAACGGCCCCCGGTCCGGTGTGAAGATTGGTCAAGGCTGTTGTATTTTTTCAAGGTCTCTATCTTCTTTGACGATTTCCTCAGACCTTCTCTCTTTCCGCTCGCCGATAAGAATCTGCCTGAGAAATTTTTAGGCCGTGGGTCCCGCTGTTTCTCCCTGTCTTTTTTAAAGATTTATTGGTTGCGCGCGCCGTCTTTATTGACCTTCTTTCTTTTCGAATGGGCCCTTCTCGTCTTGGCTCCTCAGCCTTTGGCCTTAGTGGATTCCAGTTGCCTGCCTCGACTCATCGATCGTAATTGCAATCTTATGCCGTGCCTTCCCTCCCCCTTCGTGCCCTTCAGTTGTTGCGTTGTCTTCCCGTGTCCGATAACCCCCAGGCACCTCCTTCCCGCAAAGCTAACCTGAGGGACCCGTCGCGATTTCACTCTCTGGGTGAACAAACTCTTTTTGCCAGAGGTCTGGCGAAGGATGACTAACGCCACCTAGAGGACTTCGGAGGCACCAACTCTATTCGCCCAGACCTCCTGCCGAAAACTGTAAGAGGACGACCCAAAGTCAGACAGGAGAGGTTGGCCTCGGCGCACCGAGTCCTCTTCTCTTCCCGTTCCATATAAGAAGCGCAGGATAAACAACGCCTCCCACAAGAGAGACCCCCCACATTCCGGGTGTATTCTCTTGTGGACGAAGCGTTTTTTTCCCACTTTTTTTTTCGAATTCGAATCCCCACATTCTAGGAATTTAACTTGATCCAATACCAGTGCTTCGTCCGGCCCCCACACCTTCTTTCCTCTAGTTTCTGTTTCGCCCGTTCGGCCCACTCCCAATCTCTTTTCTGGCTGCCCAACCTCCTGTCTTGCGTGGTTCCTTTTCTTGATCGTGTTTTTTGAGCGCCGCCGCGCCCCCCGCGCCGAGAAGGTTTCTTTTTCTCTACGAAGTTTTTTTTCTGCAGAATTTCCCCCCTAAGTCTGCGCGTTTTCTGTTTCTTTTTTGTATTGCGCGAGGCCTCTCTTTCTCCTCCCTTTGTTGAGTTCCTCTCTGTAAGTTTTCCTCCCCCCCCCTGAACGCGTTCCATCCCTCCAGCGAGAATTATTTTGGATCGTCATTCGAGCAAGACCCAATTCCTTTTCCGCCCCTGGCCGATGCTGCGATCTCCATGATTCGTGACCCCTGCCGTTTTTCGCCTGCTTTTTTGCCAGTACCAGAGCCTGCCCGGCGAATCTCCGAGTTTGCCAGTTCTTTTGTTTCGGGCAGATCGCGGTCTGGGCCGCTCTTCTAGGCAATGTATTATCCTTTGATCCTTCTCATGAGCCTGAACGGCTTTCAAGTGCCCCTCCCCAGAGATCTCCTGTCCGATGTTTTACCATGCGGCCGCGCGTGAGGACCATAGAATCTTCTTACCTTTTTCTGTTTTCTATTCTACTGTGGGTCGCGACCTCTGAAGTCTTTCCCTCTTCCACTTCCCTTTAAGAATCTCCTTGCGTCTAAGCTTCGCCCCTTTTATGCGGTCAGCCCATCGGGGTGACATAGAGCCCTCCCTTACTGTCCTAAAGTCTCCTTCTCCCTTGTCTTTTAGAGCTAGCTCTCTTGGATCTCTTGCTGTATTTCCCCCTTTGCCTGAAAACGCATCTCTGCCTATGACTACCTCTTCTCTCGTTCTGTCTTTTTGAAGGCTCTATCCCGTCTCCCGGTTTTTTATTCCACACTCTTCTCCTTTTTGTCACACGATTTGAAGGTAAGTCTCTTAGACGCGCTCCCCGTCTGTCGTCTTACGAGGGCTTCGTCCCATTAGCTTGATAATGGACGTGTTGGTTCCGCCCGGGGTCGTGGGGTTTTGGGACGCATTACTCCGTGTGCGGCAGATCTTTTCCTCTCCCTCACTCATCTTCCGTTGACCTGCTACCTTCTCCCCATGACTTTGCTCCCCCCTTTTTAAGCCTTTTGGTCCTTTCCTGTCTTTTTCTTTTCGAGGTGGGCTGCGCGCTGCAGCGGGCCCGTGGCCTCAATATCCCTCCCCTCTGAATTTTCTTTTTTTTGTCTCTCTCAATTGGACGGTCTTCTTTGTTTTAGGCGAACTTCTTCCTTTGTCCGCTGTTTTCGCGCGACTTCTCTCGCTCCTTCCACGGTGACCCTCCCGGTTCGTTGCAAGTTCCCTCTTCTGAGCAATTAAGCCCGCAAATTTCCCGCCTTATCTTTGATTTCTTTTTGAGTACCAGGGACACATGGCAGTTTCCGTGTGAAGGTTCTGTCGAGGAGTTTTGGCCCCCGGCACCGACCCCCCCCTTTCTCTCGCGGCCCCCAGGATTTGAGGTTTGTAGGCTCCCTCGACCCCGGCGCTCATGTCAGATAGCGTTCTTCTCTTTTCTACTGGGGCGAGCTGGCCCCCCCCCCTCTTCCCCGAGATCACCACCGTCTTTTCGCCTTTCGCACTCTTGCCTGTCGTGATGCTCTGCTCCCTGCGGCCGCCGACCCTAGAGAGGGTCTCTGAAAGGTCACAACCACTCCTGCCCCCCGGTTTTTTCGTCTAGGTTGTCTTCGCTGAAGGAAGGCCGCCCTTTAGTCCCGTCGACATCGTACGAGTTCGAAGTGCTCGATCCTTTCTACGGAAGAGCTTTCCATTTCTTCCCCTCCGACCGTTGACGCAGCTTTTCCGTTCACCGATCCTAGTGTCCCGCTTCGACAGTATTATCCTTCTGTTGACCTACCTGGTTCGTCTTGCGAGGAGCCTTTGTCCCTAGACCAGAGATGCCCCCCGTCGATCCCCCTTCGGGAGGAGGAGACAGCTTTTTAAGTCTTTCGAATCGTTTTTGGGGGATTGGTCTCCGAACGTAAATCTTCGAATTTTCCCCCCTCCCGAAGGTCTGGTTGCCGCACCTCACAACGGATCCGGGGTCGCTGGTCCCTTTTCTTTTTCGTTTGCCACAATCCCCTTTGAGCAGTTTCTTACGTTTCTCTTCGGCCGAGTATCACCCCCCATTGCCTACCCCGTCGCGACGCTCGTGGCTTCTTCACGTGTGAACACAATGTTTTCTCGCTTTTGAAGCCCCTTTCTTCGAGTGGGCCAGATCTGCCCCTTGTTTTGCTCGATCGCGCCGGGCCCACCCATGGTTTTTGGGTCCCATGAACAGCTTTTTCTTTATAATTCGTAGAAGGAGCATTTTGCCGAACCACTTCCATTCGGGCCCGAATACCTCGGTGCGTCTCACGCCCGCTGATTCGCTACCTCTCCCTTCCTCTCGACGCCTTTACTCGTCCCCCCTTTTTCTCTTTCTCGCAAAAGGAGAATCCTTTTTGCAACCTTCAAGGATTGTCTTGCTCTCGGCATCATCGCGAGTCTGTTCGACCGCCGTTTGATTTCTCCCGTCCCCTTCCCTCCAATTGGCCTTCTTTGATATAGACCCGGCTCTGCTGCCTTTTGCCCTTCCGTGTTTACTGAGTCAAGATTCCGTTTGCGCTCTTTTCCTACGGGCATCTCTTCTCCTCGTTTTTTTGATGGCCTCTCTATTCGCTTCGAGTTGCAACGCGCCCCCAGGACATCTTCTATCCCCTTTGCTGTCAAGTCTTCCCCACAGTCTCTGACGCCTCGATACCCCTGGCTGTTACGTTGTAATGGCGCCCCCGCGGAGCATTCTCTCCCCATAGAGGATGGTACGACTCCTCTAGTTTCCTTTTTCCCGTAATTCTTTCTTTCTCAATTTTTGTTCGTGACCGGGTTTGCAGCCTTTGGTTCAGCGATCTGACGGCGTTAGGATCTTCGAGTACTTCATGCATTTGACAAGCACTAGAGGGAGGCCGTTTTCCCCCTTATCTCCGTTCACTGGATTGGAGGGGTCGGTAGGCGCCAACGGAGGCGTGCCGGACCGGTTCTTCCCTCGGCGACAACTTCCCCACCATGCTCGGCTTATGTTCTATTGGGGCCGTCAGAGGGGCGTTCGTCCCCCAGCACTTCCCCAACCAGTGGACACCCCCCTGATTTTAGGCTCCATCCCTCCACACGGAAGCAGGTCTAAAACATCTTCCTTTCACCTTGCCTGGTAGACCGGCCCCCTTCAACCAAATAGGTAGAGTCTTTTTACCTCCAACGCTTTCTGGACTGGCTTCCCTTCGACGGCCATCAGAGAAAAATTCCTTACCCCGCTCCTTAGTATTTGTTCCCAAGAAAATAGAAGGCTCCCACTCGCTCTGAAATAGGTTCCTTTTCTCGCCCTCTCCGGCGAGTCCTCCCCCGTCGGGCTCTGGTCCCAGGTTAGACATATGCTTTTCCCTCGTCTTTGAATCTTTTTTCAGCCTTGACTTCCTGGTTTCCCTAGTTTTTTTTTTCTCCGGCTCGGTTTCCTGTACAGGATAGGTTCTCCTCCCCCTCTTCGGATGTCTTTTCACCGACTTCTGCAGCTGTCTCTTTCCCAGCGTTTCGCCTTTCTCCTCCCAGCGGCCTGTCCGGATCCCCGAGTATTCCTTTCCCAGTTTTCTCTTTCAGTTCTCTTCCATCCTTGCAACTTGTTATTCCCGTCCCCGATTCCCTTTTCTCTTCGGTTCAATAAAGTTCTTACATTCTTGATCTCCCCTCTTTGTTCTTTTCTTGTTGTCTTGCAATGTCTCGCGCCCTCTCGGTCTTTCGGAGTTCGCCTTTTTCGCATGGTTTCCTTTCCAAGTCTGTGCCTTCCCGTATCTTTGGACGGCGGCGTTCGGTCTTCTCGTGGGCATCGGGCTTCTCCTCTCCACCGCGAAAAAGCGCTTTTTCTTTTGCGAGCTCTCGCGCTCGACGTAATTTCGCATTCATCAGCCTTCTCCCATAGACGACCTCTCCCCCGGTTCGTTAGTAGGGCACCCTGACGGCAAGCGGAGTTTACCCCCAAGCACCGACCCCCGGCGTTTTTCTTTCTACTACCCCACCTTCCCCAATCTTTTCTCTCGCGCTTAAAGTTTTTCTTCCGAGCGTTGTGATTTCTGATTTCGGGGTCATCTCCACTGTTGATGTATCTTAGTCGCTCTTTTTCCCCACCATGTTTAGTCCTTTCCTCGTTCACTCCACGGACCCTTACGTCCAAGTGTCGTGATCACCCCTTCCGAACCTTTGCGTAGTCTTCGATTCCCGCTTGACTCCGCTGGTTGAGCTGCTTGCTTCTCGAGGAGTCCACGCCTGGAGAGGCTCCCGTCAGGCTTCGGGCCTGCGGAGAGTGCAGCCTTTTGTTTTCTCGGTGAGAAGTGCGACGAGACGCCCGCCTTGACGCGGGGCAGGCAACGACCCCGATAGGGCCCCGCTCGAATGTTAGAGGGATCACGGGCCTGCCAATCTTTCAAAGGTTCTAGCTTACCGGGCCGAGTCTTAATGCCCTACAGTCGACTGGGTGATCGTTTTATCTATAGTGGCTCCTCTTCGAAGACCCCCTCCTAACGTCATTCTCAGAGACTATCACCCTTTCGAGCTGTCCCGATCCCAACTGAGTCTACTCCTTGCCTCACTTAGTGATACACGGCGGTGCCCTCCCAGTGTTTCTCAGCTCATTTTCCCCCGAGAACGCTCCGCCTAACCTCCGACATATTCTTGGACCTGTCGGAAAGTGTCTACCTCCTATGGTTATCCGACGCGTCCTTTCATTTTTACTCAGAGATTCTCTGATGCGTTTGTCGCTGCCTGTCACCTTGCAATCAGACCCGGTATCCGCTCTTTCTTTTCCGCAGGTCTTTCAGATCCGCCCATGTCCCTCGTCCCATGCGAATACACGCCTTCCGTCCTACTCCTTCGGTTATCGTTTTTCACGAACTGTTCCGCTCGTGTTCGACTCGCCCTTAGCGAGCTGCTTCCGGTCCGCTCTGCCGCGATTTTTGTCCCAGAAACAGCGCGTCGGTCTAGCGCGCCGGCCCCCTTTTCTTCCCTCTTGCAACGCGTTTTTTGAGCGACAAGGTCCTGGTCTTTATTTCGTTGGCGTCTTCGGCACGAAGTCGCGGGCTCGATTTCGTTCTGAATTTCTTTTTCTGCCAGTCTGTCTTTTTTTTTTCGACTACGTCCACACCCCGATCTTCGTTGTTTCTCTCTGTCCTGATACTTCTTTTTCTTCCCTTTTTTGTTTTTTTTTGAGACAGGACCTAGCGGGGGTTGGTCTTTCCGCTCGCACTAACTCCTTCCGACTCTTCTTTTTATGGTCCTGCCTTAGCTTCTGCCCCCTCCCCCCAATGATACGCGAGGGAGCGGGGGTGCCCGCGCTTGCGGCATGCCACTTCTTTTCCTCACTGTCCTTTTAAGATCTCACCCCCCCGCAGTTCGAACTTGTACGCAGCTCCTGAAATTAGGCCGCGCATGCTTTCTGGAGTCTCCCGAGCCCCTTTGCGTCTTTCATAAAGGGCTTGGATGTCCTGAGGCCCCATGCGGTTGCTTAGAGTATCCTGCGCGATTCCAGCCGTCAGCTCCCACGGCGTTCCCCCCGCACTAGTGTCTGTCTTCTGCCGTCCCTGCCTGCGTCTTCATTGTAGGACCGGCTCTCTTACTGCGGAAGCTTAGCGCTACTCTCGGGTTTCGGAGCCATGGGCAGCTGACAACCCACCTTCCTTTGCGTGTCCCTTTCAGCACTGTCTATCTCATGGCGCAATTTCTTCCCCAGCCCTTGACCCTCTTCCTTTTCCTTTTTCCTTGACACGGTCTGTTTGCGTTGCCTGTCGTGCTGCTTCAGACACTTTGCTTGCAAGACCGTCTGTAGCACTTTATTACATTTCCCGAGGGTTTCTTTCTTTAAGCACGGTTACTTAGGTTGTTTACTCTCTCTTTCTCTCGAGTCTTGCGTTTCATAGGGTCCAAACGATTTACCGTTCTTTCGCTATTCTCAGTCCGACTCCTCTCTCCCCACTAGTCCTCCTATCCGGCGCCAGCTCCCTTTCACATAGTGACTCCTGTTGACGTCCGCGTTGCCCTGCCCTTTCCGGTTCCCGAAGAATTCGAGCCTCTCGGCTGTTCTGATGCAACTCTTCAGCCCAGGTTCCTTCTCTCTACTTTTACCCCTACAACGTCTACCCATTCACGGGTTACGGACGGCCTCGAAGTTGATAGCCCAGTCCCAGTCTGATGGCGTCTTTGAGATCGCCGGCTCTAGCTCTGTCTCCGATCGGTCCTTTCCGCTCATTTGAGCATGTCGGTTTATCCATCTTTGTTTAACTTTCCTGTTTCTGGAGGCGAACGACGCACCATTTCGACCATTGTTGGGGTTCATCGCTCCCTCTGCCCTGGGACTCAAGCGCCGGAGCTGACCCAACGCTTTGAAGCCGCCAGTCACGACTCTTTTCTCCCTTCTTCACCTTCCTCTACTATCAATTTGGTGACCCTGGCAGCCGGTTTGTGTTTTTTTGGTTTCCTGTATCTGGTGTGCACCCCGGCCCATTCCCTGCGTCGTTCCTTGACCTCGTATTCATGCTTCTTCTTCTTTCAGTTTCCAGCGATCTCCCTGCTCCCCCCCTTCGTCTTGCGCTGTTCCGACTTTTGCTGAGGGTCGACTCGGTTCACGAGCTCACCGCTTTGGCCTTCCTTCGTCGCCACGTATGCGGCTTCGCCCCTCTTCGTCGATCCTTCATTTTTAACCTCGATTTCTTGTTTCCGACTTTCCAATCACATGCACGACTGGTTTAGCCGCCTTGTTGAGATCTCTAGTTTTCTTTTTCCTCAGAAGGCTGCCTCCTCTCAGGTCGCCTATCCTTCTATTTTGATTATCCCCGAGTTCTCTCTTTTCTAGAGAGAGAAGAGGAACGGAACTATCCCTCTTCGCATCTGTCTTTCAACGTTCCCGCCATTTTCTCTTTCAGGTGAGGAACACTGATGCCTCTTGTCGTTTGACCCTATCCTCCCCAACTCTTTCTCTTCGATTCGACTAATTCCTGTTACTCTCCGGCTTTTTTTTGACCCCGGTTCTCGTCGTATTGATCCTCGGGGCTGTGCATCTTTGCGCGATGGACAAGCCTACTCTAATTCTTCCCCCAAGCCCGTGGCTGGACTTTCATCTTATCGACGTCTTCCTTATTGTTTTTCCCGTTTTTTCCGAGACCAACGTGGAACGTCTTTCCTTTCTGAGCTTAAGGCGGTCCTTGTAAGATAAACAAAGTGAGTTACCCCCATCCGCTACGCGACCTTTTATTGTTTTTTTTTCCTTCAGAAAGGTGAACAGGGGTGCGCCGGTGGGACTCCCTCTTTATGCTCTGCTCTAAGGAAAAGTTTTCTTCGAGACGAGCATGAAATGTCCGCAGCTTTGGTACGTTGTAGTAGATGCGTTCGTCCTTCCTCTTTTTAGGTTTTTCCTGTCTCCTATTCACAGTGAATTCGCTTTTCCGTTTCTGCCTTTCTCATTTAGAAGTTGTACCCGTCAACTTCCGTCTTCAAATTCTCCTCATTGTGAAACCTCCCCCTCCCCCTTCTGGGACCATCCCTTTTTTTCCCCGAAATTATTAGACGCCCTTTCCAATGTTCGACGACAAGGACTGTCCTCCTCTTCCGGCGTCTCTTCTTTTTTTTTTTTGAACGGCCCTGGATACGATTCCCTATCAGGGGGCGCTCTCTCTCCCCCTCGGC
>Ga0179593_1435630_pt1 | contig 17212 bp, 18 predicted proteins | sample CZODoug2_1_08_16_FD_185931 | JGI IMG/M metagenome (GOLD analysis project Ga0179593, IMG submission 185931) | Vadose zone soil fungal communities from Angelo Coast Range Reserve, California, USA - CZODoug2_1_08_16fungal (PacBio error correction) | ecosystem: Environmental > Terrestrial > Soil >... | reverse complement strand
ACGCGGAGGATCATTTTCTCCTCTTAGGTCTTGTCTCTCCTCCTTCAAAGTCCCCTTAGTTTCTTCTCAGATCCAAAGATTATTAATGTCCCGCTTCCCCCCCCTTGCCACCTCAGACCTTTTTCTCTGAGACAACCCCCTATGGACGCTCCCATTACCCCCCAGTCTCTCCCTCTTTCAAGTTTTTCCCACCCCTGCTTTAAAAGAGAAGATTTGGTACCGCTTTCGCGCTTCCTACCCGACTATCTTCAAGCCTGCTCTCGGCAGCCCCGCTGGTGGATCGATTATGAATCCCCCCCCATCATGTCTTTTTCTTCCCTTAGGTAGAAAACCGACCCCAGCCTCAACGCGCAATGAAGCAAATGTCCCCTGATTGACGAAGAGACCCCTCTCCATTTCCCTCATGGTGAATGGAAGTTGGTTCGGCATATCCCTCGACAGACAACCCCCCCCCCCCCCCCCCCCCCCACTTCTTTGTCAGCGGCCTTGTTTCGAGCACATTTTTAAGCCCAATTTTTAGTCCCCCTGGCTAGCCTCGAAAAGAGTTCCGACAGAGAACCCCTCCATGCAGACTTAATCCCCTCCCACCCCATCGTTGCGACAGCAGGTAGCGAAACCTTTACAAAGGTTCCTTTTCCCTTTTCCTCCACACTCCCAGTTCTGTTGACCCGGCGATTTGACCCATTGACGAACCCCCCTGCCCAGATCTACACCTGAAGGAAAGGAGAATGTTTCATGCGACCTCTCCATCTCCTATCATTTGGTAGGAAGGGCGTCAGCCCATAAGAGGCACTCTGTCATCCTCCGAAGAAGCTTTTAGTATTTTTTCAACCAGCAAGACGTTCTTCATTCAAGGCTTAGGGACAGAAGACGAATTTTCCCGACTGGCTGATGCCCCATCGGACCGTTGGCTCACGGCCGGATTAATTTCTGGTCATTTCACCCCAGATCTCCAGCAGCATAAAGGCAGCAAAGTAAGCGCCACACATGGCCCTTCCTCCACCGACGAGCTGTTTGAAGCACAAAAACCCCTGTTCACGATTCCCCCCGTCTATCGCCACTTCCTTTTTTTGAAGCATCTTTCCCCTTCCGCCAGTTCTCCTTGACGGTGTCCAAGGAAGCGATAAAAACCCATCCCCTTCCCCTCAGTGAGCTGCCCGCACAGATTTCCCCTCACACCTTTCCCTTACGTTTCTTGAATTTCTCCCGTTATACCATGCGTTTTTGCCTGTAAGTCCGAGAAAAGAAGCCGGTCCTATTTTCTCTGGTCATCTCCGTACGCGCATCACACTCTGCGACCCCTTCTGACCCATCGACATCCTCCCCGAGTTTTTAAGGTAACTGACCCTCGCCGACCATATGATCTCTTTCCCCCGATCAACTCTCTTCATGACTCTGGTAAAGACCGACCTATTTTGTGTCGACGCGACCCCCGCACCTAAGGTTTCCCCATTCTTCACGTTATTCACATTCGTCACCTTTACTTGTTGGAATGCTTAATGAAGCATCTTTTGACTACCTTCACATGCACATCCCCCTTTTAACAATCTCTGATGTGGCCCCACATAGCCACTCGTCCCCTGATTTTCCATTTGGTGGAAGGAACATCCTTTCATTGGAGACCGTTGATTTTGGTAGACTGTCCGGACAGTGCTAACGATGGAACAACACTCTGCTCTAAGTCGGTTAACCTTTCCCCCCTCCCTTTCACCCAGGGAGGCCTTTAGTACATGCTTCACTCTTCTTACGTAAACGTATATAGAGAAGCATCCCGCGGGAAGAGCTTTCCTGAAGGTTTAGCCTGCCAGGAAATCCCTCCACGGCGGTTCTTCCGATTCTATCTTAGGTACGAACAGGTCCCCCCCCCTGTTTTCTCCCCGTCTCTAAACGAACGCCACTTGAAGTTATTCTCTAAGGAAGAATGTGTAACGAGACCGCCGTCATCGCCGCCGTCCCGCCTATTTTTCTCTATACCAGACCCGGCCAGAAGGATTCACCACTCCCACCTACTGCTCGGACAGCCCAGCCCTCCTCCAGTCACCCTCTTATGGGCGGTTCCATAGCGAATTATGCAGAAAACCCCATTATGCCTCTTGCGCTCAGCAAAAGAACTCTTCATGATCGATGTACACTACTTTCGACCTGACGCCTGACAAGTTGAGAAGCTCTAGCGCAAGCGCCTTCCTGAGTTCCGCTTAAACATTATTGATATTCCCCCCCTTTAATCCTCTTTTGCTTTACCAGTTCCTCTGCGACAATCCCGATCTGTGGTGGAGTTGGGCTCTAAGGTGTCTATCCACCTCGGTCAACTAGTCAGCACCTTCGAAAGCAGATCCTTGCCGAAAAGAATCTTAGTACTCCTCCTTCTCCCCGCTCCTGCCCCGAGAGCAATATTCCCCGTTTCGAGCCGATGAAATTGCGAGCCACTACTATAGTCGAGTCCACCTTCCCTCATCTGGCAGTCCAGAGGGTAACTAATATCTTGTTCAGAAAATCTTCCTCATTTTATGCCTTGCTCTGTCGGTCCATTCCTCGGCCGTGTTATTTCCCCTCCGCGTCGATTTATCATGAAAATGAGCAGAGGACCTCTGAGTGCATCTTCTTTTCCTGCTCGTCAAAGCCGCCCCGCACTTTCGACAGTCCCTACCACCCGATAGAGTGCATGTTACTGATCCTGGCTTATTTGGGGCGTCCTCAAGAACGATTTCTCTATATCCCCCTTTATGCCCCTGATCCCCTCAATTTCTGAGATTAAATCAGTCGACCGTCCTTGAGGGTGTGTTAGCCTTTCCCCTCCGACAATGCGAGCAATCCGGTGAGCTTGACGCTGTTTTAAGACATGCTGCTGATTCTTCCCTATCTTTCGCCACTTGGGTTCCTAGAGGCAGGCTCTGCACCTGCAGGCTTCGCGCATGTTTTTCCCCATCTCAAGGTCACTGTCAAGTCTCCTATCCTCGCCTAATTCTATTAAGCCTCCCCCAGTCTGCTCCCTACCAAAATCGCCTTCCCGCAAGTATTCTCCTTGCCCACTGCAGTAATTTTTTTCCCTCCGCCCTCGATAGCGACCTGCACCGCCCTTTCTCCTTTTTCAGTCTTTTCCTTTGGTGTCTGTTCCGCAGGGCGCTAAGTTATCTTGCTATACCACCAACCCAAACCTCCTGCAACATAAAAGATCCTCTCCTTCGGTTATTCCACCTTCTGCGAGTACACAGGACAAGCTCTCCCATACCTGTTTTTTCTTTTAATCCGATCGTGTTTGCATCGACTAATTTGCTTTCCCTCCCTCAGCCGCTTCTTCGTACGAGTTGTAATGAAGAGGGTCCCACCCCGGAACCCCGATCCCCTCTAGAGGTCAAGACGGCGCCCCTCTGAAGATGATTTTTCCCCAGTTTTTCTTGATAATGATAACTCTATTTTTTCCTCCTCATTGTGATTTTTTAATAAGAGAAGGTTGCAATTCCCCCGGTTGGTCTTCCCTCTTCCCCCCCTTTTCTCCTGGCTTATCTCGCTCCTTCAATGATCGGCCTGCCCGGGTCCTCTGATGCCTCTTTCCTCAGGGTCCCCCCCACCGCCGACCTCCCTCTCCTGCGTGCTATCCAGCCCCATAGGAACAGCCAAAGACGGATCCCTCCCCCCAGTTTTTCTTGTTTTTTGCCCCTCTTTTTCATTCCTGTAGATCTTTCTATTTGCCGCACGCGGAAGGTTTTTATGGTCCGACTGCATTCCCTTCGTGGTTTATTTTTGTCCTAGACAGACGCATGACCCAGTTTTTTTTTAGCTGGCACCTACCCCCACTTCCCTTTGATTAACAATGGCCAGTGGGTGAGTCCGTGGCCTATCACTCTTTGATGGCGCTCCCAGTTTGTGTCGCAGAAGAAACCTGCGTCGGCGAAGCAGCTTTTTGGTTATATGAATTGAGTAGAGTCCGTCGCCTTTCTCTCCCTTCTCTCTTTATTCCCCACGCCATGGTGATAGGACAAGACTTTCAGCGACCCCCTCCTCCTGCCTTCCGTTCAAGGCTTCAGACGCCGCACAAAAACCACCCCCCCCCCCCCCCCCCCCCCCCCCCCCCCCCCCCCCCATCATCTTGACCCTTCCTTGCAGGTCGTCAGCCCCAGTTCCTTTTAAGCCCGTCTTTTGAAACAGGAGCCATGGCGGCTTTTCTTTAGCGTTTCGGTGGCTGTTTTTTAACGCGCCCCACCGGGCGGCGTCCCGATGCATGTCCCGCCGCACCTCGCCGTATTCAGCCCGTTCTTTTCTATACGACCCTTTTTTTGTCTTTTAGCGGCCGCCTAGAAGCCCAGTGTCCCGTCTCGATGCTTTGTCAGAGGGCATCAGCGCTGGTTCTTTTTTTTTTTTAGGTTCTATGCTCCCCTCTCTTTTATGTCCTGCCCAGAATCCGCTGCATTACGCAGCCTAACGTTACCTAAGCTCCACCCCTGATAATAAGAAGCTCTTACCCCCTCATCCTGTTTTTCCCAGCTAAGAGTAGTCCGGCCCCCCCCCCAGATTTACTCTTCTTCTTAGTACCTTCCCCATACGAGCGCGAGGTTTCTCCAAGTCTTCTTCTCAGTCCGTACCAGATCCTCACGAGCATTGCCAGGTCTTTTCTCTCGCGGTCACTTTGCGTGGAGTAAAGTAGCGCTTGTCTCTACTACGAAGCGTTGCCTAGTCTCGGGCTTTTCTCCCCCTTTACATTTTTTTCCTAGACACCCTCCTAGAATCGGAAAGAAACCATATTCTGGCGCCGCATGACTTATTTAACCCCAGTTTTCGTTTGAGGACATATCTTTCTTATCTTGAACCCGAGACATGAGACTTGACCTCTGCCACGATGTCTTCCCTGTCCTTCTTTAGTTCTACCCCTCGACGAGCTCGATATGGTTTTTACGAGGCTTCTCGCACCACTTTTCATCAATGCCTCCTTGACTGCTCGCCCCGTCCCCTCCCATTCCTTCGTTTTGACCTTGGGGATGATGAGAAGTTGGAGTGGTTTTCGTTCATCCTTTTTGTCAGTGTGAAGAAGTTTCCTTGTTCTCGCCCCATCGTCTCCTCTTCTAGAGGCGGCATGTATCGTAACCCCGTTCTCCTTTCTTCCAGCGCATCGGGTTAAGGCCAGGATTTAGGTCTTTTGTTCATCTCCCTTCTTTTAAAAGAGAATAAGCCTCGGCTACTTACGCCCTGAGCTTGGTCTTCCCCCATCCACAGTCCACTTCATTCTCCACATCGCGTACCCATGCTGTTTTTAGCCCGCATTAACGATCCCTTTCAGCCCCGAACCTCGTCGCCGCCTCGGTCTTGTCATTGAAAGACGTCGCTCCTACATGTGATCTTGGACTCGCGATTCGTTTCCGCCACCCAGCATGCTTCATGTTTGGCATCCCTCCCCGACCTCCTTCTCCCACAATCTCTCCTATTAGTGACTGACCCCCTCAGAGCTTTTTTGCTCATCCTTCTCTAGACGGAGATTGCAGAAAGGGGCCCCCAACTGTCACCCCCTCCAGTTTTCCTCTTAGTACTTTCTCCCCCCCCTCCTTTTTTTCTGTTTCCGTACCCTCACCATCTTTATGACGGTCACCAGTGATTAGGAATATTAATTACGCGTCTAGGCGATTTTTCTCCCGTATCGAACGAGCTGATTCTTCGTCACGCCATGTATGATTGCTTGGTTTTTTTTTTGTTTTTCATTTGAAACCCTCTCTTGACGTTGTTCGTCAGTCCTTCCTCGGTCACCCCCTGACCTCGTCCCAGGACTCTCGTTATGGGCCTAGTTACTCCCCCCTCCTTTCATCGCAGATCGCATTCCCATTTTTACCCCGATTTTGGTCAGGTATTTTGTTTGTTCTTTTGTAATTTTTTTTTTTTCCAGGCCTGTGCTTGGGTCTCTTTTTTGCGTGCACACTTCTAAGGTCCTTCTTTTCGGTCTGTCATTTTTACTTGTTGTATTAAGAGACAGGTGTTTCAGCGGCGACCGTGCTGCCCCCCAAGAACTCGGCAGTTTTTCAGTCCGACCTTTTGGCTCTGACTTGCTACTCTCCTCTATGTCTACTTTTAGATAGCTTCCCCTTTGTCCTGACAGAAGGAGCCTTACACTTGCGGCCTTCCCTCCTCCTTAGGACGGCTCGGCCTCCCCTACCTCCGCCTTTTCCCACACGAACCCCTGTCTTGATGGTGATATTCTACTTCTTCTTCTTCTTTCCATTTCTTTTAGTAGTCGGCCACCTTTGTCATTATATGAGGACCGCCTGTAGGCCTGCCTCCCGTGAAGGCCGCGTCGTTTGTGGGTGTTGTTTTGGTATTGCTTGTATGATAGGCATGTTCGTCCTTTTCCCCCCTCTCCCCCCCTTTTCCCTTCCACGTGGAGTATTTTTTTGTGGCCAAATTCCCCCTAACTTTTTTCACATTGTCTCCCAGGCCTCGCTCGATGAACGTGTTCCATGATCGTCTGGTTCCTCCGGGCTCGGCTGCTGATCTTCGCCGTTCCTCAGAGGTTTCCTGTCAGATGTCCTACTGACCCCACTAGTGCTTGATTACATCTCATTTTCCCTTCCCCCACCATGCTTACTTTTCCCCCTTTCGTCTTCTCTTTCAGGTCGCCAAAGAATTAAGTGTATGAGTGCGGTCTTCCTACCGTTGATACCCTGTAAGTGGAAAACTAATCAACTGTGCACTTCCGATTTCCGACTCTTTTTTCCCGTTGGAACTGAGAGATCTTCCTTGAAGCGGTACACTATGCATAAGTTTCCCCATCAGTCCGTGCTTTCGTGATGACGGCCGCATCAGGTGTTTTCCTTTTTTGAGCCTGAAGATCTGGTTCGCATTAAGTTTTGGAGTATTTCGTCCTGTTTGGTTTGCTGAATACGTGCTGTCAGATATGATCGAATTATTTGCATTTCTCGCCTCTCCACTCCTTCCTTTGAGACTCATTTGCCCCTCCTCTTCCCCCCCCCCAAACTATTTTCTCTCACTATATTTCCATAATAGTTAGTTTTTTTCGTTTTGTTGCGGATCTACCCCTTAGCTTTTATATCGAGAATTCTGGCGAGAAGATTGAGGAGTCCAGACTAGGCAATAGGTTGATATAGGCCCCTTCCCAGCCGCCTGAAGTTAATCACCCAAGGCCCTTTTTTCAAACAGGTACCTCCATCCCGCCCCCGCGACATACAGACGAAGCTGCTCTCCCCCAGCAAGCCACACCATCCGGTTGCCCCCTCCTCCCTCTGTTCACGATTTAGCGCTCTTACTCGGGTTTGTGTCCCCATCCCGCTTTACCCGCAGAGTTTTTTTCTTTTTGGGGCGTTAGAGAAAAATCATTTTAGTTTTTTCACTCCATGTCGAACAACCCCCGCTCCCCTCCCCCCAGCCTGCCCTGAAGCCCCCCATGCTGCAAGAAGAGTCCTTAGCCCCTTTTCCTCCTTTTGAGAACGCTAAGAGTCCGTTCCAGACGTTGCTCCCAGATTCCCCCCTAGCCCCACAAAAGGAAGCAAACGCGTCCCCTGGACTTCTCCTCTCCTCATGAGAAGACGCTCGCCTTTCTTCCTCCCCAGTCCCAGGACCCCAGCGCAGCAGGTCTTCTAGAAATCAAGTTATTGAGATTTTAGTTTGACCCCATTTCCCATGCCTTTTCGTTCATTCACCCCCCTCTCACCCAGCCTCCCAGCTCTGCCTCGGACTTTCATCCGTCAACAGGCTCCCTTTTCAGATAAATTGTTCTTAATGTTCAGCGAAGGTGGCCCAGAGATTCACTGTTCACGGCCTCCTAGACGTGTTCACCCTCAGCAGAGCGTGGCCCAAAATGGAATCATATCGTTCGACTCGTACCAAAAAATTCCCTGCTCTATATCCGCTTTCCCCGGTTTTCGGTTCCTAGACCCCCGCATTCCTCAAGACTCGACATCAGCCATCCCCCAAAAGGAAGGTTAAGTCCCTTTTTAAGCGCTGGTGTCTCCATGCTCCTTCTTTGGCAGCACATTCCGAGACCCCTTCCCCCCCCCCCCTCTGAATCACTTGTCCGAAACGAGATGGATGAACCGTCCAGAACTTTACTCCTTCCTTTGGTCCAATAAGGCCCATCCACCGGCCAGACGTCCCAGCTTGCCTGCCAGGCCTATAATGACCATATGCCGGACCAGGAATGAGAAGTTCTATTTTTTTCCCTGTCATAATTTCCAGCACCTCACTGGCCCGCGCTGCGTGGCGATTTTTCTATGATTCACTTTAAATATCTTGGCAGGACGGCATCCAATCCAGAGGGACATCCTCTTTGAACCTCTTCGAGCCCTCATGTGAGTCTTCCGTCTTTCCCCCGTTTTTCATGAATATTCCTTCTTTGACTCAACGCCCCCCTCCTCTTTTGATTATTGGATGAAATGTTTTTTTTATTAACCTCCCCCCCCCGGCTGCCTATTAGTGGCTGGCCCTGATTCCCCCCAACTAGTTGGGAAAGGAGTGCCCTTCCCCCGACTTCGTAATCCTAAGAATTTCTCCCTTCCCCAAACCGCTTCTTGTATCCCCCCATAGCCCTTTTTCCTATTGTTGTCTACCGTTGAGTCTGGCGGTCCCTGCTCATTTCCCCTTGGGTGGTGATGGGGCAGTTCGTTTCTCGGACAAGTTACGAGATGATCTCTTGCAAATCAAGCCGCGAGACTACCGTGTCGAACTTGCTCCCTCTTTTTTCATCTGGTAGCAGCCCGGTTCGGCGGTGAGAGGTCACGGTGGGCCGTGGTTCATTTAGCGTCCCTGTTGCCCCGCCTCTCCCTTTTATACCCTCGTGGCACCTTTAAAGGACAGTGAGAAAATTTCTTCTCAATGTCCTTTTCTCCGATTCCTCTTTTCGAGCGAATGGTCCGAAGATTAAGACCTCATTTTTCCCCTTAGTCCCATCTCTTCCCGTTCCCCAACTAAAAAATCAGCTGTTTCGTACCGCGCCCAGTTAAGGCAAGGCCGGCCTAAGTTTTTTTACAGAGAAAGGAGCGCGCATCCATGTCTTGTGCAGAACCCCTTCCCACCATCGAATGTAGATGTACCTCACCCGACTGCCTTTCAGACTACTTTGGAAGATATGGCTAGACATGTAGCTTTTTAACTATCAACCCCTTCTTCTTTCTGCTAACCGGATCTCTGGGAAGGTAAGTCTGTAGGCGACCATCCCGATATGGTGCCTGGGATGGTGTGCTCGGTCTATCCAGATTCCCGGCAGACCTAGACCCCGCTTCCCATGAGCACTTCTTTCCCTAGCATTCTACGGAATGTAGCATCTCGATATGCTTCTCTCGACTTTCCCTTGATTTTCAGTCCTTTTACGATCCCCCGAATCTGCCGCTCATCCGCGTACTCCCCAGTCTCGAGGACTGGTTTCCGCATTCCCTTTCATCTCGTGGTCTAATCCCTCCTTTTTGACTGTCTGCACATTCTGCGTAGGGATCTTAGACCTATCTTCCCTTCTTCCGTGGCCGCTCCACTTCCCGGTCACTCTTCTGGTGAAAATTAGATAGGATCTTCCCCCTATAGCCATCTGATGGCTGGCATACTTTCTTTCGTAACCTCCGCCAGTTTGTCGTTTCATCTCCAAACGTCCATTTCGGTGAGAAATTTTCGCTTTTTCCGAGCCGGTCGGGTTTTGCGCGTCAAGAACCTCATCTCTTACTGATTTTCAATGTTCTTGCCAGCAAGTGGAAAACCTTATGAACGCGTTTTTCTCTGAACCAGCCAAGCGACGAGACCCCCGACTTACGGTTCCTCCGTTCCTACCCTGCATGGAATTCCCCTTTAGACCTGTTCTTCCTCCCCCCCCCCTTCCCTTGATGTCTCTGAGTCGTCTCTGACATTTTAGCGAAGGGTCGTTTTTCCGCTGCCCCTTGACCATGTTGTGGTCATAAAGCTACCAGGGGCGTTGACGCGTTATCCTATTCATCGGACTCTGCCCGACCCCCAAAGGGCGCGCCGCCTGTTAGGAGACCACGCGCCCTTTTTCCCTTTTTCCCCCTCCTCCTTTCCCGAACCTGCCTTGAGATTCTCTACTTTACGTTTTCTTTGCCCCCTCGGGCTGACGGGATTGTGCACAAAATACCCCCCTCCCCTCGTTCTCGCTCCCTCCCGCTAATCGGGTTTTTTCTTTTTTTCAATGAGTAACTGGTCCCTACTGCATTAAACCGCTGCATCGCCCCGGTCGTGGAGTATCCTAGTCGTTCAGTCTCGCTTTTTTGTATCTGCCCGCAGCAAGCCTCTTAGAGGTTGTCCATTCAGGCTTTCGGCATCATCGAGAACCTAGCGGCGTGTCGTACCCTGCCTTGCCTGAGACGCACGGATTTAGGATCTTCCTTTCCCCCATCCGTCTTCGTCTCCACTGACCGATAGATTTTACCATAAATAAGTTTTTGTTCTATCTCCTCTCCCTTCATTGTGGGGTTTGAAGCAGACGGTTTTATTGCTACTTTCTTGGCTGTACTCCCTTCCCGGGCCCATGATAGACCGCTCTCTGGTATATGATGTCATGCCTAGTCCCCTCCCTCATTTGTGAATCTTTCTGCTAGTTGCCATCCCAAGCCTTCGTCCGACCTATCGGGGTCTCAACTCCCGTTTATTGTTCGACAAGCGGAATGTCTAATATATTTCATTTTCCCCACCCCCCTCCTCTTCTCTTTGTGTGGCCCACTCAGTTTAGGGGTCTTTTTTTTTCCTTAGCATACTCCTGGACCCGTCCTCCATTCGGGGCACCTAAAAACTGAGTGAGGTACTCTAATGGCAGTTTTCTTGGCCATCTCCGTCCCTGATGCTTTTTCTCCTCTACACCCTGGACTGCGAGATCTTTTGTGGGTCTCCTTCTCTTTCTTCTTGTTCGCGCGCACAGCGGTGTTGACACCCCAGCCCCTGCGGCCCCCCGCATTTCGACCCCTCAGCGGACTGGATGCTCCTACCTCTTACACAAAGTTACCCACCCACCCCACCCTGTCTGTATTAATCCAGTCCGAAGGAAGCTATCATATTTTTGCTCCCCCATCAAGTCTCTTTTTTTTTTTCTTCTTCTTTCTTCGGTCACTCTCAAAACGGGCAGGGGAACGTCCTCCTTCTGATTCCCGTCTTTCCCATTTCCAGCCTTAACACACTAGGGCCGTTTTCTCGGGATAATCTGCTTGCCCTCCCTTTGACCGTCTCCCACAGTTTGGCAGAGAGGTTGTTATAGTCCTCGAAATGATTTTTTTCTGTAGCGGCCTGCCTGTTTCTTTTATCTCTTCGAAACAATTCCAGCCTGATACAATCTCCCTCTATGGCCAGACAGGAATAACCGGCCTCCCTTCCTTATCCCTCCCGCGCCTCATTTGAGCAGAAAATGTTCCCATTTTTGACCAGCATTTTTAACATTCTTCGGTCACGTTCCTTTCTCTCTGGATTTTGGTTTTACTCAGGATTTTCATCATCTTCAGTACTCATTCGGACACTTAATTCCTGGGAGTCTAGTCATACGGGCTAGGCGTTCTCGTGGCGTTCTCTGCTGCTCGGAGGCCTGAAACTTAGGGTCAAGTTTTTTTCTGCTTCCCGTTTTGACCCTGTTTTTGGCACCCCCATCATCACTCGAAACAAGCTCAGGGATTTTGTGGCTCCTCCTTACCCTTCCCCCGCGTGAAGATTACACGCATATGTCCTGGAAGCCCCCCCCAAGACAGTCATTGGCTCTTGCCATTCGTTACTCTTAGGCCCCTTTCCCCAGTGACTTCGTTTTTACAGGACAGGATCTTGAGTTTGGAGCTTTTTGCTTTCTCCTTTAGATCCTCTGATAGAGCCATTGTCTATGTCCCCGAAAGGGCGAATTAAGTTCCTCTCTTTTTTTTGAGAAGCCGTCGATGGTGTTTTTTTTTCAGCGTCGGCGCCGATTCTCACTGATGACCTCCGCGCTAGTCTTTGAACTGCTGGTTATAGTTTACCAAGTCGATTGTCTCTCATTCGGTCCCGGACTTGTAGGTAAGGGGAGTCACTCGACGTGACCCCTCTAATTTGTTTATGTACAATCCCCGGAAATACTTTGCTTTTTTGACTCCGCACGGCCATTTACCAGACCCATCTCGGCCATGTTCTTCTTTCTCCTGTTCACGGATCATCGTGAATCCTTCCTACCCCTCGTACGCCCCTGTAATAAGTTAGCGTCCTCATCGTTAGAATTTGGTCCTCTTCCCTACCTTGAACCAGAAAGCCTGCAATATGGCAATCACTCGGAAAGCCCTTTTAGAACCCCCCCAACGGATTTTATATTTCAACATTAGATTGTCTTTTTCCTTAATTCTATGTCCGTCGCCCTTTCTGCAAGTTGTCAGGGCCCGCGACCCCCCTTTTACCCGCCGCCTTTACTCCCTTCCCGGTAACGAAGTTTGTTTTTTAGGTATGTTACCACCTCAGTTTTTGGCCTGTATGCTTCGGACTCTTCCATTTAAAAAGTGTTACGATGAAATGTAGGCCTCTCTCTTTTTTCTCTTACGAAAGGCGTCAATGGTACTGAGTCCACTCCCGGTGATTTGAGATATCTTTTTTCTTGTATCTTTCCCACGAACATAGTTAGGCCCCGGTGAGATTTACGTTGGTCCCTTTTACCTTGTCCCCCTAAACAAAGATAACAAGGCCTCTTCTGGCCCTTATTGGTCACCCGGGATCTTAGCTGGCAATTTATTTCAGTCTGGGGGGCTAAGGCTTTTGGAGACAAAAGGCAGTCTTAACTGTGTCTTTAGTTTTCAATCTATATCCGGTGTCTCTTTAGCCATCTTGTGCTGAAGTTAGGGATTCCCCCCCCCCCCGCTCTTCTTGTTGGCGGGCGTGTCACATTTTTGTAAGTTCAGAGACCTTTCTGACACTTTCCCTGCTGTTTCGATGGGTCTCCTTTCCCAGACTCTAGATCTAGGACGACAACCCGTGAAGGCGGATCGATCTCCCTTCGCCGGCTCTTCGCTTTCAGAAGTGCCCAACCGCAGCTCACCTTCTTGTTGATATTCCCTATTACATTCTTCCATGTTCTGTTCAGGCAGGCCAACTTGATTACTCCACAAGTGGAAGATTTTCTTTGTAGGCCTGAACCTGTGAATTAGAGAGGAGGTATGGTCGGATTTTATGTTCAACATAGTCTCAACTCCTTTCTTATCTCCAGTGGGTGCCGTTAACAAAGCGAAGCCAAGTTTGTCATGATCTACTTCTGACTTCGATTGGGTTACGGCCTTTTTCCTGGCCGGGGACTCCCGGTGTCTTACACTTTCTTTCCTTTGGTGGCTTCTTTGGATCCCACCTGGCACCGTCGCGAACGTCTGGACCCGTTCTAATTCTTCGGTCCCCTGTACCTCTAAAATGAAATTATGCTTCTTTATGCCCCACTTGTCCTCCTTAATTTCTTGCTGTGGGCAGTCAGTACTGGTGTTAGCCTTGACAGGTAATTAAGTACCATCTGTTTTGATCTATCTCGTTCAGGACTTTGTTATGTGCTCGTTGCATTTTCCCTCATAGCAGAGGAGAGGCCTCAAATTCCCTAGGCGGCTGCGCGTATGAGCTTTTTGTGAGTCATTTGTTCTTGTTGAGCTACTCTTCTGATTTTTTTCTCAGCGACGGAGTGTGTTCTTTCTAGTCATTGTTTTGTCTTCCATTTGATCTTGTACTCTATGTCCTATGACTTTCGCTCGTGCTCTTAAAATGTATTTCCTCCCATTGTCTCACCACTCCGGATCATCCCTTACCTTTCCCTCTTGTGTTGTGATTACGATACCTATTGGGAGGTATAGTGAGTGCATGTGAGTGCAAGAGGCGGTGGAGAGCCCCCAGAGATAACCGTGCCCTAGGATTCCTTCTAACTCTAGACCCCGTATATGCCCGTTCCCAAGCCCCCTGCAGAACAGAACTAAGTCCCCGATTACTCACGCCGACGCAGGCGCTCCCCTAACACAGTCTTCTCCATGTATTCAATGGCTGTTTTTTACAACGTTCTTTGGCCTTTCCTTTTATAGACCGACGTCCAGGCCTCCTGAGGTCCCTTCACGAGGAAGATCTCTCCCCCCCTCTCTCCCACACAACTGCACTTTTGAAATGTTTATGCCTCCCACAAAAGTACCTCTACCCCCCACTTTCCTCTGTTCTGTTTTTCCTTACTAAGACATATCCCATTTAAGCTTGGTTTAGAGGAAGGGTCAATCCAATGTAGACGCCATCGACGTGTTTAGGGTTTGTCTCCAAGGCACGCCCCTCCGCACAGCGCAGTATAAATTTTCCCCCGATTTCCCCCCCAGCCCCCGACCTTCTCGATGCAGGAACACGACTCCTTAGCACTTACAACCTGTTTTTTTGTCTTTTTCGAATGGGAAAGACACCCAGGTTCTGGAAAAAGGAGATGTTTTGAACCTTCCTACCAGCATCGACCCCAGCAGCCCAGCTCCCAGGCCATTGAGGAAGTGGTATCCCCTGAACCCCTCTACCATCCTATCCCCTTTGGTAGTCGATATAGAGTGGACTTTTAACCTACGGCGTACATTTTTAAGCATCATACTCCGTATCATCAAACCCCCGTTACTCTTTGGAAAAATGTGCCTTTGACGTCTCCAGCGTACAATTACACCCCCCACCCAGTCGTTCTAGCCGCCCCCCGTCCGTTTTTTTTCCCCCCCTTGCGCAGATATCTTGCTTTTTTACATTCCAGATCTCCAGCATAATGATCAACCGTTGTGGGATGTCCCCGTTCAAGCGCCACCATGTTAGGGCGACATGCCTCCCCTTCGATAGGGGCTGACCCGTTAACCGCCCCCCCAACGGAACGATTCTCACTTTCTGAAAACCGCACACAGGCCGAGCATATTCCTGCCACGTCCAGTTTCTTTTATTTTCCGAGTCATAGGCACCCCCCGCACCGGCACATGACGGACCCCTTGAGAAGTTTCGTGCATAACGACCAGGACTCCCCCAAGCCGAGTCATGTTTGCCCCGTTTTATGGTGGGAAAGATCCATCCCTTTAATAGCCAAACCTCGTACTATTGGGGAGGACGTCACTTCTCGCCCCAGCCTTCCTAAGGCGTTGGCTTTTTGCCACTCAATATGGACCAGCGCCTTTCCGTCTTTCTCAACAGTCAGCGTCCTCCTGGGAGGCCCGAGTTTTTGCCTCTTGTTTTCAGGAGATTCTGAACCAGCGATTTCGTACACAGTACAGTCATGGTCTCAGCATTTGAGGAAGTTAAAAAGTAAACCATTTTTCGGTGGAAAGTCTAACGGTTCTTCCCTCCAGGAAACTCTGCTTTTGACCTTTGAACAACCTTATCCCGTGCTCGTCCACACTCTGACTGCTTCCATTGCCCCCAAAAGCTTGATTTTTCCCCACCCTTATCAAGGGGCAGATGTGGCACCGGGAGTTTGTTGGCCCCAATTTTGAGGAAGTGTTTTTTCCGGAAACTGTATCCTCCTAAAAGTATCTAGCAGAGAGCTGTCACCTTCCAGCCGCCCATTCACGGTGTACAAGGGGTTAGCATTCTTACCCCTTTTTGAAGTGACGGTCTCTCCAATCTCTATCATGCCATCAGGGCGAGCGGTGCTTACTTAAGTTTTTACTCCCCCCCGGCGGTTTGGCAAAGCTATTCTCTCCCTCTCGGCATTTTTCCAGGCCGATGACCCCATCCTTTCCTCCCTCCCTCAGGATTTTTTGGAGATGATCTCCTTGCATGAGCACTTTGGTTTAGAGACCCAGTCTTCCAGCATCCCCAAACTTCCTTCCCTATTTTGTCACTCTCTCCCTCCTTGGTCTTCGGTCAACCCCAAAAGAACAAACCCGAATTGTTAGTCAATTTCACACCTCCGATATCCACGCCACCCCCTGCCCGCCGGGGTTTGACAAGTATCGCATAGGTCGTCCTCCTAAATCATCTTCTTATGCCGCGCACCTCTCCACCCCCTTCAAGGATAGACCCCCCTCGATGTTACCTAGACGTTACCTTTTTTACGTGTTACCTAGATTCTGCACCTTGCATGTCCGCTTTTTCAAAGATCCCCTGTTCCCCCAGTCCCGCGCTTTGGCCTGGACCGTCATTCCGCCAACCCCTCTTGGTGCTGGCTGCTCGGACTGCTCCACACTCGCCCTTTTTTCTTTTCCCTTTCCCGGCCCTATAGGACTTATTTCCCGCTCTTACGCCCCTACGCGTTTACTTTCCCGCCTCTGCACGAGTTCGCTCCCATTTACCCTTAATCCCCGGTACTATTGACGATCGCTTTCCTCGCATAAGCGGTTTCTGGTCTAACCTTCTCTAGGCGCCCCTTCCCGTGTAAATTTTCCGTTCCTTGACAAGCTACTTTCACCCCCTTTGCGTTGAGTCGTTTTCCCTGCTGACCCGAGGCCTTTTGTGCTCCCTTGCGGATATACTGCTTTCTTTTGTTCCCCCCCAGTCTCCGCTCTTTTGCCCTCTTTTTCTGTCCCTCTGAACAGAACGCCAGTCACCGGAATCCCTAAAACATCGTTGGTTCCTGCTCAGAGTCGACGAGCTCTTTCGTCGCGCAAGCTTCCGAGACGAGCGCAGTATTGATCATTCTTCAACAGCAACTTCTATTTTGTTCCCTTGTTCATCCCCAGAGCCCGACCGATAGAGACAGATTCGTGCTGATGACATGATGAGTCTCCTTAACCCCCTGTCCTCGGTTCATGCCCCATGTTTTAGTTGGCTGAGTTCCCCTTGCCTGTCTTTTTCCGTCACAGTTGTTTTTTTACCTCTCACAACAGGCAATTTTGCGTGTTTTTCTTGAACGCAGTTTCTCCGCAGAAGAACTTAATCCCCCTTTCGGCCAAAGCTCCTCTCCCTTCGCGGCTTACACGCTTCCCCCCCCCCTTATGCCGCCTACTGGAGCGGCAAGACCCCTCCCCTGTGATATCAAGCCCTTTGAGTGGGAGGTAACTCAGGGCGTGGGTAGGTGTGCTCTCACATCCTGTCGTTTTTTTCTTCGCCACCTCCCCAGCCTCCGATCTTGGTTTTTGGCCAATTAGCCTCTGGACTACAGGAATGAACTTCGTGTCCCCCGAAATAAAGTATTTTTTTATATTCCTTGCCAGGATCAGATGGATGGATTCCCTTCCCCCCCTTCCCCCCCTCCTTCTTCCGGTTTCCCTCTGGCTTCTCCCCCACTTTCATAGAGAACCTTTTGAGCGAGATTTGATCCTTTTCCTGGCCGAGAGCTTATGAAGGAGTTCCCACCGCCGTTCGGTTTTCCCCCTGCCCT
>Ga0179593_1383961_pt1 | contig 17213 bp, 31 predicted proteins | sample CZODoug2_1_08_16_FD_185931 | JGI IMG/M metagenome (GOLD analysis project Ga0179593, IMG submission 185931) | Vadose zone soil fungal communities from Angelo Coast Range Reserve, California, USA - CZODoug2_1_08_16fungal (PacBio error correction) | ecosystem: Environmental > Terrestrial > Soil >... | reverse complement strand
ATGAAGTGGAACTATTCGTTCCCAAGCTCCTGACCCCCCCTCGTTGACTTTAACTTGGTTCAAAATCGTTTTGGCTCCTTACTGTTCAATCTCCACCTAGTAAACCCATCATACCTATTGCCGGCGCCACAAAACCCCAAGGGAGATTTTGCCCCTGATCACCCCCCCCGCGTGTTTTTGCGCCCAAACACCTGATTTTTTCTTGTTCTCTTCGAATTCCTCGCGTTCCCACGGTTCCCCCCACTCACTAATCGGCCACACCCCCCCCTGTTTTTTCTGTAAGTTTTTTTTCTTCGATGCTTCTTGGTTCAGTTATTTTTCCCCCACATATCTCAACTTCACATGTAGACCCACAGTTTCCCTTGCGGCCTTCAAACCCCCCTCCTCACACATTGCAGTAACTTGAACAATCGGGAGCGTCTTAAACCTACCTCTCCCCTTCTTCAACTTAGTGACCACCTTGAGCGTTCTTTTTAACTGTTCCCTTTGTCGTCTTTCTTTTTTTTCCCCCCCTTCGGACTTCCCTGGCATCCATTTTCACCGGGGCGCGCCCCACCAGAAGGACGTCACATCCCCTTACCCCTTTTTTCATTTTTTTTTCTTCCAAAACAATAGTGCACGTCCCCCCCCCGTGTCGCGGCCATTGATTGTTCCCGTATTGGCACCCCCAGGGACTTCAATGTCTGTTTTATTGAAGTGCCCCTCAATGTTTTTTTTCAAATGTACTGGTATTAAAGCCTGAGGTCATCCGTAAGAAATTTCCTTTTTCTTCTCCTTGCTGCATTGGCCCGGGATTTGCGCTTGCTCTGGTTTGGGCGCTTCTTTTCGTGGGAACTGCCCCCCCCCCCATTGGCTTCTGCGAGTCCGTGCTGTTTTTGAAAAAACCCAGTTGCCCTGTGTCTTTTTTGTATTCCTACGCTTTTTGATCGTTGACAACCTCAGGCTTCACCCAAAGTTAACGGTGGCGGTCGACCCCCCCGTAACCCAACACGTATTTTTCGGACCGGACAACCGAGGACTCTTGACGCTTCCCGTGTCCTCCGATACTAGCATGAACACCCCCTCGATTCCCTCCCCCCACCTGAATCCCAGTCGTAACTGATCTCCGCTTTTCCCTTACCCCAGTCCATGGACAACGGTCGCTTTTGAAATGAACAAAAAGATCTTTCCACTTCCCCCCCCAGCCCAGCCATCCCCAGTTCTCAACCTTGAATCTTCCTCCTATGTTGCCCTTTTTTCCATCTCTTTTAGCCGGTTTTTGTATCAGCCGATGCAAGAGGGGCGGGTTTGCAAGGACGTGGCCCTTTTTTTTTTGGTGGATCTTTCCGTGGATTGTACTTTTGTTTTTTATCCGTATGGCCCTCATCGTTTGTATGAGTTGTCACGGTTTGGTCCCTTACCGTAATATTTTCCTTTTTTTTCAGGATAAAGAATTTTGTTTTTATCCTTTCAGCCCTGTTTTCTGATTTTTCGGGGTGGCTGCTGTTACGAAGTTACTCCTGGAATGCTACACAACCACTTCATCATCCCTCTTTTGCGACCTATTATGGTGGGACCCTGTATTTTTTTCTCTTCTTCTAGAATTTGTCCAAATCGTGTGACCACCCCATCGACGTTTCTTTCGTTCCCTAGCGGTAATTCAAAACGTTTTTCGTCTTATTTTTCTGTTCCCCAATCCGGCATTTTATGTATTTCCTTTTAACTGATCCATTTAGTTTTCTTTTAATCGGTTTGAGCGAAGTATGGCCCCGGGCCTTTTCCTCCAAACTCTTGTCTTCCCCCTCGCTGCGTGCTTTTTTTAGCTCCGTGACATTCTGTTGGATTTCGTTTTTCTGCTGCGGAGCCAGTTGTAGCGTGAGTCTTTCCTCTACACCGTAGATGGGCGCTTGCTTATTTTTTGGCATCACTTCTTTCTTTTTTCCCCGCCTTTTATTTGTTGTTATTCCCAAGATCTCCCACCCCCCCGATGTAAAGAGTGTCCCTAAAGTGCGGGATTTCTCTCTTTCCTTATTTTGTTTTTTTTTGAGAGAGTGAACCTTCTTCCCCCTCTCCCCCCATCTTTTTGGGATTTTCGATTTTCTACACCGCCTGCTATCCCCCCCCCAACCGCAATATTTTGGCAAGGTTTTCTACTGATTCCCCACCCCTGCGATTTCGGCCGTAGCGATTTCGTCCCATTCCCACTCTTTCCGACCCACCTTGTGCTTCCCCGAGGCTTTCCACGCTCCCCAAGCACCCCCCTTTCCTCCCAACTTTTTTTTCCCCTCAGGGTCTCCAAAGAGTCACCTACATCTCTGTCTTTGTTTTTTGAGTAGCCCTAGTCCTAATTTTGGATTCATTTGCCATTTAGTGTTTCCGGTTCTCCCCCTCCCTACCAAAAGTGCGTTTCCGTTTCTGCCAATCCCCCCCCTTTACTGTTCACCCCCGTGATTTGAGACCCGACTCCCTCAACCCCACCTCTGTTTCCCCCCCTCCAGGGGTCGTATCTGGACCCTGTTCACACCGCTCCCCCCCTTCTTGCGCCTTTGTTCTAAACAGACCCCATTCTTTTTCCCCCCTACATTGCCCCCAACCCCCTTGTTTTGAACTTTTTTCACTGGTTTTTGTCGTATCCCCTCCCCCCCAAGCGTAAATGCTTCGCCACCAACCCTTCCCAACCAAGTTTCCTTTGTGAACCCGGTTACTCTTTTTCTGTTCCTTAAACCCCCGGTTTTCTGCGTCTGGTCCCTTCCCGGTGACCACCCTTTGAAAAACCCCTTGTTGGACAAATTTCCTTCGACCTGCATCCTGGAGGAACCTCCCTCCCTCTTTTTCTTTTTGTAGTGCTCCCCCTGTAACCCCCCCTTTTTACCAACAAAAATCGTCCCGTCTATCTTCAACCCTGAGCCCATTTTTCTTTCCTGTTTCCTTCCAATGGTGAATTTTCAGTGTTGATAGCCGTTTTGCATCGGACCGAGCCCCGGCCGTGACGAGGAAGGCAAACAAAGAGTAGCATTTTAGTACATTAAATTTGATGCAATTTTCTTTGGTGTGAGAACGGGAGTCTTGTCCCTTTTCCCACCCCTCTCCTATCCCCCTAGAACATTTGATGTCTCTGGTTGATTTCCATTTTTGTGATGCGATGGGGTTTTTTATCGTCTGTGCTGTGACCATCTAACCAATTTTCTTTTGGTTTTTTTCCATTTTTTCAATACTAGCGTTTTTACTTACCCTCGGACATTTCCCACCAGTCTCGGTCTGGTGGTTTGTTGGGCAATGTCTCCCCAGCATTAAGTGCCTGTTTTTCTTTTCCCCTTGCGTTTAACTTTTATTGAATCTATCTTCGTGGTACATTCTTAATTGACCCTCCCCTCCATTTTTCTCTTTCCTAATTGTCCACAAGTCGCACAACATCGTTCCTTTTCTTTTAAAGCTCGTTTGTCCTTTTTCCTGTCTAAAAAGGTATCCAGGTATCCCGTCTAGTAAGTGAACAAACAGCGTCCTTGTTCCACTCCTTTTTTGTTCACTCCCCAAGTTACTTTTCGCTCTTAAAGCCCGTCGTTTTCAGAACTAGTCAAAGTTCCCTCGTGAACGGCCTGCCCTCCGCGGCTACCCCCCTTAGGGTAGCCTGTTCTTGGACTTTTCATGGTTGCCATTAACACACAGTTGTCCCCCAAAAATTTTTGCCAAAATGTTGTGAATCTCCCCTAAACACACTTTCTTCTTTTTTTCGTACCTAAAACTTCCCCTTCTTTTACTTTTTTGCACTTTCCCTCGACCGAGGGGACTGGACTCCCCCTTTCTTTCTCCCGCTTAGTCTTTTCCCCCAGTTGGCATTTAGTCCCAAGCCGTTGGATGTTACTTTGGTTTTAACTGTAAAAATTCTTTTCTTCGCCCCAATTGCCCTAGGTTGCCTTAGTAGCATGTTTTTCACCTCCTATGCCGCTCACTGGTCGGGTGTGTCACCAACAGACTCCCCCCCCCCTTTTTCCCTTTGCTTGAGCAGAATGACCCTTTCCCCCCCGGTTTATTGTTTTTTTTCAATTTGTCATCCCCAAGTGTTTTTTTTTCAACCTTCTTGCCCCCCAAAAACTGTGGGATGCAGAGTGTTTAAGTTTTTTCAAGTCCATAGGTGCAGGCTGAGTCCCCCCTCCCAGTTCCCTTCTTACCCTGTGGGCAAGGTTGGTTTATAGTCCCTTTTTTGACTTTTTCCTGCCCGACTTTTTTTTACACAAACTGCGAACCCTCTTTTTTTTTTTTTTTTGCTATTCCCTTCTTGACTCCTCGCACTCGCTCGGTCCCCCTGCTCTGAGGATGGTTAAAAAAAGATTATTGTTTTCTTCTCTGTGGCCGCGTTCCGTTTTTGTTGGGCTGCGGTTGGGCAAAATCTCCTAATTTTCACATTCTTTTCCACCTCTAACCTTTTTTCCCTCGAATTCAGAATGGGGGTCAACTTCCTTTTTAACGTCTATTTTGATCAAAGTGTTCCTTGAAGATTTCTCCCGGTTTTTCTGGCTTTATATTTTCCCTCATATCCGTTTTTTTTTTTGACTCGAGTAATCGGGTTCACTACTCGTACCACCTTTTCGTAAGAACCACTCCTCCTTTTGTCTTTACTTTCCACTTGAAAGGTTGCCTTCTGAATTATTGCTCGGTTCCGTTGAAGTTTCCCCAAGGCTCACCCCCCACTACATCCCCCATATGGGAAATCTAACCCCCCCCCCCTCGTCTCGTGCCCTTACCAAAAAGGTGAGTGGTCCGGGGCACCCATCAATGTTAGCTGTTTCCGATCGTAATGCTTCCGGTTCGGTTCAGATCTACCCTTCCTCCCAACCCCCCTTTGTTTCCTCATGTTCTTTGCGTGTTGGGTTTCTCTGTTTATTTGGGCCACTGGCCCTCCCAACCCTGGACTCGCTCCCCCTTGCACATATAAAGAAGGAATGATAACTCCCTCCCCTGCCCATTCCCATTCGCCCTCGCCCTTTTTTTCGTCCGTTACAAATACCTACCTCCTTTTTCTTTCACCTTCTCAAACTGAGTTTTTTGACGAGGTTCCTTTACCTTTTCCTTTTCCCCCTTTCTTCCCTTTTGGTTCCGCTTGTAAAAACGGTTTTCTTTCGTGTGCATACATTTCCCCTTTCCCGGTATCGAAATGACCTCAGGAACGACCTGACACTTTCCCCCCCCTTTAAACCATCCCCCTTTTTTTCCTTTCCCCCCCCACTTTGACTAATCCCCTTCCAGTTCCTCGCTCCAATTTCCCCCGCTGTTACCCGAAAGGTTTAGAGGGGGCATCCCCTTTTTTCCTTTTGGAGAGAGACTTTTCAAATCAATCCAAACTGCTCCCCGTGATTACGCCCCCTCTGTCCGTTAATATGCGCATTCCCACCCCTTTTTCCCTTTTTTTTTCCCCGATCCTTCCCCGGTTTCAGTTTGGCCCTTTCTTTTGAATTTTTTTTGGTCTTTTCTTTGGTAAAGTACATTTCCTTCCCTTAATCCGGTCTTCATTTTCTGTTTGCACCCCAACACCACAAGGGTTTTTATGTTCCTGGCAGTCATTTTTGATTCCTACCTCATGTATGAATAAACTTCTTTTCACCCCTGCCTCTTTTTTTTTGTAGAACTGGCTGACAACCCAAGTTTTATTTTCCCTGTCCCGTGTGCCCCTGAGTTTGTTTTTAGATTTAGGAGTTAGATACCCCCCTCCCCTTCCCTTTTCCTCCCCCCCCCCATATCCCTCAACCCTCACTTGACTACCCCCTTCGGCCCTTACTTTACTACGAATCCATCATTTCCCGCTTTCCCCTTCCCCCCCTCTCCAACCCCCTTTTTTCTTGAATGGCACCAACCCCTTTTCTCGCTATTTTTTTCCCAAAATTCAACATTCCATCGCCACTAAAGGGGGATTTTCCCCTTTTAATCTACCTTCATGTGGCATTAACTCTTTTTTTCTCAGTGATGCTATGCCACCCCCCCCCATATCGTCCGTTTCCCGGCTGCCGGGAGATGTTTGTTTCCCCCTTTTTTTCTTTTTTGGACTTTTCTTTAAGCTTGTTTTTAAGTTTGCTGGGTTGCCCCTTTAAAGACTTTGTAGGTTTTTCCCCTGCTCTCCCCTTTGTCTGGGGTACTGACCGCCATATAAGTTTTTTTTTCTTTTTCGATTTTCCTGTCAAGCCACTTTTTTACTCCCTACTTCCGACGTTAATGATTTTTTTTTTTGGTCCTATTGTTAGCATTTTTACCCTGCTGTCTCAACCCCAAAAAGGCACATTCCATTCTTTTTTCCCTTTTTTCAGTCGTTATTCCGTATCCCTTGTTTTAATTACCTCTCCCCTGCTATCCCCCCCCACCTCCCACACTTCTCTTCTCTTCCGCTCCATACTACCCCTTGTCCTTTTCTACCCTTTCTCCTGGTTTACTCTCTTGCCCCTCCCACTTCGTCCCCCCCTTTCGTCCCTTCCCATTCCCCATTTTTTCGCCTGATCTTTTTCGCCAATAAGTTTCCCAGTTCGTCTTTCCCTTTCTTTCGACCATTTTATTTTCCTTGTGTTTTACTTCCGTGTAGCCTACGGAATCCCCCTCACGAACCTTCACTCAACATTTCTCTTGTCTGATGGAGGGCTATTTTAGCTTTCTTTTACCCCCCCACTTTTCATTTGTTCCCCCCAGACTTTTCAGCTTAGGAGTCTTGTTCCCTTTGAGAGTTCAGTTTTTCTTACAATAGTGGTAGGCCCTCCTTCCGACTTTTTTTCCCCCCCCGTTTTATTAACTTGTATTCATTATCTTTTCTTTTTTGGATTTTGTTGTATTTTCGTTGATCCCTCCACTACACTATTAAAGCTTTTTTTTCCACAAACTTTCCCCCCTTTTTCGACTCATCTTTCTTTCTAACCCCTTTTTTCTTTTCTGGACGAATTTAAAATTCTTTTTCACCCCCTCTTTACATCTTGACTCCTTCGTTAGCGTTCATTTATCTCATTTCACACCCCCCCTCCCTCCCCGTCGGGAATGTTGTATACCCCCCCCGTGCCCTCCTTTTTGGTAATGCTAAACCCTTTCCCTCCCGCATATGAACTTTTTTCGTAGTTTTTTCCTTTTGAATTCTCACGTCCACCCATCAGGATCGCCCCACTCTCTTCCCTCCCCCCCAAATTAGTTTGAACCCATGGTCCGATGCGAACCACACACTACTGCAACACTCCTTTCCTGTTTTCGGGTGGAGATTTGAATTCGTCGGACATCCCACGCCGTTGAGGGATTGTAGTAGATTCCAAGTCAGCTTCGTCTTCCCCTCCTTTTTCCCAAACCCCTAAAAGTGTCTCTTTTGCCAATGTCTAAATCCTTCCACTTTTCCCCCCCTTCCTGGTAAGTCCTCATTCCGGTAACCCGAACAAACATACACAAACCCCCAACCCCATCACCCTGGTCGTTGAACATTCACTTCCTTATAGTGGTTCCCGCCCGTATTGTTTCCACTCTTCCATTTGCCCCGTGCCACTATATCCACCCCCCCTTCTTCTGACATACCCCTTTTTCCCCCCCTCCTTTTTCAAACCCCAACAATGTAGTTTTTTCCTCCACTGTTGTAAATTTTACTTGTCTGTGCCTGGGTTTTTCGAGCAACCTGCCCAACAGTTTTATTTTTTCCCCCTCCCACCCCCCGTGTAAAACCAAGATTGGTTAAACTGGATTTTTTCTTCCCGGGCCCTGATTTCACAAAAGTCTGGCGATCCCCATTCTACCACATTGAACAACACTTTTCCTTTTCTTCGACTTCCAATGACTGTAGTCACAGTTCGGGACACATCCTAAGATTTCGGTTTCCCCCTTCCTTTGCTCCCCCAAAAACAAAAGTTTAAGATTCCCACACCCGTCATGACCCCCCTTGTTCCTCCGTTGTAAAGGACGTCTGATATTTATAATTCCTGTGTCCATCTTCCTTCCAAGTGAGTTTTCCCCACACTCTATTCATCACCTTCATCTCCTCTTTATTCCTTGTTGAGAACCTCTTTTCGGATGTTTTTTTTTTTCTCTCCTGTCCCCTTTTTTTAAACCAGCGGCCCTTTTTGTTTTTCATTTAACCGTATCCTTTGATCCTGTTTTCATTTACCCTTGGCCAATGTAGACGGGTGCGGTTCTTCCTTGACTTGATCCTTTGTCTTGGGATTGATCACATTCTTGGAATTGGTTCCTCCCCGCAGTGTTTTTTCTTAAACTCCGAGATTTGGAACTTGGTTTGGAATGGCTTGGAATTGAGCTTTTTTTACAATGTTCTCCCCACTTCCCCGTCCTTTTTACGCGATGACATGTTTTTTTCTCTTCCCCGATCTCCCCCGATCATCCCCAAACTTAGTCCCATCCCCACATCTTGTTGACATCAATGTTTTTGCCTGTCCTTCTGCGCGCGTTCCCCTCAACCCTTTCCTATTCTTCATTTCCCCCCCCCCCTAAAGTCTTGCCCCTTCCTTTAACTCACGCCCTTCCTGAGCCATTCATCTTTTTCTCCCTCCCTTCCGTGGGTTTTCTTCTCAATGAAAGAGTTCACAGTTGGAAATTGCGTTAATCCTGTCCCTTAAAAAATTAGGTGTTTCCTTTTTTCCCCCCCCTTCCACTTTCTTCTTGGGCCACCTCCCCTTTTAATCATTTTCTCCGCCACGGAGGGAAACTTTTCCCGTTTTCCCGTATTCTTTTTACCCAGGTTGTTCAACCGTCTTTTAATTTAGTTTGAACGAGCCCCAGGTTTCTTCCTTTTGTCACCTTTTCTTCTCTTTTGTACTAAAACGTAGGTCTAGGCACCTGTCACATTTTTCTCTCTTTAGGTGTCTTCTTGTCGGCCCTTGGTTGTAATATTGCTTCCCCCTTTGTCCTGTTTAGTGTTGCCCACGTACCCCCCCAAAATTTTTTTCCTCTTTTATTGAATTTTTTCAAGCCTTTTTACAACTTCCCACTGTTTTCTCTTTGAGACCAGTTTTGAGTTTCACACCTAATTTGTTTGTAGGTCCCTGTCCTCACTTTTCCCTTCTGTGACTTGCATTATTTTCTCTTCAGTTTTCTTTTTCTGTCCCCCACCAAGGGTCACAAGTTGTGTCTCGGCTCCGGTTTTTTTAGTGCCCAAGTAAACCTTCCCGCTCTCTCACCAAACTTTCAGATTTCTTTAAAACACCAGTCCTTTCCCTGTTTGTGCCGATCAATATTCCGTGCTTTTTTTCCCCCACTCTAAGCCCCTCGATACTTTTCTAAGTCCCCTCCTGGTTTGTCCATCTTTTCTTTTTTGCCTTTTTTTTTTCCAGGATTCCCCCCTTTTTTTTTGGTTGGGACCGTGTGGCACATTTTTTCTCTTCTCTTTTTTCATATTGTTTAGTCTTGACCCACCCCCCCGTTCGAAAAAGCCTCCCTCTTTCGGATTCCCAAACACGTTTTCTGGGCTCTTAAGTAAATAAGCAATCCTTTTTACCCCCGTCTATTTTGTCCTACATTTATTTGAAGTAGTCGTAAAATGATTCTACTTTTCTTTTTTCCCTCCTTCCCTTTTTGTGTTCTGCTGAGACATGGGACCCCCCCCCTTGACTCCCCCAGTTATCTTCCTCCCCCCACTTTTCGACGTTTTCGCCTTGTAACAATGCACACGGTTAATTCCCTTCTTTCAATTTTCGACTTTTTTTTTTCCACTGATCCCAACCTTAAACACTTCATTAGATTTGCCCCCTCCCCCCCCCCCCACCTTTTCCCTCTCCCATTGACCCCCCCCCCCCCTCTTTTTTTTTGACCACCACTATACCCCCCAAATTCCAATCTTTTTTTCCCTTTCTCGTAAATGTTTTCCCTTTTACGTGTTCCCCCCTCCCCTTTACTCGCCCCCCCCCCCCAGGTGACTAATTAGTCACTTGAACAGACGTACTTTGTTTTTCAGTTCTCCTTACCAAGGCCCCTCCCTTCCACCCCTCAAAGTTTTTATCCCCTTCCCTCCTGCGTCCCCCCCCCCTTCACTTTTGACCATGATTTCCAATGAAAATCGCTTCCCCCCTTTTTCGTTTTTACCTTCCCAGTGTTCACCTTAGGAAAACCCTTTTTAGGCTCTTTTCCTTTTCCCTCCCCTCTTTCCCTTGGTATTTTTTTTTGCACCCCATAGATTTTATTCCTTTCCCTATTGGCTCCGCTCCAATCAGCCGGTCCTTGGGACCTTTTTTTAATCAATCTCAATGGCGCTCTCCCCCCCAATTTTGTAATTTCCTTCCACTTTTGGGCGCGTTTTTAATTTTCCCCTCGTTCATGCTTTAAGAACCCTTTTTTTACCTCCCCACTTTCCCCCCCTTTTCCTTTTCTTAACTTTTTAATGTTCCCACTAGTGCACCCTTGGAGCTTGTATTCTCCCCCCTTCCATTTTAAATGACTGCAACTCTCCCCCCTTTTTTACCTTTTTTTTTTTCCTTCTATTGCCCCACTTGTATTGACCTTTCTCTTTTCTGAGCGGGGGGCCTTTCATTCATGTTTTGCTTCTTTGGTGAAAGACCTACCTTTTTTTTTTTTTCCTCTCTTTTGTTTTTAATTTTTTATCTTTGTCCAAACCCCCCCGTGATTTCCAGAAGATTTTTTCTTTTTTTCCCCCCTTGGTGGTATTTTTTTTTTTACTTTAACCCTTTACGGTTGGGAGCCCCAACCCCTTTTCCCAGTGGGGTTATTCCAAAGTTGTGTTTTACCTTAACACTTTTCTCCCCTGACCCTGGACAAACTAGGCTCTTTACTGCTAGCGTAGCCCCCCTCCCGTGCTCCCTTCATCCCCTACAGTAGGTACCCCTTTCAAAACCCCCCCTCCCATCCCCCCCCCCACTCCCTTTCCCTTCAGCGGGGGGGCGCTCTAATCTTCCGTACGTTCCCTTCCAACTCCCTTTTTTTCGCTCTTTTCCCCCCCTTGAACTTTGACCACCACACACCCTCTTCTCTTTCACCTCCCCCCAAGTGTGATAAAATCTTACTAAAAGAGTCACTTAGTACCATCTTTCTCCCTCTATTTTAGTTAACTCTTTTTCTCTGTTTTCTCCGGGTTATCCGTAACTTCTTCACACCAACCCCCCATATCCTTTATTCTAAGGACTTGCGTAAAGTCGGATATTAAACCTTTGTATTTCTGTGACCCCTACTTTTTTTTTACGGTTGGTATCCCAAGTTCTGTCAAAGCATTCGTGGTGTTCGTCAGTTTTTTAACTACTTCTGCAATTTCTGTAGGCAAGTCCCCCCCATTTGTCAAGTTTTTGTTTTCCATTGTTGTAAGATATTTCTAATTATCATCCTTTCTTCGTGTCCGGGTGCCCTAGTCTGCTTTTCCTGTGATGTTTTACTTTTTTCCTCTGTAGAATTTAACGGTTCCTTTTTTACCAAACCCCCCAGTTCATCCTTCACTTAACCTGATAAAGGCTGTTCCTCTTTTTTCCCATTTTTCTTTCTCCCTTTCCCTTTTTTTCTTCCCTTTGTACCTCCCCTCTCGTGGACTTCACCCCCTCTTTTTTTTCGTTTTCCCTTCAATCCCAGTCCCCAAGTTTTTTTTCTTTCTCTCGGTCCCTTCCCTCCCTTCCCTGAAGTTTTTTAGTGTGAGGGGAGTATTTTTTATTTTTTGAACTGATCTTTTCTTTTTCATGTTTGCTTCCTTGGTGACCTCTGTCCCGTGTCTCCCCCACACCAAAAATTTGTCGGGCTCCCTCGGAGGGGTTCCTTTTTTTCTTTTTTGTTTTTTTAGATTATGTTTGACCCTGCTATTCACTGTGTCTTTTTTTTCCCTCCCCTTTTTCGCTCCTGGGCTTTTTGACACTGTTCGGTTGTACTTCCATGCCATCTTACCTTTATGACTGTTTAATTTCTCTTTCCTTGGCTCACCTTATTCCCACATTTACCTATTTCTGCTGTTTCGATTCTCTTCTTCCCCCCCTCACCTATCCCCCTAAACCCCAGCCCATGATTACACTTGTCTTTTTTTTTTACAACACTCTCCTTTCCTCCCCCATATCTTTCTTTTTTTTTTTTTACTACTACGTTTTTGTTTTGATCTCTCTTTCTTTCGCCCCCCCTTTCTTTTTTTAACAAGATTCCCATCTGGTTTTTTTTTTTTTTCCGGTTTTCTTGAAGGAGTTTCTATTCAAAGAGCATTTTTCCCCCACTCCCCTACCCAGCGTTTCCCAAGGCGCATGCACATGTATAACCATTCTCGCTCATGCCTTATTGTACGTGTCCTTCCCCTTCACCTCCCCTTATAATGTCATACCAAAACACACCCAAACACTGTACCCCCCCCCAATAAAACCAAAAAAAAAAACACCACCCTTGCGGAACCCCCCCTTTTCTGAAATTTTTCCAGCTCCCACCCCCCTACGACAAAGACACTGCGTTTGACCTAGCCCTTTTAGTAATGTTTTGGACCGTTTCGTTCTTTTCCCCGCTTTAACCCCTGTAAATGCTTAAACACAAGCCATGAGTGTCTCTTAAACACCCTTCCTCGACCTTTCCCCTTTAGTACAACTTTCTTCTTGCGCGCGCTCCCCAGCGAAAACCCCCTTCGTCTTACATTCCATACTCAGGTCTCCCTTCCCCGTTATGATTTTTCCCCCCCTTTTCATTAAAAAGGGAGAGTCGTGACCCTGTTCCCCCTTTTATCATTTTGACAAAACGCCAAGTAGTCTTAGAAGGTCAGACCTCCCTTTGTATACATTGGCAGTAATTCCCTTGTTGGTATCGACTCCCAACCCAACAACACATTACGCCCTTTGCGTCCAATCAGGAACCAACCCCTTTTACCCCACCCCTTCCCCTGCAACGTGCGTTGCCAGATGGCCATTTTCCCCAAAGTCGTCTCTGACTTCAGCGTAAATGATTGCCCCCCCCCCTTGACTCCCCTCTGGAAGTTTTTTCCCAGTTCAAGGGGTTTCTTCTTTTGCCAATAGAAGCTTTTCTGTTCATACGTTTCCCCCATAAACCCCCCTTTCCCAAAACCACCCTCGGCCGTCTTTTTACCACCCTTTGCCGTCACCCCCCCAACTTTGTTCTTCTTTTTTTTCCCCCCGTCTCTGGTACCCCCCCCCATCTATACTTTTTGCTCTTTCTGATCTTTACTAACTCTATTCAATTTCAACCCCTAGAGGAGAAATCTTTTTTTTGAGCATACCCACTTTTGCGGGTTTTTAGTTTATTTTTTTTGTTTGTTATCGTATGTTTTAATTTGGACCCCCTGCGTTTATTTTTTTTCAGTTTTCCCCTCGCATGTTGGTATTCTCTTTTTTCCCCCTTTTCACTTTTCCTCCCCCTTGCGTCCTTTTAAGGGGGGGTCCGTTCAACCTTTATTCCTGTTTTTCGTGTGTTTTTCGTTCCAGTTACTGGTCTGATTTTTGTCACGTCCCCTGCTGATCTTCTTACAACTAATTCAGATTTGGAATTTCCCCGTTATTCCCTGTCGGACTTATTCAAAAGTTTTTTCGTGTGTCCCACACCTTGTGGAAACCCCCGCGTTCCTTCTTTTCCGCATTAGATTTCTTTACTTTCCTTTTCCCTCCTTATGAATACCCCAAACCATATTCTGTTTTCAAACCGTTTGCAAAGACCCCTAATCTATTGATCGATACCTTGGTTTTGTTTAACGAGGGCTTTTGGGCGTTGTCTGTGGTAGAAAGGTTTTCTTTTAAAGGTTGTTTGTGGGTTTTGTTGTTGGTTTTTGTTTGATTGGTGTGTGTGCGGGGCGTCTTTCGAGTTTGTTTTGGTGTTTGGGTCCATTTTACATTTTTTCCTTTCTCTTTCTTTTTTTAATCCCCAATCAAGCGTGTGACATTAAAAAAGTTCACTTCCCCTTTTGACTTTGCAGAACCCCCCCCCCCCCCCAAACGTGGAACTTTTTTTTTCCCCGCGGCGTTGACTTTCCCCACTCCTCTGGTGGTTTATTTGCATTTGCTCTCTTTTCAACCCCCAGGTTTTCAATTGCTTTTTTCCCGACGCTTCCCGTTAACAATCCCTGAGTTCGTTCTCCCCCCTCCTTTTTTTCAACTTGCTGTATGTGCAAACTTTCCCCACTCCCCTCCTTCCAAATGCGTACCCCTTGGACGCCCGTCTTCCCAAGGGGTGTCCTTTTGCTGCATACGTTTGTTTTCCATTTCTTCCTCCCTCCCAGATAATTGGAATTCTCCTTTTGGACAGAACCCCCCCCTTTTTTTCTTTCTCGTAATGTCTGTGTCTGAGGGTTTTCTCGAGTTAGCAAGGTTATTTAAAGCCTTCGCACCGTGCCCCTATGTTCCCCCCCCCGGCCTGACCAAAGTCCAGAAGTTTTTTTGTAACTGTTTACGACCCCCCCCCCCCGTCCGCAGAATGTTTTTCTAGCGCAGACAAGGCAAAGAACTTTTCTTAGTGGCCCTCAACCGTCTGTGACTCGTATCTTTTTTGGTCAAAGTTTCCCATTTCTTTTTTTCCCTGGACTTTAAGTTTTCCCCCCTTTTCCCCTCTTTTCCTTTATTTACCCCTGTTTTTCAATTTGCGGTCTACCTTGTGCTTTTTCTCAATGCCAGGATCTATCACCCCCCTTTTCCTCAACCCGGAGTGACCCCTTGTACTGTTCTTTTGGAGCCGTGATTTTCCCCTTTTATTTTTCACCTCCACAAAAATGAATGAAATCCTTTTCCCGTTTTGTCTTTTCTTGATTTGGAGTGTTCCCCCACACACCCACACCCGGTCTGTTTTTTTTCTTTTCCATTTCTTCCTAGAAAATTTTTTTCTGGGTTTGGGCGTAAGGTTTTTTCCACCTCTCATATTTCACTATCTCTTGAACCCTTTTCTGCACCCCCCCCCGTCCATTCTTCTTTTTTTCCTCGTATGTTTCCCTGTTGCAGTTTCTCCCGTAAAGCCCCCCCCCCAACCTAATTTCCCTTTTCATTCCACTTTTTGGGACGCAGTCTCTTTCTTCAATGATCTCTACCCTTACTCCTATTCTTTGGTTTTTTTTTTTTTTCTTCGTTATATCAGGGTACCTCATCTACCCCCCCTTTTTACAACGCCCCCCCTTTGGACTTTTCATAGTGACGTCCCTTCTCCTTTTCAAATTTTTAAATCCCTTACTCCTGAGTTGGGGGAAGTTTGTATCTCCCCCCCCCCCCGCGAACCCCTACACCCTCATATCCTTTTTTCCCCCCCCGCGCCCCCCCCCCCCAACCCCTTTTGCGTTTCCCCGATCAAAACCCCTCTTTTTTTTTTGGAATCTTCAAAGAGTTTGACCTCTTTCGTCAGCTCCCTCATTTGTTCCCCCCCCCTGCCTATCACAAACTCCCCTCCCTTTTACTGGTCTCCAGTAGGAGAGTTTCTTTCTTTTTTGTTCCGTTTCGAGCCCCCCCACTTCCACGCTTCCACAATTGTCCACAACTTTGCCCCCAGGACTTCGTTTGCGTTCCCCCGAAATTCCCCCCCCTAACCACGGTTTTACTTCCCATTAGTTTTGTCCCCCCAATAGCTCCCATGCTTTCCCTCACCCTTTCCATGCCACTCGTTGTTCCCCGTATTAGAAAACCTGAGGCTTCTTCTCCTTTGGTCTACCCACTTAACGGTTTTTCCCTGTCACTTTCTCGTGCTCCCCCTTACCCGTTGCCCTCCGCCTCAGATCCATCCCCCCCTACGCCCTTTTCCAATTTTTTATTCCCCCTTTTCAATGACCGTTTTTTTTTTTTTTTGCACGTCCGCGTTTTCTGCAATGCCCCTCGGTCGCTTTTCCTAATCCGTTAGCCGTGAAACTTGACCAGGCTTGGCTTAGAACTTTTTCCCCCCCCAGCAAATTAATTTTCGTTACTTCACGCTTTTCCCCTCAGTTTACGATGTTTTTTCATTTCTTTCCGATCCGGGTGCCCCCCCCTGTCATGAGTCATGCCCCACCTTGAGGTCTTTCCACCTTTTTTTTTTTTCGGCGTGCCCGTCTGTCCGGTGTCCTCTTCTGGGTGACCATGTCCACGAACCTGTTCTTCTTTGATTTTTCCTCTGCGCTGTTTCTTTTCCCCCCCCCCCAAACCAAGGATCCCCCTGTTTTTGTCTTCCTCTTTTGTTTCCTTGATTCCCTGAACACCCTCGACCTCTCCTTCAAAACCCCCTTTTTCCCAGGGTTTTCGAAACCTTTTTTCACGCCACAAAGTTGATTTAACCGACCTGGTGTCAACACTTCCGGCGAGTCTCTTTAGGCGCTTTTTTCAAGAATAACGCCGCTCAATCCCCCTTCTCGGTCCCTCCCCCCCCCCCAATGATCCACTGTCTGAATTTCCTTTTTTTTTCCCCCCTAGATGCTCTTCCCAGCCTGGCATCCCCCCCCCATACGGCCTGGGCCATTTTCAAAACCCCCCCCTGCGCTATTTCACCCTTAAAACAGTTTGGCAAACAACCATCCCGTTCTTTTTCCCCTCGTAAATTTTCTACCCACTTTTCGTTCTTTTTTTGTCCATCCTTAGCCTGTTCGCACTGGATGCCACCTCTATATTTAGGGGCTTGCATGTTCCCTTTTTCGTACGAACCCCCCTTTGTCTGCATTTGGTTGATTCACTAAGATTGTTTCATTTGCGTTTATGATTCTTGGGGACCAGTCGTTGTGACCTTTTTACGACTTTCCTGTTATGTGCACTTTTTTCTTATTTCATTTTCAGGTTTCTTCTCTCTTATCGTTTCGAATTGGGTTTAGAGTCCTTTGCCTTTTTTACTTCCTTTCAGGTGTGTTTTTCTTCTTGGTCCCTTCGTTATTGTGTTGATAACACCCTGAATTTTCCTTCCCCCCACGCTGTTATCCCCCTTCCTGTCTGTTTTTCAAGAGGGCCACGTTTTATTTTTTTTTTTTTTTATCGACGTGGCCCTTCCATTTCCTTTCCTTCCCACTAGCGGATCCCCGATTCAGTTTTTTGTTGATCTGCGCCAACTTTTTTCCTCCCCCCTTTGTAGACATACGCACGCTTATGTTTTTTAAGGGGTTTTTCTGCTCCGTGGTGGCCGCTAACCTTCAAATTCTCAACTTACTAGGTCTTCACCGCGAGTGAATTTCCTTTTTTTTCGTTTTCGGCCCTTCTCTTTTGGATTTCTCGTTTCCGCGCGGTAGCACTTCTTTCGTTGAGATTCATATAACGTGCTTTTTGGGTCATCCGTTTTTTTCCTTCCAATTCGGCTCTTTAACCTTTTTATGCCCCCTCTGATTCCCCCCCCCAGAATCTTCCCCCCTCCCCCCGATTTTCAGCGCAACAGTTTGGAGA
>Ga0179593_1341797_pt1 | contig 17213 bp, 19 predicted proteins | sample CZODoug2_1_08_16_FD_185931 | JGI IMG/M metagenome (GOLD analysis project Ga0179593, IMG submission 185931) | Vadose zone soil fungal communities from Angelo Coast Range Reserve, California, USA - CZODoug2_1_08_16fungal (PacBio error correction) | ecosystem: Environmental > Terrestrial > Soil >... | reverse complement strand
CTGCTTCTTCGCGTGCACTCTCACTACCAAGAGCTGCTCCCTTGACAGAGTTCCCAACCATCATATGTTGAGAACTGCTCTAGCTTTGGCTGGGGAATTTCACACCGCCCTTCTACTACGTCCCCGCACCCTTTCAAGTTGTCGGGTGGATCCCGCGACAGCCCCCAGCCTGGTGGGAAACGCTTCGACTCCCCAACTTCTCTTTGCAAAAGCGAATTTTTATCGTGTATTCTTCGCCCACCATATTCTTCGCACTTGCCGCCACCTGGACTGATCAGATTGAAATTCTTGAAAGTTTTTATTGTATTCCACTTCTGTCTCGTTATTGTGGATTCGAATGCTTTTTCCCACGCCCCAGAGGCTGCAACTTTTCTGATGAATAACCCTGTACCATTTGTAGTTCTGCTTGATCTGGCTCCAAATTCGTATCAGTAACCCGGTGCACCATTGTTTCTTTGTCTCCCGCATTGTCATTTTGTGGCATGTCCAGCACGATCCACGTGGCTTTACCCTTTGCATTCCTTCGTTTTGGCGGCCGTTGGTTTTAGCGGAACTGAGGCTAAAAGGCGGTTTGCTGAATCTGGGCCTCGGCTGCGTCTTTTCTACCTTCCGGGTAAAGCACATTTCTTTCGTGGCTGTGGTTTGGCGTATCGAGGGAGTAAGACCACCTCCAGCATTTCCATGTCAGTCTGATTTTGGCCTTTATATTGGTGCCTCAGGTCTAGCTTTTCTGAAACTCTAGTTTTGGCTGTCGCTTACCGCGCGCTCCATCGCCCCATTGCTCATCTTCTTGGCCTTTCCTCCGGATCCACCATTCTTTAAATCTCGTGTTCCTCTAACGAGGATTTGTTACTTTTTTTTCTTTCAGCCGCTTTCTTCCCGTTTCTCCTGTTTTCTTCATTACGCTCAGAAGGGCTCTCCAGCTATTGGATCAGTTCTCTTCCTTAGGTTTACTCTAGGACCTTTCATTCCTCCCTATCTGGATGGATGCGCGGCATTGGAATCGTTTTTACCCCCTCTCATTGGGACAAGTACTTGGTTGCATTTTACCTATTGTTTTAGATTCTGGCAAACCTTTTTTTTGAGCCGTACTTGCGTGATTTGGCTTGCCTCGTCCTTTTTCCCTCATTTTTTAAACACCCCCCCTTGCACTAACCTTTCGGTTTTAAAGTCATCCCGTCCACCTCTATTCCCTAGGGCTTCCGATAATGTGGGCGACCGTTATTGCAGTATTATCCCCTCTTTTCAAGTTTTGACAGACATGTATCCAAAATAGGACCTACCTGAGCCTTCCTTTTCCAGCCCCCCAAATTCTCATTTTAGGTTGCAATTCGGGACAAAGTATCGAACCGACTATCTTTCCCTTCTTCGGCCAACCGGTCCCCACTTGCGTTCCTCTTTTCTTTTTTTCCATTTCCCCACTAAGCAAGTATATGTTTTGCCCATTTGCTCCGAATTTTTTTTTTCTCATGTGATGCTCCCTAGTTTTCATTCTCCAGGGTCCGGCCCTTTCGGGAGTTTCATCGATGAACATGCGGAAATCTCTCGATGTTTGACCAGTTCCGCACTTTTTGAGTCACTAAGTGGACAAACGGGTTCCTGTCTGGTACGTGACATTCCTGAGCACTTATTTCTCGACCTGCGCTTCCCCCATGCCTGCTGAATTTAAAGCGATCGGCGTTTCTTCGTTTTTTGTCTCGTACCTGCTTGTTCCTGTTCTTCCTGAGTGAATGAAGACCCATTGTATGTTTCACGCTATTTCTTTTGTCTCTCGGGAATGAATGCCGGATTGCCCTTTAACCGTTAACAGTGAAAACGGTTTCTCTTCTTAGGCAGCTTATGCCTGACTGCCCCAATGGACTAGAGGCAGTTTTGTTGAGACGATGTTGGCGACCAAGCCGTGCCCTGTCACCCACTTTCCCAGCTTTTCCTGTCTGACCCTAAAGAAGACCACCGTTTATTGTCCCTGTAGAATTTATCTTTTTCGGCATATGTTTGATGGTTTCGCCCTTTCCTATTTATGACTTTCCTAAACAGTAGCCTTGGACCCAGCCAGTGAGCTGTAACGCACTCGGACCCTTCCTTCTTTCCTGTTTTTGTACCGTCACCCAAGATTTTTATTCCTTTTTGACTTCGTTGGTATACGCGCCGACTATTTAAATACACCTTTTTTTTCCTTACCTCTACTCAGAAAATCTAGCCTTGGGCCTCCCGACTTTGGGCTCTTTTCCCCGGCCCCCCTACGGTTTTAAGACTAGAGTTCTTCGATCCCCATTGCTCCTCGAAGCGGCCTACCCATTGCCCCAAGCAAGTTGTGCCCCGTGTTGAAGAAATCAGGAGCTTCACCCGTCTTTTTCCTTTCTTGCCTATCTTTCGCAGTTTGGCGTTTTTTAGAAGACTTCTCCTTTATGTGACCCCTGCCTTTTCGTATTTCATCTCCTTATCTCCTTCCCCATGTGCCTCTTCATCATGTCGTTCATAACTGCTCTTGGGAGAGAGGGCGGTGAGTTGAAGATCACAGGGGCAATCCCCTTGTCGTTCTCCCCTGTAGCACGCTTTTGTTGCTTTATCCCTCCCATCCTGGGTTGGGGTTCCTAGCAAAAGTCAGACAAGAGCTTGGACCTACGGTCAAATTCTTTTGCCAGACCCTTTTTCAGGATTTTTTTCCCCCGCGGTTTATTCCCCCTCAAAGAGCCCCCCGGCGATTTCTTCAGTTTTTCCCGTAAGAATGATTGGAACTGAAGGCCTCGCCAGCGTTTTTTTCCTGTTTTTTGTTCCCCCCTTCAGGCTTTTAGGTAAATTGAAAAGCCCATCGCGAAGGTTCCTCAGACAAACTCCCTTCTGACTGAAGGTCTTTTCTCCCCGATAGAGTCCATCTTCTGGTAGCCATCTTGTCCCATTGCCCTTGAGTATGTGAGTCGCATCCCGATTTCTTTTATCCCTGCCTGTACCTGCTCGATTTCCCCCCCCTCCTTTTATGATTTCCAGGTGTCCTCCTTTCCTATTTGTCCCCTTCCCTCCTTCTCTCATGGCGTTTTTCTTCGTTCTGCTGCCTGTTTTCATGTGTTATGAAGGTGCAACCGATTCCTACCTTTTTCCGTTCTTCTGCTTAATTTTGCCCCCCAAAACTCCTTCTTTCTGTCGCTTCTCCCCGCTTTTGATTTCCTTGTCTATCCTCCTCCGTTTTTGTTTGTTTTTAGACTTTCTCATTTGCATTCCAATATTTGGAGAAGCTGCCCAAGAGCTTTTTTTTTTGACCATTCGCTTCAGCAATAGTATGCATCGTGCCATTACTACACACCCTTAACTTCACCCCCTCACTGTTCCTTCTTTTTGCCCCCCCTACGCGGCTTCTCCGTTCTGGCCTTTCTCACCTTCGCCAAGGATTAGCCGGAAAATCCTTGATTTTTAAAGAGAAGGTCATCGGACCCCCTAAGGGGGATTCCAACCCGATCAAAAACCCTGCCCTCTTCCCTTTAAGATGTTGCTTCCCACGCTTTCGGCTTTCTGTCTTATTTTTCTTCCGTTTCTTGATAGCTGGCCTTCGCTATTGAAATCTTGTCCGGGACTTACGGTCCATCTCGCTGGGTTTCCACCGCACCCCCACCTGCAGCGGTGTAATTTTTTTTGTCCCAGCCATTACTTTAATCAGATACAATCCTTCTCTTTCGTACTCCCATTTCGTCTTGCGTCACAATTTCTTCGTTTTCTTGCCCTCCGTCACTTGGCCTGCCCGGTTTTGTTGACGTTCGTTGTTTGTGCCTTACGGCAAAACCCCCCAATAATGATGGTATTTATCCCCAAGCAACAAAGACTTCCTCCTTTTTTTTGACTCCACGTTTCCCGACCTCTTCCCCTGTTTCTTCAACCCTTATCTTTACAAGTAGCCTGGAGGATTTTTCTTTTTTTTGATCTCCATTGGGACTGACTTTTCCCCCTCCAACAGTCTCTTCCCTACTAATGCCTTTCAGCTGATCTCTTCTAGACGACAACGCCAAAACTGCCTTACTTTCTCTTCACAGAGCCTGTTGATTTAAGATCTACTTGCGGCTAAGTAACGGTAGCCTTTAATTTGGAACCTTTGATTTGTAGGCCGCCCCCCTTCCGTACTCTCTTTCTCCCTATAACCCCTTAGGTAACTCCGATGCGGCCTAAGATGCCCCCATTAGTAGCCCCTACTATTATATTGGCGGCTTGTCTTCTGACCAAAAAGGTGTATTTTCAGCGGTCGTCGGCGTCGCCACCCGGATGCCAGGTCACCGTCAGGATAAATTAAAAGTGGAGCAAGCGTTCCGAGTGAGTTTTCCCTGGTCTGTTTCCGGTATCTTGATTATTCTCGCCTCTGGCCCTACTCTACCCCCCCTCGAAGCACTGCAGAATACCGACCGGAGCTGAGTTGTTCATTTCCTTCTTTATTTCCCCGACTCAACCTAGGACTGTGCATGTTCTCGGCCCGGGCGTGTGCCCAGAGTCCTCAGTCGACGCTAGCTACCCGGAACTTTTTGTACTCGCGGTCCGCATCTGCTCATCCCCTCTCACCATGTTTTCCGGTTTCCTTTTTGACAGCATCCGGCCCGTTTTACCGATAGAGAAACATTCCCATAGGTTAACACCAGGAACTATTCCCACCCTTCTAACTTTCTCCGTCCGTTACAAGACCCCATTCTTTACCTTATGCAAACCGCCAACATCAGCGCAGGACCAGGTACTGCCCGTTCAAGTCATTCGTAAAGTCGTTGCGGCAATCCCATTAAAGTTACCCTATCCACTTTTCGCCGGACCGTGCCGTGCGGAGTTATCCAGCCGTAAGCCGTCATCGATAATCCATCTCTTATTTTCCCGGGGAACTTGGAGAGGTGGCCTCGTCCCGCCCAATCCACCGGAGGAATGGCCAAAGCCCCCCCTGTATACTTATTGCTGGCTGTGACCCATGTGGACAGCCACGATTGAAATCCCCCATGTTTTCGGTTTTTTGCTGCTTTAAGCCTTTTTTGAGAGGTAGGTCCTTGATCCAAGAGCTGGAACCTCAATGCTTTTGACTTCTTTTTTGGGCTTTACAGGACTTGTGGCCCCCCCCCCCAGTTGCTGTAGATTGTGGGATACACTTTTTCAAACCGTTTTGTGAAGTCTGTATACCTTACATTCCAAATTCTTTCTGCCAACTCCTTCTCTCCACCGACGGAATAGTGTTCCCATTTTCTTACCCCTCGGAAAACCCTGGTTGTTGAATTGATTGTGTTTTTCAAACGGTTCCTTCCCCCCTTTTTTTGAGCCGCCAACAGTCACGCAGCCGGCCCAAAGCGGTTTTGCCGACTTCCGCCCTTATTTACTTGTCCCCAAACCCAATCTAATTTTGAGTACAGCAAAGACGTTTTTTTCCAGTAGAGAATCCCCAGCCTCGTTCTAATTCCCCTTCCCCTAGAATTTCCCGGACGAAGGTCAGAGATCTCTTTCTTCACCCCTCCTTGTTGACGGCGAACCCATTCTGACCATATACTGCCTTTCCGAGGATGGCAACTGCCATACAGGAGCTCCTTAAAACCTCCATTAAAGTTCACCGTCACCTCCCGACTTCGATGGTTCGATCGTAGTCCCATAAAGCTCTCACTGGACTCTCTTCTATGTATCTCATAAGACGGTCCTTTCCTAAAATCCTCAGGGATCTGGACCACCCTAGAATCTTCTCTTATGATGATTCCCCAAGGGCTCATTTCCCCTCTCCACTCCTACACAGCCACTAAGAATTGATTATGACCAAGTAATAGGCAACCGTTATCTTCGAAGCTTCAAAGGAAGCGGTCCACGAACTCCTTTTTTGCCCTTCCCCATGTTGCTATAACCCCCCTCTGCCAACTCCATTTCCCCTTCTAGTAAGTGATAGGGGCCCCAGGGAAATCCCAAAACCCTTCTTTATTATGGGTCCCAGCACCCTTTCTTCGGTGCGGTCTTTTAGCCTTTTTACCTAGCTTAACTCTCGATGGAGTCCTTTTTTCTTCCGGTAATCAAGTTGCAGTTGCCGCCTCTTTTCGTTTGCTCCTTGCTGATCCAGTCGAGAAAGACAAGGGCTCAACCGGTCCTGAATTTTCAATCATATTCCCTTTCTATTGCGTGCATTTTACTTCCGCCTCTTTTGTACGCCGCCAATTTCAACCCAAATGCGCTGCGGCCCTCTTTGCATCTGCCGCAAACACATGAACGCTAGTGTACGCGTCACCGTTTTTAAACTTGAATTTTTGTCGATTATTCCGGGGTTTTTTTGAAATAGGAATACAGACCCCCCAGCGGAGATGCTCGTTTCTCTTGAGTTTCTTGGCCCTCTTCCTTATTTCAGTCTTTGTTATTTGCCTGTTCCGTCTAATCTATAATTTTCCGATCTTTTTTTTTGTTGTAGAGAGAGTATTAACCACCACCCCCCCCCCGGAGGGACCTCCCCCCATAGACTCATGCCTTGGCAAATCCCTCAGCGAACCTCCTATCTTGGCTGTTATGCACAATACTTTCCACGCACGATCGACTCCTCCCTCACCCCCCTTCACTGTTTGCTGTGGCTAGATTTAGGACGAAGTGGTTGCCAGATGTCCGCCTCCGCTTCCCAAAGCGCATTTTTCTTGTCTGGGAGTCACATTTTTCTCTGACTGACAGGAGCCTTTCCATGGACTATGCTCGTTGCACTGAAATGGACCGTGGCACGGTTATAACATTATTTCTTTCTCTGTTCTCGCAATGCTCAACGAACCAAGGCGAACTTCAACTTCTGACAGTCAGCCCACCCCTGCGCCCCTGACTTCGCTTGCGATTTTCTCTATGGTCTCAAACATGCTTGCGAGCCCAGTCGATTGACCTGTGCTGGTACACAATAAAGAACGCCGGTTTGTGGGATCCCCTTTAAAGAACACGGCAACATTTTTTCCACGGATTTTAGTCTGGGGTGCAGCTGAGGACTCACCCTGACTGCTTCGTTCCTCCTTTTCATCGGTCTTCTATCCGTTTGACCTTGTCATAAAAGCCATTTCCCTTCGTGGTGTTAGGGAGTCTTAAGCGATGGTGACTCTCCCCCTCCGCAGTCTACCTTTTCGAGTCGAGTTGCCGCGCATGTTGCGAAGGGAGATTCTTCTTAAAACCGGTGATGATTCTCGACCAGATTCTTTCCTGCTCTCTATTGGTAATAATGATCCCCCCCCCTAACTTCGTTTGCGGGACGTTCATTTGTTTGAATTTCTTGCCTCGAATATTTCCTAAATTTTCTCGGGACCAACCTTCCGATTTCAGAGGGCTCCGCGAGATTTTCTACGTCTCTCTCCTTCCGTCCTGAATCTAGGAATGTACGGCCTCCCGAGATGTTGCTGTGAGCAGGAATCTGGTAATCAGTCACAAAAGAGGGTCTTTCTCGGTTTTCCTTTCATTCTCTTGTTTGCCCTTACTATTGCGACTGCGGCAAACGCTTTTTGTTTACGTTACTGAGGTACTTGATTCTCCTTTTTTCCCCCGCTTTTGAAACAATCCTTTGCACTACAAAGACTTTTTCCAACGCCCGTAACAATTTCTTCCTCCATTCGGAGTTCTCTGCCCCCCCGTTTTGTTTCGACCCGCCATCTTTTGCAGGAGTATCGCGGGTGAACGTTTTTGAAGCTCCGTATCCCAACCGATTCGTTCTCCATTTGACTAGCGCCGGCTTGAAAAACCCATAGCAAATCCTGTCTTTTTTCCCAAGCCTTCTGGTATCCGTCTCTAACAGCTCTCCTTGGAAGTGTGGGGATGCCACCTTCCAACCCCATTCTGTCAAGGGGGCTGTCCATTTTCACCAGCCTTTTGTTTTGCCAAAAGATTTCTTTTACTAACTCTTTTGGAACGGCATCGTATTGTTTGTGGAGCCTGGGCCCTCCCCTCTCGTCCTATTCACGTTTCCCCGGAATTCTCTTATTTCTTGTCTTACCTGGAAGTGCGGGGCTTTTACACCCCATTCGGCTTTAACCTAGTCCGGCTCTCACCCCTTTTTAATTCTGATGAAGGCTTTCTCCCACGACCTTGAGCGTTTCCCCTTCTCGCTTCTCCCCACAAGCACTTTACAGAATTTTCCCCCCGACGCGCGCTGGTTTTTCTCTTTGTGCAATCGGTCCCTTCAATGTTTCTTGTCGTCCTCGACCAAGGAGTACTTTTGTTGACCATCTCTTGGCGGCCCGACTCTGATTTTCCTACTCTGTTACCGCCTTTAGGTGCATGGTCACCCCAGGAACAGCGAACCCGTTTGATTTGTCTCTGCGGTTCTGACTCGGCTTCCCCTTCCGCCGGTCCCCCGATCGAGTACGATGTTGCCTCTAGGGGATCCAGACTTCCCGCACCAGGCAAGTCGCGGGTCCCGAGGCATTCCCCCCATTTTTTTCCATTTACACATGCTTGGCTCCGTTTCGAATTCTCTGTCTTGTCATTTCGGCTTGTTCTTTCTTGACCATTCCGATCCATCACTTCAGCTCTCGGTGGGGACCCCATGCCCAGTTTCCCTACTCGAACTTTTTCCCCCCTTTTCCCCCCAGACAACGGCCCTAAGTTGAATCTTCGTTGTTCCCACGAAATCCCGCTTCATAACCCTTGCGACTCTCCTGCCCTCCAATCTCTCCTCCTTGAGATTAGTGCTCTTGTGAAGAAGATTGCTAATTCCTTACTCGTTTGTTTCTCCCTATACCCATCCAGTCTCATAGAAGCGGACTCCAACTTCCTGTTCCAATTCAAGGCTCCCCTTGTTCGCCGCAAGCCTGAGCTCACGCTCCTGTTAGTCAGTATGAGCGTGTTTCGTTTGTATTTCTCCTTAGAAATTTGATCCGCCTCAACTTCCTTTTAATGTAATCACTCCCCTTTTTTATCATTACCAATGCTGCTCCTTGCTCGTGGCATAACAGTTATGAATGATCTCCCTTGCTTTAGTCCTTCTTTTGCAGGAGGCACAGGGGCACCTCGGTATGAGCACCCTGTATTAAAGCCCCTTTGTGATTATCAAGCACATCTTCTTTGTTGTTTTCCCCTGTACGGCACTGCCTCTTCTTTTTTCCACTCTTGGACCTTCCCCCAGTTCAAGTAGTGGATTTCCTACAATCAGCTTTTACATTTCGCCCCCCTCCTTTGGTATGTTGTATTCTGTCGAAAGCTGAGATGATCTGGGCACGTAAACTAATCACCTGTCTGGTCAGTCCTTCGGCGATCCCTGTGTTCCTCGTGTTCCAACAACCTCTACTGATCCTTTCCGAAGGATGAACCCTCTCAATCGCGTAAGTCCGACGCCCCTCTTTTGCTTAAGGAATTTTTACCGATAAGCTCTCAGCGTTTTTACGCAAAGATTGGTACAAAGCCCTTGTTACCTTTTTGTCTGAATAAAAGGTGTTTTCTGTACAGGTTCGAATTTCTACGTTATTTCCCAACCATCCTCCTTTCTTATGAATCCTGTTAATCCTTGCTACTTTAGCCAGGCCAATTAGTGAAGCTTCTGGCTTCTGCTTCGTCATCTGAAGTGATGCTCGTTTTGAAGTTCATGTTCGTTTCGAGTTGCTTCTCTGCAGACTCGTGTCTTCGGCAATGGGCAACCCATCCTTGGTTTTTTTCTCTTCCCTTTTCAACTGTTTTTCAAATTATCTGTATAGTTAAGCAATAAGTGGTTTTTTGTAGAAGTATAAGTTTCTTCCATCTTTGATTTGTACCCAAGAGCTTTTTGCCCATTCTCAGCAGACACGAGTTTATGTTCCCCCTCACACACTGAACAACAAGCAATGGACGCTTCATTACAGACTACGCACCAATTTGGCGCCTTCTTGCCTTGGCTATTTCGGCATGGGAAGCCGTCTTAATAACAGATGTAGGTTGGCGAAAGCGATCCCATTTTCTGTTTTTTATAACACCTCCGTTTATTGATAAAAAACATGCCCCTCCCTCTTGAAACTTTTTTACTCCCCATCTTCTGCGCTTAGGCTGTTAAACACTTTCCTTCTAAGCAACCTCCGTTGCGGATGAATGGTCCTTGAACCCTTTGAGGAGGTGAATCGTCCATTATGTTTTTACCACCTTCACATTTCTAGAATGCCCGCAGTCTTCTCATTTCGACCCCTCTCCTCTCTTTCGTCCTACGCTCTTTCGACATTATCGGCATCCATAAATTGTACCTTCAAGTCTGTCGGTAGCATCTTTCAGTCCCAGTCCCCAACCCAATTCAAGGGATGGTTGGATAAATCCAACCCACAGTGTTAAAATGTGGATACCCCCCTCCCTATGGCCTGGGATTTCAACGCCGCACGTTCATCTTCCGTTCAAGAGCTGTAAGTCCCCCTAGCATAGGAGTCCATTGTAAGGCTCAGCAGGCTTCTTCCCAGAAGGCCATTTACTTAGTTCCTTACTTTCTCTCTCCATCCACAGCGCCACACTTGCTTTTCCAGGGAATTCGTCCGAAAGGAGCGGTCTTTTTTTTCATTGTATGGATTGCTGAGCCCCAAGTCACCTTTCTCCGTTTCCCTTGGAAATTAGTTGGTCCGCTGCGATCGCGCATGGTCTCGAGAACCACAGTCTTACGGAAGCCTTTTTCTTGAAGAAGAGTCCCAGAGAAAAGATTCCTGGTCCTCTTGGCCCCTTCCCTTTTTCCCGTAGTCCTGACCAGGGTATTGAATAGGCTTCGGTTTCAGAAAAAGAGATGCTCAGTAAGGACCTCCCCCTTCTTGTCGCGTAAATGGCATCACTCTTTCCTCTTGCGTGGACCCTGTCTGTGTACTGGCTATCTGAGGTTTCCTAGCAGATGCCCTTTGAACCAGTCTCTTTAATCTTTAAGAAAGAACATTTCATTCTCCAATCCTGGGTATTCGTTATTTTCCTCTTGCCTGACCCGTGAGGGCAGTGTGCTGGCCCGGTTGTTTAGAACACCCTTCCCCCCCTTTCGTCTACCTGTCCAGCGCGCTTTCCCATGCGGCCGTCCCGCCGGAGGTCCCCCGGCCGCTGCTCATCCCAGTCCCCATGTTGTTAATGTTTTAGGGGTGACACTTCCTGTCATCCGTACATATCGTGACGAAAGCCATCCGGCGGGGGCCCCCAGCTCCCCAGTAGTCCCCATGAATTTTTACGTAGACAATTACCAAGCTGGGCTTGCCCACCGCGCACCGCCCTCGCGGGAACTCTGGGAAGCTTTTTCCCAAGAAGGTAGCCCAGTCGTAGGCTCCAGGCCCCTTCCTTACCCTCCCCCCTTCCCTTTTAGCCGGACTAGTTGACGGGATTAGTTTCAAAGAACCGTTCCGATGTCTCGCTCGCCCATACGCGGATTCAGGTACACTGTGAGCCGAGCCCGCTCTGCCCTTTCTAAACAACTTTATTTTTTGGACCACATTGCACTGCGTAGATGGCTTGCCCTTCTGGCACAACTGGACAGCCGCTTTCCACGTTGTTACCCCCGTTTCGGGCAATGACCCGGAACGATGATTCTCGGTTAGATACTTCTCACATCTCTTGCAACCGCTATGGCATTGTGTGGGGGCGGGAACAGGCTTAGAATTCATTTCTTAGATTGGGGGGATACCTTTCTTCAAAAATTTTAAGCGCGGGATACTTTCATTTCCATGTTCGTCCCACTTGCTTACTCCCACCAGACTTTCGTACAGATTTTTCCATGTCGTGACGGGAAAACCTTCTTCTTTTAGTGCAGTTTGTTTCAAACGGCGGGACCCAGGATGTCGTCTCCCCCTTACAGATCAAGCGAAGCACAACATTTTTTGTCCTAAGGCCTCCCCTCTTACGTGTCCACCAATGAGACTTTGGCCATTCCCGCAAGAACCTTTTTTTTCTTTTACCCTATGTGAAGACATAGTCTTTTTTACTTCAATGCAGTACTCCGGCCGAGGGATTTTTTTGTTCTCTTTATCACTCTGCTGTCTTCTGCCCATTTCAACTCGGAAGCTTCCCTTCGTAAACGGCTTACTATACTTCGATGTAGAAATTCACATCTCCCTTGCTACGTAACCCCTCGATTTCTCATGGTTGCCGTATGAAACCCTACCCGATGAGCACTGGCTGCTTTCCTCTCGGTCGCGAAGCAGTCCCCCTCTTGTTTCCTACAGATAGCCCCTTGAGGCCAATCGCGGGTAATCGACTCTCCATCGGACTGCGTCAATGGTCGCCCCTAGACGCCCTGACACTACACGAAAGCGGGGATGGGATTACCCCTTACTTATGACACCTTGATCGCCGCCCTGACACAAAAGGTGGGGGGAGCGTCCCCCCGACCGCCTTGTCTGCCTCAAGTGTCCCGCCGTCAAAACCCCCCCACGACAATTTAACATGTGCGGTCGGTTATTGTGAAGTTACCTCCCCACAAACTTGTCTGTTCTTGATTACCTCCCCTTCCTTACTTTCTAGCCGGACTGTTGTCGGAAAGAGAACTTGGCAATACCAGATCCTCTCTCTTCTTGGTTTATTCCTAGTCCACACGTTGCCGTGCGCCTCTTTTTCGTTGAGCATGGTTCTCCACAGCGAGACCTGCACTTTTATCAACTAACTACCCTGGACGTAAAATTTTTGCCGGGAGAGGGTTTAGGTCATTGCATTGGCCCACCCTAGGGGCGGGGTCCTGGGGGCGGGAGGAGGGGGAGGGCCGGGGCCGTGGTTGCCAACCTCGGCGTCTCCGAGGCTGGTGTCCGGCGCGCCGGGGACCGACGGCGAGGTGGGGGGGATCGTGGTGGGCCCGTAGCTGCCGGGTTTGTGGGGGGGCGGAGGGCTGGTGGGGGGGGGTGGAGGGGGGGGGGGTGGTGCCGCATACGTCCCCACTGTTCGCGCTGGGGACGCGGCGGTAAACAACAAACCAATTCTTCCCAACAACACCAACTAATCCATAAATAATAATTCCCCCAATCACACAAATCACCCACACAAACAACAAACAAAGATCTGTCAAACCCCAAAAAAAAGAAGTCAAAACAACACGACACCACAAAATATAACTCCCCAACAAAAACACCCAACACAAAACCACCCAATCAATAAAACCAATACAAAAACTCACACACATACTACATAAACAACCACCTTTAAAACAAAAATACAAAAGAAAACCCCCACCACCAACGACAAAAACCCCTGACCAACAAAAACCAAAACCACACCCCCCTCCCGCCCAACCGCTCCTCCAACACCACACAAAATCCCAGCACCATACACCACTCCCCAAAAACCACAAAATAACTACCTTTCCTTCTTTTCATTACACTCCCAAAAAACAAACATCAAAAAAAACTACCATTAACCCAACACCTAAAACCCAAAAACCACCCCCACAATATAAAAAATAAAACACACAAACAAACAATTGCACTCCAAAACATCCAATACAAGACCACCCAACAACCAACCAAAAAAATAAAAAAGAAAACAATAACCCCCTCAAACCAACACCATAAAACAAAAAAACACAAACCACCACACTACAAACTCAAAACAAAACAAAAAATATACCCTCTCAAAACCCCCAAAAAAGGACAAACACAACCCCACTAAATAAAAAACTAATCCCGTTCCATCCCAAAAAAATAACAAAACCCAAAAAAACCATAAAAGAAAAAAACACCAATAAATTACAAAAAATAATCCCAACCAAACACAATCAATCACAACACAACAAAACCAAATTAAAAAAAACACAACAAAACCACAAAACACAACAAAAACAAAAAAAAAAACACCAAAACAACAATCCACCCCCCCCCACCCTTTTTTTTGGGGGTTGTCTTAGCCCTCCGCTGAAACTACCTCCACCTGTGAGACTGGCGCGAGTCTGAATTTGTCAACCATCGCCTCTTTGTACGCGATCCAACAGACTTGACTTTGTTTTTCCCTTAGTTTATAAGCTTTGTTTGTGCCATTATACAGCCATCTGTTTAGATGCGCGTTCTCATGAGGATTGCCTCTTCAGCGTAATGATATGGGCTTGCCCCGTCCTTCATGCAATATCGTTCCCCCATTTCACCTCCTTGGTTTTGTAAGAAGACTCTATTTCGGCAGACCCAGACTGAATTTTTAAGAGGCAAAATCCCTTTATTAATAAACTCTCCTTCTTCGCTTTGGCTGTTCCACCGATTCCAACGCGGAGAGACGAAGACACACATGAAATTCTTCTTTTGTGTTTGATAGTCTACTCGGCTCCTTTTTGTTGCCCTACTTTCGCCGCCTCCCCGTGTCTCACAAAGCGCTTGGTTGGTTTATTTTTTCCGGTCTTTGGCAGGCGATACACAGCTTGTGCCGTCCATTTTCCATCTCCTGCCGAGAGATTTGCCCATCCTTTACCTGTCTGATCAATTTTTCAGCCTGGGACCGTCCCTTGCCTTCACCCCAAGACCCCCCAGATTTCGCACTGCAACTTTTTTTTTTCCTGTCCCCCAGCCAACCCTGCTCCTATGAGCGGTTATTAAGGGTCAATTTGGAGCCAATCTTGCCCTTAGAAACTTTTACGTCAAGAACTTGTGGTCTGGTCAAATCCCTCCTTTTTTTCCGTTTTTTTGATGTCCCTGGCCAGCCCCAATAATAACGTACTTCCTTGTTTCTTTTGTGGGAGCCCTAGTTATGCAGAAATGCGTTTTCGTGCCGCTCCTTGCATCGGCCCTCTCCGGTTCTAATAATTTTCCTTCCACACAGCAAATTCCTTTTGTGTCCTGGGCGTACGCGATTTCCGCTAAACGTTAAGGAGAAAGGTTCCGATTATGGGCATTCTTGGCCTCAGGGAGATCTTTCGACCCCCCTTTTACTGTCTTTTTCAGATCATTTCTGAGCAGCGCCTTTGCTGAATCTTAGGTGCCCCGTCATCCAGGGTTCTCCAACCCCCCGAAATCGGCGTTTTTTCTGTGACGGAGAGCACTCCTTGCTTTGCATTTCTGCAGCCCTATTGAGTCCCCTTTCCTCTTCTTACCTCCGATTTAACTAGAGCCTCCAAAGAGAGTTTATCAGCGATATCCCATTTTTTCTTGGTCCTGAGAGGCCTTTCATTTCAGGTCGACTCGAGGGCGTGCTGTTCGTTTTGCCTCTGGTAATCGTCCCCCATCTTTATTTGCGGAATTAATTCTATTTTTTTAAAAGGGAAATTTTTGAGTGGCCCCTGCCCTTTTTTTGTTTTGAGCGGGTGCTTGACTTTGGCCTGTTCTCTTTTTCCCGCCTTTGAAACAACTCCTTGCAACCCCTCTGTGTCAAGTGCCCGAACTGGTCAAAATATAGTAAGACAGTTTTGAGTTCCCTGCACACTTTGGAGAGACCTCATTTGCAGGATTATCCCTGGCGCCTTGTTCTTATCTTCAACGTCTTTTCCTTCTATAAGGTTCCCCTGAATCGACAGCCATTGCGCCTGCCTTTTCCCTCCCAAAACATCTACCCTAATTGAGTGCCCATCTGTGAGCCCATAGCATCTATACTTTGCCGAGTGCTTCTGAACAGGCAAACACCATTTCCTTACCCCCGGGTCTTCATTCCACCAGTTATCGTTTATAACGATTTTGGATGTTTAGCCTTTAATGGTGCTGATCCCATGGGCCTCCCTGCCTTCTATTCTACCTTTTCTTCCCGGACCTCGTTCTTTTCTGACCCTCTCCCCCTTCAGGACTTCGACCCCCCCCTCTTTCAAAAGATAAGAAAGGAGCCCCTCCTCTTTCACAACGGGTGTAATTCTTGGTATTCCGTCTTTTTTCTTTTCCTTCTGAGCCCTCACTATGAGATGGCAAACCTATTCACAGTCCTCTTCCTAGCTCGTCTGGTTTTCTTATGTTTTTCCCTCTTCCAGCATTGTTCACTTTTGCCTTCTTTCCAAAGTCTCCCCTGGGCTTATTCTGGATGTCCCGCATTGGTTGGATAGCTATGGCACAATGGAAGTGATGCGTTCAAACCTAACCAGGAAACCGTTTTTTGATGAGCAGGCGTCCTTGCCCTCGGCGGACCCCTATTTTTAACCTCCGATGATATGTTGTAGACTAGGTCTACCGCTTCCTAAACTGCACAAGTAGATGTGGCAGGCGGAATCCACGAATATCCCCCCCCCTCAGTGCATCCTTTCGTTAGAGTAGGAATACCTATCTATGAGTTCTAACTGCCATATGCGATGCCATCCATCAGTTCTTTCTGGTTTTTCCCACTTCAGTTAAGCATAGGAAACGTCCTAATTTTCATTTGACCGATTTTCTTTTCCTTGTCGGGACTACTTATCGGTGTTACGACGAATCCCTATTCAAACTTTTCCCTCCTCGTAATCCGCCAAAACGATTAAGGTTTGATAAGCCGGGTCTTCCCTGCCCGCAGGCTCTCAGGGACCTTACGGTTTTTAGACCTTACTTCCCCCGTCCGCAGCTGCCAGAACAACGCCTGTTCCAGACAAAGGAGACAGTGAATTTTCCGCAAATAGGATCTTCACCGCTCCGTTCTGGGCTTTCCTGATGAGTTGTCGCTTTTGTCTTCTCGCCTCCCCCTTTTTAAATCCCCCCCCCCCCTATGGAAGACTCCCTTTTTGCTGTAAAATGTTTTATAATATGCTATTTCCTTCCCAGGATTCTTGAGGCAGAATATCAGTCGGTCTTTCAGGAGAACATTGGCACTCGTTCTTCTTGACTCCCCCCGGATTAAAGCATTTTGTTCCTTTTTTTATCCCCTCCCCAATACGTATTGGTTCTTTGGACACTCGCCACCTTTTATTCTCACCCGATCTTTTTCCTCCGTCAATTTCTTATTTGCCCTGCCCCCTTTGACCTCGCAAGCTCGTTGTTTCGAAGAGCTGCCCCCTCTGATCGAACTTAAATCCGGCCCTTCTTGAAGGAGCGGCGCTGTCCCCCGGTTTTCGCGGTGTACTCCACCCTAAATCGCTCTGGTAACCGTACGCCCGGAAACCATTGGAAATAGCGAAGTCTCCGCCCCCGGTGCTTCTCCGTTGAATGTTTCTACCGCTCATCTCTGCCTCCGTGCGTACTCCCCTCGTTTCAACTTCCTTTTCATTTTGTGCTCTCCGTCCAACGTTCTGTTTGATCCGGTTTTCACTGATTTTATTTCAAAACATATTTATTTTCGGTCTCTTTTGCACCCCAACTTTGCGCCAGTCCTCCGTGCTCCTTTTTTCGGCATCTCTGCCATTTTTTGTGTTTCCTTTTCATTTTTCTTTTCCCGATTGCAGAACTAGTGGTTTTTCTGTTCCTTTTCCAAAACTCTCTTTGGTCTATCCCATTGTCAGGGCCCCC
>Ga0179593_1302518_pt1 | contig 17213 bp, 28 predicted proteins | sample CZODoug2_1_08_16_FD_185931 | JGI IMG/M metagenome (GOLD analysis project Ga0179593, IMG submission 185931) | Vadose zone soil fungal communities from Angelo Coast Range Reserve, California, USA - CZODoug2_1_08_16fungal (PacBio error correction) | ecosystem: Environmental > Terrestrial > Soil >... | reverse complement strand
AGCTTTCATCCTACTCACCCCCCGTTTCGCCATGGTCGGCTTCCGTCTCCCTAATGGGCAAGTTCTTTTCTTCTCTGCCGTTTTTTTCCCCCCCCCCCTTTCTGTTCTCCTTCAGGGACCCTGGGTGTGCTCTTGCCCGACTTTCCCACCCAACTTTACGTTTGAGGAACCAACAATTTCTATTGGCGACTTCTTCCCGTCCTCGGTTAGACCACCTCCTTTTCGAGGTCCCTCACTTATTTTGATTGTTTGCTGGACTTTTGTTTTCACGTGTGCTTCCCTGGAACTAGGGTTTCCGATCATTTTCTTCTTTTGTTTGGCCTCTGATTCGCTCCGGACCACTTCCCCCTTCCCGCCAACCTTTGCATATCGTGATGCTTTTTCGCAGACTCGGTCCATTCCCTTTTTTCCCTTTCCTCCTGCCCCCCCCCACAAAAGTGAACTCCTTCTCGGCGCAGACTTTTTCTTGCATTTACGCCGACTTTCACGGGTGACACAACCCGCTATATTACGTCTACACCCCAACGTATTTTTTTTTCACACATCCTTTTCTCACCTTCCCGGTTTTGCTCTTTGTGTCCTTGTACCTTACTGGGTTTTTTTCCTTGGTTTCTTCCCCCTTCTTCCCTTTTTTTTTTTTTTTTCTTTCCTCTTTGGAACCCCCTTTTTTTGACCCCCCCCCCCTTCTCCCCTTTTTTTCCCCCAAACCCTCTATGGCTAGTGGTTGCCCCCAAACGGGTGAACAGATGTTATGTCGTGTTTGTCTTTCCTTCCACCTTTCCTGTTGCTTTCATTTTCCGAAATTCCTTTCTTTTTTTTTCTTACTTATGTTTGCGATTTGGAATTTCAAGTCTAATCCTCTTCCAGAGGACGGGAGTTGCCCCCACGCCTTCTCCCTGCTTCCCGCAGGTACCCACCCCCTTTGCCCCATTTATTAGGGTTTCTGAATAGAACCTGCTTTGACCCCCACCGCTGCAGTCTTTAAATGCCATTGGTCTTTGTATGATCCTTACTCCTACTGTTTCAATTTTTTCGTTACTGATTTTTTTTTTTCTTTTTGAAATTCCTTTTTTTCTCCCCCCCCAAAGCCCTTGTCCGCGGACCTTCCCCTTAAACAATTCGCGGAGCATCAAACTTTAGACGCAACCTGTCCCCATTCGACCATTGTTGATTTCTCCCATCTCAGACTCACTAGCCGGGCTTCAATAACAGGGGTCCTTGTAAAACAACCTGTTGCATTGTGGTTTCAAATTCTGCCGTCCCACCCCTCCTCGTTTTTTCAAGACTTCCTATTTTTTTCCCTTTCTTTTATTTCCCTCCTTATTCCCCATCCACGGCAAGTCCAGGGTGCTCTGCAGCAAACAGACCGGGTTTCTATGAGTTCTTAGGTCCTTTTTTTTTTTATTGAAACAGTATCCTCTCCGGATCTTCCTTTCCTTCGGTCCCCTGCAGAGCCCCATGTGATATGTTTTTTTACCTGGGATCCCCTATGCCAGAATACGCTTTGCTTTTTCAACAACCCCGACCCACCCCTCCCTTCCATTACTGTGAAGGGTTTTTCTGGTATGTTCTACACGAGTTCTGAGAACCATAAACCCTGGCTTTTTTCTCTTCTTTTTCCCTTTTTGACCCTTTTCCCAGCCCCCCATTGTCGACCTCCCAACCGCCAAGCTTCTGGCACTCGATACACCTGGTCTCCTACAGCCCTCCTCTAATCCACTGATGTCATGTGCCCGGTTTCGTGCCCCCCCAGGTGTTAAGAGTAAACATCCAGTTTCTTTGCCCTGGGGATAAGTCCGTGCTTCCTCCCCCTCTTTGGATACTTTTGAGGCTTTTCCGTAATGGAAACTCCAGGTCGGGCCCCCCTTTTTCTGATGGTCCCTGGTCACCATTTCCTTGTAGGAGGGTTGGCAGGCCCGTGAAAGTTTTGCGACCCTCAATGCTCTCTTGCCGGGTTTTGGCCTGAAACAGTTTTTCCTTTGCCCGGCCGTATTGCGCACCAAGGGTCTTTAAACAGCCCCCTCCCCTTAACCCCCTTTTGTTTGTCGATCCCCCGTGTGACTTTGACCTCCCCTTTTTCCCCCAGAGGTGCTCAAAGCCGATCGCCCCTGAAATTTGCGTCTACATGTTTCTCCACTCTTTTCCCCGCCCGCAGGTCAGACCTTGTTGGCCAGAGGGGTGACCCCCTTCCACTCACAGCAGTCCCTAATCGAGCCTGATCCCATTTGCCCCTCCAAACTTCCTCCATCAGTTGGCCTAGTTCGCCCCTCGACAGATTGCGTTTTGGGGTCGGTCCTCCGCCTCGTTCCCGCGTCGGTGTCCTGTCGGAGATGGCCCCCCGCCCCCCCACTTCTGCACCCCCCCTCGCAGCCGTTCCAACGGGGCCCTCGAGTTTTTAATGACAAAGTGCACAGGGTCCCCCTCTGGAAGTGCGTTAACCCTTTTTTGGTTTGCCCTCCCCCAGCGTGGACCTTCTTTTGTGCTCGAATGGCCCTTTTTTCCGAAGTCTTAATTTTTCCGCCAGCCCCACCCACCGCTTCACGGGCAGTTTTCGGCTTCCAGACAATTTTGCTCCAGCAGCAGGGCCTTAGTTCGTCCCCTTTTGGTCACGCGTCCGCCAATTCACGGCACAGCAGTCGATGTACCCCCCCCTTTTAATACCACCAAGATCAGTTGTAACAAGCCTTCCGATGGTCCTTATAGAACCCCTTGTTTTTTTACTCGTTGGTTCTCCCGAGTCCGACGTTTTTGTCTGCTTTTTTTCAGGGCAGCGGGTTACCGACGTCCAAATATTCCCCTCTTCATTAACACCCCCCAGTTTTTTAATCATTTGGTCCACCACTGGCCCGGCTTGTTCAGACAACCCCAGGGAGGGCCCTTTGAACCGAACATAACTGCTATGCCCCCAAAAATATCTCTTTTGTTTTAAGTTATCCATTTAGTTTGTTTTTTGTGTTCTTTCGGCCGGGTGAATTGTTTCATATGGCCCCTTCGTGAGTTTGAGGTTCCCCTTTCCCGTGCTCCTTTTGTTTTGACGGGAACGGGTCCAGCCGGACACGTAGTTTTTTTTTTCGTCATTCCTTTTCCCATTTCTTTTTTACCCTTCCCTCCCATGCCGCCCCCGTCGGCCAGATCAGTTTTGAAGGCCCCTGCTCTGCATTCTTGTTACTTTGGCTTTCCCCCTCATTTATTTTCTTATGTCACTTCCACAGCGTGTGCTGACGTGTTTTTTTTCTTGAAGTGCAATTTATTTTTACTCTTTTCCCCCCCCGGTTTTTTCTTGGTCATAGGTAGGTCGGGGGTCTGGTGTCATTAGATGCCGGCTTTAGCTGTATTTCTTCCTCAGCTATTACGCTTTTCTCCTGCCGCGGCGAGATGGTCTTTTTGACAGTTCCACTGCTTCACGAGTTTCTCCCCCCCCCGCTCCTTGTAGAACTTACTTTCTCCCCCCGTTGCTGTTTTAGGGGTAAGCCTCTCGGCCCCCGTTTTCCGTCCCTTTAGGGGTTTTTGCATATCTTGCAGGCCCTGGTTTTTGTGGGTGTTTCTTTTTTGCGGCACCTTTCGGCGTGCACCCCTTTTCTTGATTGGACTTCCGGACGACAAGGTTTTTTTTGATGCGAAGATTCCCTTTCTTGGGGACGGGGTTTTCTTTTTTCATTCCTTACTCTTTGGGGCGTCTGATCAGACTTTTTTTCTGAGTTTTAATTTTCCAGTTTTTTCCGTATCAAGCTGTTGCTGTCCCCCTCGGGCGTGTTTTTCCCCAACCCCGTTTGACTCTGCCTCTTTTTGTGCCAAAACTTAATCTTTCCCGGGGCTTGGCTCAGATGACCGGTACTCACCGGCCCCCCGTGGATGACCTTACGCGTGCGTTTTAGTGACCTGACACCAGGTGCTCCCACGTGAGTCCCTTTCCATGAACCTTTCTCACTCGATCATTTCGACTATGACTTGGTCGTGTGGCAATGAAACCCCACAATTTTTGTGTTTAAGCCTTTTTGTGATTTTTGAGCTTTCCATTTCCCTTTTACAATGGCGAAATTTTTCTTGCCACTTTCTCTCGTTTTTTTTTTTTTCAATAAGTTTTCCACACTCCTCAGTAAAAAGGGGCACTTTCATCTCGAAAGTTCCCCATCCCCCCCTGTGGTGACCAGCCGTTTTTTTAACTTTGATTTGGGACCTTATTCGCCCCCCACCCCCAAACTGGCCCACGCCCCCCCCCGTTTTCCCAGAGGCCTGTCCTTTGTCATGGGCTTTTGGGTCTTTCCCGTATTTATCTTTGTCTCTGATGGCCAGTTCTTATTTTTGTTTCGGGGGGGGGACGGGGGTTGTTGGTTGTTTGCTCGCTCATTTTCTTGCAAGTTTTTTCAAGGGTCCCCCCGGTCCGCCCCAGTTGTACTTTTTGCTTTCTCATTCCCTCTTTTTTACCCCCCCCCCCGGGACCCTTCACACGGCTTTTCTGATGGTCTGGGATTTGTCTTTCCCTCCTTATCTGGCACAGACCCCTTGGTGTGAACATCTCCTTTGCGCTGTTGGTGGAGACTTGTCCGGTTTGATTGTTCGATACCGCGGTTCTATCTAAAGTGGCAAGCCGTTGGTTGCGGCTCGACCCGTGCGATTTTCCTTTTATTTTCGTCGTTGCTGCGCATGGTTGCCTCGTAGGGTTCCCATGTCTGGTTTTCATCTGAGTTGCGATTCTGTCATTAGTTTGTGCAGCAGCGCCACTAGGGGGGATTTTTTATGTCCTTATCCCCCCCCCCCCCCCCCAATCCCTCTGGTTCAACTTACGTTATTTGCTGGCCTGACGAGAAGGCGATGAGGAGCCCTCATACTCCCTGGTTTTTTTTTTTTTCAAAAGCTTACAGCTGACGCGGGTGTTTTGTTTCCAGGTGACCTTTCTTTTTTAGACTGCGTCGTTTTTTCCCGCTTTTTCCTGGGGATCTCGGGCCCTTTGGGCTTGGCTTTTTTCTTTACGGTTTTTCGACGCAGTTTGCACTTCTTCAAAAATTGCAGCTTCGAAGGCTTGACTCTCGTCCACGTTTTGAATTGGCTTTCCTCTTCCTCTCTGCTGTGACGCTTTTCTCCTTGACCCAATACCCCCTGCCTTTGGTCGCCGTCGAGGTCAGCCCCCCAGCCAGAAATTTTTTTTTTTCTTTTTTCCAAGCCCTTTTTTCGAGGTCTCTTTAATTAGGACTGAAGCTCTTAAACCCCCCCCCCGCGTCCCGTCCCAAATACCAACGAGTTTTCATTTTCTTGCCCATGGCCGCAGTCTTTTGTTCTTTATTTTTCATAACTCCCCCCCCACGTACTCATTCGGTAAAATATGGTTTCACAGTTGGGTCCCCCTTTTAGGACAATCTATTTCGTTTTGGTTTAAGTTCCTCCTTTTCCCCGCCTTTTTAATATTCCGCTTTCCTGCGTTCCAGTCCAGTCGATAACCTTGTTCGCGTGTCGACCGCTTTGGTTCCGTCCCCACAACGCCCCCCCACCCCCCTCGGGCCCCGTTTGTTTCCCCCCCCCCCCTGTGTCCCCTTCCACCCCCCCCCCCCCCCTCCCCCCCTGCCCCCCCCCCCCCCCAACCCCCCTGGATTAGCCCCCCCCCCCCCCCCCGTTACACCCCCTTCCCTCATTTCGGCTCCGCTTGCTTTTTTAATAGGTCCCTTTTAACCAGGCCGTTCCTTCTTTTGAATCGGCCATCAGGGCTTTCGATTCGTTTTTTGAGCAGTCATCCTATCTGCCCACTTGTAGGGTTCCCGGTTCCATAGTGCTTTCATGGTGCCCACCCATTCCGACACTTTGACTCTTTCCCGTTTTTTTTTTCCCCCACTTTTTTATTCCTTTTCTGACCAATCGTGCCCCCTTTCACCATGACGTTCTGTTTGTTGGCCCCAGGCGTTGGGTTTCTGACTCACCAAACCGAACCTTTCCTTGACCCCCCGCTCCCGCCCCATAGACATTGTTTTTGACGGGCTTCCTTTTTTTTGCGTTTGGGACCCCCTCCCCCCCCCCCCCCCCCCCCTTTTTTCTTGTGCAATCTCTGGTACAATTCTTGCCCATTGACCCGGTTGTTCTCGACTCTTCCCTTGCAGTGTTTTTCGCCGCCACTCTTTGGTAGGCGGGTCTTGGATGGATTTTCAACTCCTTTTCTCTTCTTTTCCTCTCAACTCATTTTTTTTGTTGTTTTTTTTCCCTCGCGATTTCATTACTTATCCCCTCCGCCCCGCCCATGGTCCTTTGGCGGGGCGATCCGAGTTTTTGGAAAAATCGTTTGGCCGAGTTCCTTCAGCGCACTTTTTGCTCCCCCCGGACCCCAGCGGGACTTCCGGAAATCCCTTTAACCGTCTTTCACACTTTTTCTAGTCTTTCTGACCTATGGACAGGTTATTTCTGGCGGACCACACGTGTGTGCTCTCCACTTTTTTGTTGCTGCTTATTTTTAGGTGATCAAGGGTCCTCTGGGGTTCGGACATTTCTGCTGGGGCACCCTGAATGTTTTTTATTTTCTTTTTTTGGCTTTTTTTTAAGGAGAGCTCATGTCTCTCTGTCGTGGTTTTTATGAGGTCCATATTCATTTCCCGGATTCCCCGTTTGACCACAACTTGGAGTACGGTTCCTGCTGTTCCTCTTTAAGGAGTTTTAACCCCCTCCCCGGGCCGGTTCCACCCCAGTTGCGGTATCTTCGGTGCGACAACCAAACCACGCGGTGCCTTACCCCTACTTCCCCCTGCTCAGCGGCGATGCTCCCAAATTTGAAGGGGTGCATCGCTCGCAATGATGTCACCCTGGATGATATGACCCAACACGTTGTTTTTCCTATCCTTCACCCCTCTATGGGTGCACTTTGGTGCACAAATTTTCCCCGATTGGACTATTCATTTTTGTGTTGATTGATGACAGTACATCCTTTGGTCGTTCCCTCCCCCTTGTTCTTTTCGGCTTTTTGCTTCTTCAAGTCCTCATCGTGACGGGAATCCGGAATGGCTTTCCAGACGTGCTTTGCCCCTTTTCGTACCCCCCCTTTGCATATTAGTGCCCTCTCTTTTCCCCCACACCCGAGCCAGCTTTATGCCCATTTGCCTTCCCTGATATTCAGCCTGCTGTGTCGAGTCTTTTTTGGATGTTCTGTCCTTCTTTCCCCTTTTAAATCCCGTTATCTTAAAACACTTCGCTAGCTCCCTTCGCCCCCCTCCCCATTTTTGAACTCGCTTTTCCCCCATGGGAGTCCCTCTCTTTGGGGCACTATTCGTCGGGGTCTCAACGTTTTTTTGCCATTGGAACCGCTCTCCTTGTTGTGTTACCCCCCGGTGTTCCGAAACCCAGACCTTCCTTTTGTTGCCATCATCTCATCGTGCAAACTCGCCTCTTTTTTCCCAGCATGCCACAATCAGACCCCCCCGGCCAAGGTCCGCGTCCAGCCCCGTGTCTCTTTTTTTTTTATCCGTTGTTTTTTTCTTACGTTTCTGAAAATCCTTATTATCGCCTGGCCTAAGGACGTTAACGAAGAAATGCTCTCCCCCCTTCTATTTTTTTTGATCCTTTGATGATGCCTACGGCGCGTCCGGACCAAAAACGTCAACCCTCCTCCCTCCCCCGCATTTTTCCTTTCGGTTTTGTCTTGTTAGTTTGCCTGTATTTTCTGAACAGAACCCAATGTACTTTTGCGCGTGCCCCCCCTTCCATTTTCTTACCCTTTGGGACGTCGATCTACACCCAATCCCACACCTTAGGTCTTTAATTAGTTTTTGATCAACCCCCGGTCCCCCCCTATCCCTGAAATAATGCATGAGCATGGTGAAGGTTTCCCGTTCCAGTTTGACGAATCCTAACCCCCCCACAGGCGGTCTGTGCCAACGTGTGTTCGCCTTCGTATCATTTCGCCTCTTTCGGATTGATGGGCCACTTCAGGCACATGTCCGTTGATGTTCCAAGACACTCAGTTTGGGGTTTTTTCCGCCCCCGGCCGTATCAGCTCGATTGTCTCCCACAGGTCGTCTGGACGGTTGTATTTTGACACCCCCCCTTTTCTCCACTCCCCGTCCACGGCAGTCCCCGGGTCCTGATCCGGCCAGGGGTTCTCCTTTCAGCTTAGCAGACCTTTGCCAACTTTTTTTTTTCCGTCAAAAACACTGGCGTTTTTTCCGACGTGCGTTTGAAAGAAATTTTTTTTTTCATTTCACACTGCGGCTCCCGCCCCCACGGGAAGCGTATCGACCGCCTCCCAGCGTTGCCTTTCCCCCGTTCTAAGTACACCGTCCACAAAGCATTGACCTTCGTCTCTTTTTCCCGAGTTTTTTTTAATGTACACTTTCCCCTCCAGCAAGTCTCCCCCCAATTCGTTTATTTTGACTTTTCCCACCACGAACACCCTTTTCTGCACCCTTCTGTTTTCGGTCACAACACGTTTTGAGTTTTTTTCCGTCCACAGCAACCCCTGATGAAAGTGAGGAACACTTGCGTTTGCCCACCCACCCTTCCCCATTCGCTTCTTTGCACGTTTTTAGCATTTTTCGTAGATGATCTCCCCCGATTCCCGCAGCGCTCGAATGGTTCCAGTCCGCGGTCCCTTCTGCCCCGTTTTGGTTTTTTATTGTTTTTTTCCGCCATTCCCTTGGCCACTTTCAGCGCTGTGTTACCCCCCAGTTTCAATACCCCCCCCCCCCCCCCAGCTCGCTGTTTTAAACAGCATTTACTCTATTGATTCAAAGTAGTTTCCGAGAGAGTTCCGCTCTTGGGGTTCCCTCCTGCAGTTTTTAACGTACCGCCATCTGAACCAACCGGATTCCGCTTTTTTCCCCCCCCCAGACCAGGACCCCCCATGTCCGGAGTATTCCCCCGCAAAACACCTCTACTTTTTTCACCCCAGTGAAATCAGTTGGCCCCCCTTTATGGCCCAACTACAATTATACTAATCCGTTGTTTTTTGGTGATCTCTCTTTGGCCACTGCAATTGATTTCTCCGATGTTTTTTTCATTTTGTCCCTCACTTTCGGCCTTGTTTTTCGGACCAATTCCTCAGGCCCCCCAACCCTTTGTCCTTTCTGTTCTGTTTCACTTCCTGTTCATATTGTTGAGCCGTCGTTACCCAGACCTTCATGCTGACCCATTTTACCGGGATATTTCCCCCCCGTTCTTGCGTGACCCGTCTCTGTCCATTCATGACGTTTCGTATTTTCCTTTTTACCTCCCCGAAATAAATTTTTTACTTTTGCCTTTTTCTTCCCCAGAATTCCTGCGTGGCAACAGGTGTTTTTTTTTGCTGTCCTCCATACTTTTTGAGCCTGTTTGTTTTTTTCCCCCTTTTTTTTTTTTGTCGTCGCTTCTCGTGTCCATCCCCCTTTCTGCAGCAATTGTTTACGGCTTTTGGGCATTTTGGTCCGCGCCTGTTTTTTTAGAAATCGTTGATGTTCTTGTTGCGGCCTCGATGGTGCACCGTTTTACTATTTTCGTGGATGGTTTTTCGAACCGAATGGGTCGTCGCGTTTGCTCGCATGGGCACAAGAATCACCTTGTTTTTCCCCCCTGCTTCGGGGGCCATTCCCCCTTTCTTAGTGTCCCAAGTTTTTCGGACTAGACCCGTATTTCACGCTGGGGGTTTAACTTTATCCAATGTAGGAAGGGCTTCTACCCTCTCACTTAGTTTCTCTGGCTTTAAACATTTTCCTTTCGCCGTCCGTTAACTGCCGTTTCCGAACCGTTTTTTTTCTGGGCCAGTTTTGGTTCTTTCCTTTTCAGGACGGCTACCTTTTTTTGAACGTCCATCCCCCCCCGGCCACGGGATCGACCACTTTCCGGGGCGTGAGTTTTTTCTCTTCGTTCCCTTGAAACTGGGTATCGCCTCGTTTTCGTTGCAACATCCCCTTGTGAAAACCTGTTTTGTTTTTTTTTTTTTTGGTTTTTTTTTTTTTTTTGTTTTTTCTTTATATCCGAGTTTTCCCTTGGGCGTTTGTTGCCTGCCCCCTCTGACCCCGTGCCGCCCCAACGGATTTTGCTTTTTTTTAGCGCCCGACTTTTAACCCATTTGTTTTACCCCTGCAGTTTCTTTTCCCCCCATCGTGCCCAATACCTAACAATGGTGGCACACAATTTTCCCCGAGCCCAGCCCTTCTATTTTTCCTGGGTTGTTCACATCCGTTCCCTGTTCTTTTAGATGGCCTCCCCCACTGGTTTCTTTCCCCCCCCACATCCATGCTATTTTTGCGTTTCTGGATTTCTTATTCTTCCGTTGATCCCTCTGGTTTTCCCTTCCGGAAGGGGTGGTGGGGTTACGGTTGCGGTGATCGTCTGACATGGTTTTACCCAGGTTTGTCCCCCCCTCCCCATTTAATGACGCGGTTCTTTATCATTACCTTCTTTTTTCGACCGTCAAGGAACCCCTTTCCCCCCCTTGCTGCTGTTTGTTTTTGTTTTGTTGAGTTTTCCGCCATTTTTTGGATCTTTCTACGACTCAAATTTTCGAACATCTCCCCCTGTTTTCGCTGTCGGTGGATTTCTTTAGACCAGTCAGATTTTACAGTGAGAGTTGTCTTTACATGTCCCCCTTTTACAGTTTTTTGTTTTTTTTTGGTCGCCGAGTGCCCTCATCTCTTGTTGCTTGAAGCTCTGTTAAGGCGAGTTTCTTGCATGTGGTAAATCGCGAGTTGGCTTCTGCTCCTTTTAGCCCTCTCCGTTTTTCTTGACCTTTCAGAAACACAATTTTCGTTTTTTACAATTCCCTTATTTTGAGGGGCCCTCCCCTCCTACTCGGGTTCCATGTTTTTTCCCGCGATTTTTCCCCTTTTTTGTGTTTCTTTTTAGGTTTGCCTCTGGGCTTGATTCTTTACTTTTCATTCTTCGGTCTGGGATTTTGCTTAAACTTCTTCTTTTTTCTTATGTCCCTGAAATCCTCCTAACCCCAAAACCGACGCTTGCCTGCTGTCCTCTTCAGGCCGCAAATTTTTTCTTTCAAGCTGTCCGGTTGTGTTTTTGCCCGCTTTTTCCCTTTTTTTTCGATCTGTTCCTTTTTCCTACGGCACCAGTTTTTTTTTTTTGTTGACTGGCGCGGGACAGCCCGGGAAGTCGTTTTTGAACACCCTCCCGCTTTTCGGTGCGTCTCTGTTTCCAAGGTTCCGGCTCCGGAAAAACTCCTACCTCACGTAATCATTTGTAGGCATTTTTCTTCGGTTTTCCTCTTCGACTGGTTAGCCAACCCCCCCCGGCCCTAGCCCCCTTGTCCAGTTCGTTTGCCCCCCCCCTTTTATAACTCTTTTTTTTTGAATTTCTCGTGTTTTCCTCCGTTCCCATATTTACCTTTTCATTTTTTTCCCACTGGGCCGACGAGAGCCCCCTTGTGAAGTGTATCTCCCATCGGCCCCAGCTTTAGGCTTTTTGATTTTTATTGTCCCCCCCGTTGCTTTGGTTTTTTTTTTTGCGTGTTTTGTCGTCCCCTGAATTTTTTTGGGTATCCTCCCCTGGTTTTACCCAGGTCCTTGAGAAGCCTTTTTTTCTTTTTTTTTTTTCTAGGCGTTTATTCTTTGCATTCGTCCCCTTGATTTCGTCAAGGTTTGGTACGCACGTCCCCCTCAGGCCTTCCCATGTCTGGGCCCTCTTCATGTCCCCAGGTTCCTTTAGCCCAACGGTGTCCCACCTTTACGTTTCACCATGACCGTGTCCCCCGTTGGGGAACTTCTCAAGCGTTGTGCCCCCAACTTCGCAGCACCCAGCCGTTAGGCTCCCTTCCCCCCAACCCGGTAGTCGTTTTTTTTTTTTATTTTACCAACTTATCCATAGACCGTTGGTCCTCCCGTAATTGGGTGACGGGCGCTTGTAGGCCAGATCGCGGTCCCTTGTTCGACCATCCGCCCCGTTGAGCTCTTTGACCCCTGGGTCCCCCCCGAGTCTTGTTATTAATCGACCTTCCAGCCCCCCTGTTGCTGTAGGAGTTGTTCTTGATAGCTGCCTTTTGTCCTTTATATTCTTTTCCTTCCCGGTTTTTGTTGTGTTTTTTCTCGTTTCTATTACGGTCTTCCCTCCCCCGCCTACGACCTGGACGGGTTTTTGTTTTTGGCTTCGTCCAGAAATCTCTTGGGCGAGTTCCCCTCCTGCTCCACCCTTTGCGTTCATTTGTACCAGCCGCTCTGCCGTAATTTTCCCCATCGGATTTCCCCATTTTCTTTATGGCCCTTTACGTCGTACTTCCTGTGCCACACCGCTTTCCCCTTTCGCCGAAAACTCTGTGTCTGCCGTGCTTGGAGCTGTCTTCCCCCTTTGATTTTTTTGGTTCTCCTGTTCTGCTTGTTCTGATGACCGATTCTTTTTTTGACCTGCGCTCCCTTCATGGCATTTTGATCTGAGTTCCCCTTTCCTAATCACTCCCCCCTACTGAAGGTCGTCTTGCAACCCTTTATTTTTCTCTCTTTCGTGCAGCTTCGTTTTTTTCTTCGCCTTTCCGGTGTTCCCCCCCACCGCGATCCCTTCGTAGCCAAACCCACCCTTCTTGGTCCTTCTTCACAACCTTTTTCCGAAATTTTTTGGGCGCTGTTCTTCAGACCTGACCTTTGTGGATGCTTCGACCTGATTGACAACCCGATTTTCCCTGGAACCCAAAGGTTTTTTTTTCCAACCCCCTAGGTGTCTTTTCCCCCCACACCCCTAATTTTTACGTTTTGTGTGCCCAAGGCGATTTCCCCTGGCCTTTGTCTTTCTCCCGGACGCATTGCTCCTCCCCCTCACCTTCCCCCTAGGTTGTTATTTCGTTGCGTTTCAGCTTTCCCCTTTTTTCCCCCAAAGTTGTCGTCCCCTTCAGTGCTAATTTCGATCCAGGTTCTTTGCCCCCCAGCCCTTTTGCTGACCCTCTCTTGTCACTTCCTACAACCTTTTTTTAGGATCTCTTTTGACCTCGAACCCCCTTTCCACCCCGCGCAGGGGACACCGCCATTGGGCTTGTTCTTCCCCCCTTTCCAGACTTCTGAAGAGTTTTCCATTTTTCTTCTTTTATTCTGCGTCCCCTCTTCTTTCTTTTTGCCCCCTCCCTGAAGAGCTTACCCTTCACAGTTTTTTTATCACCTTCGACGCCCCCTTCTCAAATCTTTGATGTGAAAAACTGTCAGTTTTTAATTCTCCTCTCTTCGTGTTTTTTTTTTCACCCCGGGTTTTAGTAAGCCCTGTCACGTTCCTTTGTTGGGTTTTGCCTTTGAAAAGGGTTCCACAAAACCTCCTTTCCTGTGGTCATTCCCACACGACCTTCAAGGTAAGTTTCCCCCTTCATTTTCCGGACCTGAATGCATCTCTAAGGCCATTCTTGCGCATTCCCACCCCGCGCCTTAATCTCTCTCCCCGTGACTTACGTGGAGTTCTAACAAGGTTTATATCGTGGTTTGACCCTTTCCTTCCAGCGCCGGCGCCAGTGATATGTTTTGACCCCTTACCCCCCCCTCGCCCCCCCCCGACCTATCGGGACCCCCCACCGACAAAACCCTCCTCCCTCTGCCCCCCCCCCCGGTGTTGCATTTTTCTTACTTGTCCGTTCACCCGCTGGGCTTGCTACAACACCAGAAAAACGTTTCGTCTTTTTTTCCTTTTCGGTGAACGCCCTGACCCAAGACCATGCGGCGCTCTTCCCACCTCAACCCTAGTCCATGGCCCCTTCCCCCCCCGGCTTACTCCTCCCGCATCAACCTTGGCATTCTCCCCGTTGTGACGTTTTCGTTCCAAAGTGCGCATCGTCCACCCTCCAGGCGTTGCTTTTTTACCACCCCCGGTTATCGCGTGCCGGTTTTCCCTTTGCACTTGTTGCGTATTTCCTTTCCCTGTCCCCACTTTTTGATGTCGCCAGTCCGTCGAAGTTTACCCTAATTTTCCCCATGTCGTCGGGTGTGTTCCTTTGTCCCACCTTTCCATCGATTCCCTGTACGCTCGCTGATTACCCGGTTCCTTTTTTAGGGCACCCGGCCGTTCAACCTGGGTTTTCTTCTTTTCCCGGACACTTCCCCTTCCCAACAGGGGTCGATCCCCACTGGCGTGTGATACTTTCCGAGGATTGCCCCTTTTTTGCGACCCCTTGTGCCCCCCCTGTTGTGAAGCCCCCCTACAACCAATGGGCGCACTTTCAGTCCTGACTTTCTTTTTTTTCACCTTTTGCAACAGGGAGCACCCGCCCCCACCGGGCCCCCAGGCGAAAGTCCGATTTCTCCGCCCGGATCCGATTTTTGGAACCCCTCCCCCGTGAAAGCATTTTTCTTAAACGTCGCCACCTGAACACCAGATTTCTTGCGCCTGTTTTTTTTGCCAGTCCTCCGCCATGGGGCACCTCTGACTCTGGCCTTGTCCCATATACCCTTTGTGAAACACCCCGCCACACTTATGCCCCACCCTAAGTTCCCTGTTCTGTTCCCCCCCCCTGGCAACTATGAGCCACCTAACCCCGAAAAGTTCTGCCCGTGGCGACCCAACCCCGGCTCTTACCTCAAAGTCCCCGTGACCATTCATGCTTCTTTGGTCCCGGCTTACGGTCGTTCTCCTAGTCCAGACCCAATTCGGACAACGCAGCTTGTTCGCCTGGTTTTTTTTCCATTCGCAGACCCTTCGGCAAAGCCCCCCCTCATGTTTACCTGCCTTAACGGCCCGTAGCGGCTGTCAAAGTGCCATCCCAACCCCCCAAGATCCATGCTTGTAACCTTTAACCCCTTTCCCTGTCATTTTATCGTCAAGCCGCTCCTGTCGCCGATTTTCTTTTTTGTTCCCCTTCGCCCCGGTGTTGAGCCGTTTTTTGGTGTGGTGTCTTCTTTTTTGTCCTTTGGTACTGGACCTTCTTTTTTCTTTTGTGGTCCTGAGACCGGTGTGATTTCAGAACTTGCATGGAACACAAATTTTGGCTCACCTAGCCCCCCCCTCATACGCGTGTCTTTTTCCCTTTGCCCTGCAAGTCAAACCTTTACTCGGGCCCCCAGTCCAATGAGTTACAGTTGAAACGCGTCCTTTTTCACGTGCAGCGGGTCCCCCCCTTACTTTTGCCCCCCCTCCCTTTTGTTACCTTTCTCTGAGCAGATTGACGTGACCTTAGCACTCCGTCATACGCCTTGAGTTTCTTTTTTCTTGCTACGGTTTTTGTTTACCTTTGAGGCCAGTATGTACCCTGTGTGCCTGGTTTTGGCTCAAAGCTCCGCCCTGAAAACCCACTGCCGTGCCCGCGCTGCGTAAGTACGTGCTTCGGTTTGTCCCCCCCTCCCTTTTTTTCACTCTTTTCCTTTCGATTGCCGGCTCCTGCTGCGGTCCCCTTTTGTGTAGACCGGTTTCAATGATCCCCCACGCCCCTTTGGGAGAGCGTGTTGCTCCTCTTTTTTATGCTTTTTTCGTTGCCATTGGTTTTTCCCCTTGCCCTTTTATGTTATTCCTCTGGGTACCGATTTCCAAGTAGGCATCCGTTAGGGAAGTGTACGCAGTTTGTTTTTATCCTCATTGCTGGACCCCCTGTTCTTGCCGGATTATAGCCGTTCCCTTGAGATCGATGGGAAATGGAGGCTGATCTTTCAGGGAACCTGTCGAATGTTTAAACGTCGAAATTTGGCTCATGATTCCCCTTTAGGGTTGACCCTCCGTTCGTCCCGTGCCCTGCGTTAGCCTTTGTTTTCCCCCTCCCATTTTTATAGTCCGCTATGTCTTTGCGCTTTTCTTTTCTGATTATGTATTCTCCTTTTAGTACCTCTTCGTGCAGTTTAGGAATCAGTCCCCAGACATACCCTCCCCCCCTTCTTTTCCCCTTGACCCAATTTTTTTGGTGAAGCTGCACCGACAATGCACCCCCAGAGATATGTTTTTTTGACTCTTTCGACCTCTTTTTTTTTTTCCTTTTGATTCCCGTGGATGCTTGCCCCCATGACCGTGTCCGATGGCCCCTTGTTTTTTATTTTGTTTTCTTGTCCCGATGCGAGTTTTTCTCGTGTCCGATCATGTTTGTGTCGACATTTTTCGATTCGGTCTCATTAGGTAGTTTTTGCGTGCTTCTCGTCTCTTTAAACAGTGAGTGGTACGTTGACCTGAACTGTCTTCTTTTTCGCCCCCTTTCCCTTCGATTAGTTTTTCCCCCGCTTTCAGATTATTTTTTAGGCTTGCGACTTTTTATAATCCGCCTGTTCGGTGTAGGCTTTTTCTTTTTCGTACTGTTAGTCTCACGGATTGTTCCCGATATTTCAAACCTTTTAGGTTCGCCATGCTGCCCCGTATTTCTTTCCAGACCTGTCTTTCTTACTTCGTTAGACTTGGTGTCGCGGACCTTTAACCCCCGCCTGTTCTCCAATTTTCCAGTTCTCCCTTTTTTTCCCCATCTGAAAATTGTATTGATATTTAATTGTACTACTTTGTGTTTTTCCCCTACGGCTCTTTTTTCCCCAGTCACTTATTCCCCCCGGAGGCCCTTATTGCAACCAAGAGTAATTTTTCGACTCCCCCTTGGCGTTTTATTCCGTTTTGTATTTACCCCGTGTTGTCAGCTAGTCTGCGGGTCCGGCACGTAATGAACGGTTTTTTGTAAATTCGTTTATACCTGGATCGAATTTCGGCCCTGTCATTTTCCTTTGGCCTGCTTCCCCTGAGGCCCTCTCGTACCCTCACAACTTCTGCTTGTCCTTGTTTGCGCTCGAAATTTTCGTGATTCCCCTGCACTTTTTCTCCGGTCAGTTTCAGACCACTCATTTCATGAATCGCCCTTGTTCTAGACCTCCTCATGATACTTTCGAAGGGTCCTCCGCCTAAGGGTGACTTTTTTACCACGCTCCGGTATTCCTTCACCACTATTTTTACATGCATTCTTCTGTGGTGTGACTCGGAATTGCTTTTTCCCGCCACTTTGGCACGATCCACCCTCCTCCCTCCAATGTGACTACCACCATTTTGACTTTACGAGTAAGGTGTCGCTCACCTTACCTAGGAATTTTCTTTTTTATTCGATTCACGCGTGCCGGCGGGTCACTGGCCCGGGTGACAGGGTGATCTTTTCTTCGCGTTCCCCGAGATTCTCTTATTTTTTTTGCCACTTGCGATCTCAGCTGTTTTCTAAACAACTGTTTTTTCACCGTCAAATAGTTCCTACATCTGTTGTTCTGTTCGCGCTCGCAGACCATTCGGTAGCCGTCCCCTGCCCATCCCATCCCTGTCATTCACGTTTTTGATGAACTTTTTGGGAGGCCTTTGTTTGTTTGTTTCAGCCTCATTTGCGTACCCTTCTTTCCCTTCATTGCCTGTAT
>Ga0179593_1515269_pt1 | contig 17214 bp, 23 predicted proteins | sample CZODoug2_1_08_16_FD_185931 | JGI IMG/M metagenome (GOLD analysis project Ga0179593, IMG submission 185931) | Vadose zone soil fungal communities from Angelo Coast Range Reserve, California, USA - CZODoug2_1_08_16fungal (PacBio error correction) | ecosystem: Environmental > Terrestrial > Soil >... | reverse complement strand
CTTCATTTGTTTTCACATAGTGGTTCCCTCGCTTTCGCGCGTGGCCTTTTCCAGAGCGTGCTTCTTCCCTCCGCCCCAAACTGTGCAATTACTCGCGCTATGTAATACCTCCTCTCTCTTTCTTCTTTCCTGGTATGGGCCGCATTTCTAATGACTCGTTCTGTGCTTCGTGGTCCCCCTTCTTCGTACTGAATCTTTTTTCGTGTATTGCAGTTGATCTCCTATTTCAGATCTCTTTATTTACGCCTGGGCCTTTTTCGTCGTTGTACTTTTTGAACGAGTTACCTTCGCAAGCTCGCTGGATTTCTAGCCCCCAGTTCAGTCTCTCTCGTCGATTGCTTACTCTTCCCCCTCCTGTGTTGCGTACGACCCTCATCCTTTTTTTTTTATGGCCCCCTACTATTTTCCACATCTGGACAGCCCCCTTCGTTAACTCGTGCAGCCCAACAGACTGTAGCCCCCCCCCCCCACTTCTTTCCATACCCTTTCGTACTCTCGTTGGTTTGTTCTTGGACTCTTAGTTTTAAGGCTTGTCCAAAAACTTTTCCCCCATGCAGTTTTACATTAGCGGTCTTTGCCCTGCCTGAATTCCCGCATTACCCGACTCACCCCCACCCGCACGTACCTAGTTTAAAGCTCCCCCCTCAGCTTTACGCCAACGTGTTCTTCCCCGATAAGGACCGCTTTCGTTGTCTAGATTTTTCCCTTCTCCTCCATTCAATCCGCGAGGGGAATTCTTCATTGTTCCTCTCTTTTGAGAGACTTCCTTTTCTTTCAGTAGTATTCTCCAGGCTCCTGCTGGATTTGTTTGAGATCGTCCTTTCCTCCTTCCCCCCCTGAGTGAAGTACCTCTTCTCTTTACAACGTTGAGGTTGGATGAACCCTCGGCAAGAGCCATTTTTTAAACTGTTCCCCACGGACCCCCCCTTCGTCCGAGCGCCAGCCAATTTTTCCCTTCCTCTCGTTCGAAGGTTTTTTCTTTCCATAAGCGTTTGGGGGTTGTGACGTACACGGGTTGGCCGTCCTCGTGTAGTTTTTCTTTTCTTCCTATATTAACGACCTTTTTTTTTGCATTTTTTCTTGTTCCTCTCTCCCCATGAATGGCCTCTCTGTTTGTTTCGCTAATCCGCGCTGTTCAGGCTGTCTTTCCATAAAGAGTCCGCCTCATGCTCTCTTTCCCCTGAAAATTTGCATAACCTAACCGAGTAAACTTCTCCCCCCTCCGCGCTCACCGCGGCCCACTCCTCCATAGTCTGAACTAAACAGTTCTTGTGTTACACGCTGTACCGCACTCGCGTGAGCTTCCTAGGCGCCCCAGACTTGTATTCCCTTGTTCCACTCGGCTGCCGACTGCATGTCACACTTTGTGATCCGCCTACATCTCGAGGATTGATCCGCCCGTCCCCCTTTCTTCAGGACCCCCATCTCACTTTGGCAATCTTTTCTCCTACCTTTCAAGTCTGCGCGTTGAAAGCCAAGCTTCACTACTCGCTCTCCCTCCCTTTTGAACCCTGCCGGTTTCATCCCATCAATTCAGTTTCGGATCTTTTTTTCCTTTCCCATCTGAATGCGTCTTTCACTGAAAATGACTTTCTTCATCTATGCTGTGTGGTCCTTGTGTCCGCTGGTTACCCTCTCATATGTCCCTAAGAATACCTTCTCCGCCCACAAATTTCTCCTCCCCCTCTTGCCATCACTTCAAACCTCCGCACACTTTGGCAACTCCTGCCTTCTGTACGAATTGACTTTGAGACACCATTCTTCCCAGTTTTGGATCCCGAAAAGTTTTTTTCTCTTTGTCTAAACCCTACATGTTAGGCAGCTCCTCCCCCCCATTTCGAGTGCGCCACCTTTTATTCGCACACAGAGGCTTTTTCCCCAATATCTTTCCGTTTTTACAACTGGAAACATCCCCAGCCCTGCCCTACCAGTTAAAGCTATATCTCCAATTGGAACGCCTCCTCCAGAGGTCCCCCGCTATAACTCCCCCCCTTTAGCAGTCCTTTTTCACTTTTTTCCTGCTTCCTATTTCGTTTCTCATGAGCCCCCCTTCAGCCCTATTCCTTCCGCATTTTTGCAACTCTTTCCCATAGTAGTCTTTCTATGATGTTCATCTCGGGGAGTAAGATCCTTCAAATATACTTTGCTCCACTCCCCCTCCCTCCTTACTGATCTCATTTGTGTCCCAGTTGTGGAATGTCACTCTCCGCCTCCACCGTTTTGTAAAATGGGCCCCCGACAGCGCACATTTTCCTGAACCGTCTTATGATCTAATTTTTCCCGTCAAATCTATGGCCGACATCCTCCGCACCGGAGTCAATACGGAAGGACACGCATTGCGCAATCCCTCCGACCCTTCCGCTCAATTCATTACGAGGCCCTGGTCAGTAGAAGATCGAACAGATTGTATGTTGTAACGTTCTACTTGGCCAAATTCCTCGCGTAGGCTTTCCCCCTCAGAAAAACTTTTCTCCTTTCCGTCCCCCGCGGTCATTTGATCTGCACCACAAAAAGTATTTGTCGTTTCAGTTGTTCCTCCTCCGAGAAGAGCTCGTTCTCTCGCCGGTTGTTTTTTTTTTTCCCCTTACTATGACCTTGCGGGCCACCCAGGAAACTCCCTTTCTCTTCTTCTTAGTTTCAATCTCCCGTTTAAGGACTCCGTTGCATGTTCTTCTTAACCCAGAAGCGACTACTTCATTTCCTTCCCCTTCTTCCCCTCTCTGAATCCCTTCTCTTTCCTTTTAAGGTTATTGTTCACCTTTCCACCCCGGGACACTGGGTTTTGATTGGCCTTTCCTTTCAGCTGTTTTTTAGGTTCCCTTCCTGTCCGAAGACCTTCCCTCTGCTCTAGATGCTCTTTTTTTTCCCCTTTACAAGCTGACTTCATGTTCTACTATCGCACACCCACACCCCTCGCCCCTGATCGGTTCCATGGTCCCTTTTCTGTTTTGTCTCCTTCTCCCCCCCCCCCTTCCCTCGTCCGGTAGTTACTCAGGTATTTTCTTGATGTCGAAAGCCCGTGTTGTGAGATTCTTTGGGACCACAGCGGTCCCACTTTCCACGTGGCTTTGATGAAGCTTTACGGACCACGGACTCGTAATCTTGACATACCGCTTATCCGTGGCCCCAGTCCCGGCGTATCTGTTGTTGCTCGTATTTCTTTCTCCCTTATTTCTATAAAGCTTTCTTTTTCCAACCGCGATTAAGCTGGGATAGCACTTGGACGGTATTCAATTCTGTGGGATGTTCCTTATGACTCATGTATTCGTGCGTCCCACCGAACATGGGGCCCCTCCTTTATTAGTGTATTTCCCTTCTTTTATACGATTTTCCCCCGCCTGCCAGAGCTTGATCTTACCCTTCTGATCTTACACTTGTGAATAACAAGATTGGGGCAGGGCCTTTGTTAATTCCTAGCAGCGTGAGTGCCCCCGCCGAACGTTTAATGGGTTTTTTTCCCCCCACCCCCTTACCCACACATACATTTAAACCATTCAGGCCGCATGTTAGTCAAGGGTCTAGAATGGCCCCCGACCCCTAAACGCCAGTATGATTCTTCTATGAGTTTCAAGTATGGGGGTTCCGCCAATTCCCTGATCGCGCCGTGGACACCCTCCCCTCATGTTTGCATTTGTAATGGGCAGAGGTTGATTGAGCGCTGAGTATCTTCTGGTCAAGATAAACAAATCGGTGCGTTCTGTTATTCCTCCATGCTTGTTATCCGCAGATCGACTTGTCCACATCTTACTCTTCCCTAGGCTTTTACCAGCTTTTTTTTTAACGACATTTTTTTCCTTCCCTCCCTTATAGGTCTACATTTCCCCCAGTATATCCGTCGCTTGATATCTCTGGGCTTTTCCTTCCTTTTTCTCCCCCCCCCTTCTACAACTCCCCTTCCTCCCCCCTTGAACCCCTACGGAGGTCCCGCGTTTCCCCCCTTCCTGATGTCCCCCCCACGATCGCAACTCTCTAGTATTAGCTTCTCCCTGCATACTTTACCTTCGGATCGATCGTTCCCTGGCCCTCCCCCTTTTTCCCGCAATCGCGGGTTATTTCCGAGTGTCTTTCTCCCCGCACGCTTCCTCTCCCCTTTCTTTTCTCCCCGCCCCCTTCGACCACTCGACCCTCTTTTTCGTCTGGCTTTGTCCCTGCTCGATCTCCCGTACCTTGTCTTCCGCCTTTATTCTTTGTTCCCTGGTTCCCTTCGAGAATGGCTGCGTTCTTTCACTACGTCGCAGTCTTTCTTGTTTCTTGTATATTTCGGGGTCCGGCCACTCTGTCATCTTCTCTGTCCGGAGCGGTTATATCCGCGGCCTTTTTCTTTTTCTGCCGCGCTGTTCCTTTTTTCCCCCCTTCTCCCTAGCTTTTTAACTTAGCCCTCGCATTCCTCTCCCGTTTTTGACAAAGCCCCAATTTTCGTTAAAAACACATCATGCTGTTATCTCAGAGCTCTGTGACTCTGGTTCTTCCAAGATCGCTTTTTTGGAGTAAGCCCTTCTCTTGATGCCGCCCGGGATTAGGTCGTTCATCGCGTTTGACACCCCCTATATGTTTTTTTTTACGCCAAGTCGCCCGATAACCGTACATTTTCCAGTCTCATTCTACCCTCTAGAGCTTTTTTCATATGCCTCAGGTACCTCAAATTTCCCCTCCGATCTTCTCTGTTTTTACTTTTTTGTATTCTAAACTCCCTTTCGTCCGGCGGCTTTCGAGACCTTATTCTTTTCAATTGATCCTCGCGTCATAGCTTTTTTTTCCCCCCCTCTTCTCTGGAAACGTAGCTTTTAGTCACTAATGTCGGATGCCCGTCGACTCTCCTCCCTTCTTCGAGCTTTCTCTTCCCTTCACAATCCCTTCCAGCCGTAGTTTTTTCCCGTAGAATCCTTTTGGGTTTTTGCACGTACCGCAGTTTGGGCTTTAAGTCAATGGATCGTCTTGACGGTCAGCTTATTCCCTTGTATTTTCACTCATGTACCCCCGACTTTGGCACAAAGACTCAATGTGTTTCTTCCCCCCTCTCCTCTGGTCCTGATCTTCCTCCTCCCAGGGGTTTTAGGCCCCCCATATGATAGGCTTTCCCCTCATGAGCTTTTCTCTCCCCATGTATGTCTGATAATTGCCTTTGTAGATCTTTTTGAGTCCATTCGCCCTCGCATCACCTTTTTTCCCGATCTGTTAGACTAGAAATCCTCCGACTCTTCCCCTTCCAGATGGCGTCCTTCCCCACCTACAGGCCCACTAGTAATCCGCCCATAGTGATTTCCATACCCTTGCTCTACTTTCCCTTGCCAGGCGCACACGAGCCTGACCTTCCACACTATTACTGTCTCTTGTCTGTTGATTGCTCCCCGTTAACTTCCGAAGTCCCCCCACCCCCTTCGCACGTATATAGGCGCGAATTGCAGGTTGTGTGTTCCACGCCTTTCTCCGTCCGCGCTTTTTCATTCGGTTTTCTCATTGAGCCTCCTTTTTCCCATCCCGACCCCCCGCCTTCAACTATCAACCATAAGTTGAACGTACACTTGAAGGTCTGTCCCGACAATCCTCTTCCTGAACCTCACGCTTGGTGGAATTGTTTATCCCCCGCGGACGTTTAGATATTTTAGGATTCCCGTCTGCACTCTTGGGCTCTGCTTCAAACATTTGTTGACAGTCGCTAAATCCACCGTTTCCCCTCTGGCCCTTCTTGATTGTTGTCCGCGGAGCTATTTTAATACTTGGCCATACGTTCTTCCCTTGGCATCATCAGTTGTCTACGCTCCGTTCCAGAGCCCCAGGACGGCTGGGATTGGTTCTCTTAATACTTCGTGCCCTAATATCCCCTTTGTTTCGTTGAGTTTGTATAAGCTTACTGGCACTTCGAGATCCAGACGCCTAGCGTTCTAATTTTTTTTTCATATGACTGGACTAAAAAGTGGATTAGCAAAGGCTTCCCCCTGGATAGTGAGCCCCTCTTTCCCGACCTCTCCCGGGCGTTTCCCCAGTACTCCCTCCTACCTGACAGTTCACTTTGCATTGTCAATGAGTGTACTTTTTTTTGGTCATGATAGTCTTAATGTTTCCCTCGTCCGTCTGCCCGCATTCCTACCTCCGCCCTTCCTGCCGATTGAGTATGTGCCCCTGAAGTGATCAGCTTTCTCCCATTTTTCCCTTTTGCCTTTTAGCGGCCACCCTTCCAACCTCACTGAAGTTTCTCCGGCACGCTCAGTACTGACCCCTTTCTACTCCGACTCCCTTTCTTGTCTCTTGTCAGCCGCGTCTTCTTTCCGGTTTATGCCCCCTCCTAGTGAGTTCTTCCTGCTTTTCTTCCGCCCTCTTCCTATTCTCCCCTCCTTCGTCGCGCCCCTCTTTGCGCCTCCCCCCCTGCAAGCACTTTCCTCCATGCCTTGTCTGTGTCCCCTCACCATCTCTTCCCCCTTTCAATCCGCCCGACTTTTCTCTTCCTTCGTCCACCCCAGCCGCCCATCCCTCCCTCGTTTTCTACCCTCCCCGGTCGCCCCGTAACGTCTTTTCCTCCTCATCTATTTTTTTCCCATTCTGGAATCTGTTTTCTTTTTCTTTGCAACGCCAAACTTTACAGCATCCTGGGCGGTGACAGCGACTGCGGCTGCTTCTCCTTGGCCTATCTTCCCGACTTCCCTCTCCTATTCCACCCTCCGAACTGGCCTAGAACGAGGAGGTAGTTCCGTACTGCTCGACGACTTCCTTCCCTCTTGTGATTCAGAAATTTTATTTTCCTTATGCCGTGTCGCTCCTACATTTCTCGGCTGTCTTGTCTTGGAACCCCTACTCTCATTGGCCATTCCCCCCGACAGATCGCCTGTTCCCCGCTCCTACAACAGATTGCTTTCGCCCGTGCAATTGGGACTTCCCTCTCCCCTGTAGATCTGCTTTGCCACTAGATCCTGGATTTCTCCACCCTTGTTACACTGGATCCGCCCTCAACGTCAGATTGCCCTTTTCTCGTCACCTTTTTTGTGATCAGTGTCTGACAAGAGATTGTGAGCAGTTCGTAGGTATCTTTCTTTTCCAAACTTATACTATTGAATTGGAGGCCGCCCCTTCGGTCTGCTTTCCTTCACCGTTACCCGCACCGGCGTCTTCTGCTTATCTTCCTTCTGTCTTCCTAAGTTACTCTTAAGGATACCTGATTTCACTTGCGCTTTCCCCCGTCCGTGCAAACTTTTCCCCCCTATTTGTCGCTTCTAAGCGATAAGAACCCCGATAAACTGCCGCCCCCCGTGATGAAGATCTCTTTTTTTCATCCCCCTCCACCGTGCGTCACTCTTAATATACTCCCCCCCATTTGGCGTTTAGCCCCCTCTCTTCTGCCCAAGAGGATCCCGTGCCTGTCGGCCTTCCCTGCGCTTTATCTCTTTGTTCCCCCTTTTTTATTCTTGGCATCTGTACTTTTTGCCGCTTTTGTTCTCGAAGATATACTTTCTTCCCGATTCTTCTCGTGACCCGAAAGGAGATGCCTGGTTTCCACCCTCCCCGAAGGCGCAGACAGTTTCCTTGCCTAGAAATTGCTCTTCTTCTAACCTCGATGGGCTTTTTCAATAGTTTCCTTGTCTTAGGTAGTCCGCTTCTGTACACATCTTCGACTCTCCTCACAAGCTGTTCGTCTCTTTAAATCCCCCTGTTGAACAACCCAAACCCAGATCGGTAGGACTATGAGCGTCGAGTCTCCTTTCATGCTTTCCTTTTCTGCTCTATCGATCTAGTTTTCTATTTTCTGCCTCTCTGACTTTCTCCCCTCTTTGCATTTTTTCTGATTGGCACCGATTAATGAAGAGCACTTTCCCCCCCTTCCCAGCGATTCGTTTTTCGTATCTTTCTAGTGAAGCTCTTGGGTTCAATATTCTGTAGAATCTTTTTTACACAATCTCACTTCCCCTTTTTCCTTTTTATTTTGGCACGATCACTTCGCAGGGAGGGGTGTTCTTTTCCCCCTCTTCCTATGGATTGGCTTGAGAATCGTCAAGAGCGAAGCAGCGCTTTTTTTTCACCACCCCCCCCCCTTTCTGAGGAGTCCGTTGGTTTCTCTCGATGCAGCGGGCCACGATTTTGGTGGGTGCCCATTCCACCGAAAGATCCTTGCCAAGCAGTGCACTCCATAGACTGAACGACCAACAAACTGGCTTTGTTTCCCCACCCCGCCCAATTACTTCTTTTCTCCCCGCAGCACGTCTGTTTTTTTTTTATTACGAGACCTTCCAGGGAGTGGGATTTCCGTCGAGTGAGGCGGCCCTTTCCGACCTTCTTCCGACGGTGACCCTTGTCTTCCTCCCCCCCATCCGGGGTCCTCCTTCCTTAAGATTATTGAAACACTTTCTCCTGTACTCTTGCGGCTCTCCTTTATCTCCGGTACGACTAAATCAAGTTCTAGAGTCCATATACGCCCATTTTTTTGTTTTTCTCTTCCTGTTTCATTTTTCTTCCCTCAGATCGCCTCAGTGCCTGCCCTTTGCGGATCGACCATCCTGCAACCTTTTTCTTTTTGGATGAACGTCGCTCGCGTTTCAAGTGGATTGCTCAGCCTAGCCCTTTATTTTCCCTCCCCCCTTTTCTCGAGATTCGCGTCATTCCAAAACCGGCTATTTTCGAAGGTCTCCACCCCTTTTTTGGGGGTGTTTTCTTCAAGATGTTGGGTTTGCCGTCACTATTATTAGTCCCTTTCTCCCTATGTACTGCACCCCTGACTTTAGTAGTCCCCAACCAGAGTCCCCTAGGCCTACATGTTCCTCCCCGATGATTGGAAGAGCTTTATTTTGAGGAACAATATTACGATCCCTCAAAACTTCGCCTTATCTTGCTTCCCCGGCCGACTCTCCACGCATTTTTATCCAGAACTCCCCCCCCCATCTTCTTACCCACTGCAGCAGGTTCTCAGTTGAAATCTCCTTTCTAACCCACGATCGGGTCAACCTTGAAGCCCCGGGCGTACCATTGCCTCCTTTTTCGCGTTTCTAAGATCTCTTTCTAGTTGACGCCCCGCTACCCTGAATCACAAAGCTTCAAAATGTCCCTTCCCCGAGATTTTTTTCTTTTACCCTGGCCCAGAAGCGTGAAAAGTTAAGGAGGTCTAGAGTTTGATCTCCAGTTTTTCTCTTGTTCCTTTCAATACTTTTCTCCCCATCCCACGAATTCTGAACTCCAGCTTCCCCCTTCCCCTCCACCGCGTGAACCTCCATTACCTATCTTTCCAAGCCTGGGGATCCGAGTTCACTAATTCATCTACCCTATGCTGGAGCTTTTCCATTTTTCCCAAGTACTCAACCGGGGAAACGGGTCCGTCCCTCTGTCTCTCTCCGGATCTTCGAGACCTACCGGGCATGTTTGTTTCATGCCCCATCCGCGCCCCTCCGTTCATAACCCTTGTCTGTCTTGCCCACTCTACTTTTCCTTCCTTATCGAATGGTCTTAGCATGGATTGTGAAACTATAATACTTTTTTTCTGGACGCTACCCCCCACAGTACTTTTGAATGCCGATTCTGTTCTGCGAAGAAGTGAGTAGCACTTGCCCCTTTGCTTCTGTTCTTTTTATCAATTGCTCTTTCATCCTCTAAACGAACCTTCTCCCCCTTTTGCGGAGGATTCCCCTTCTTTTACGACCGAGCCCCGTTTCTCTACAGAGCCTTTTGAGTTCACACTTTTTGTCGTCCTTTCCTCTTTTCTTCAGCACACTGGGGTTACTTTTTCGAATCGAATTCCGGCGCTCCGATCCCTTTCTGTTTTCCTGCCCACTTGCCTCTCGTTGAGTGTTGAGCTGGCCCTCGTCTTACGCTACTCTTGACCCTTGTATAGTGTTCCCACTCTCTCCACTTTTCTCGATTTCGTTGCCACTGCACTGTTCGACTTATGTCGCTACTCCGCTTTTTCCTCTTTTGTAAGTAGCCGTACCGATGCGGTCCGTGTTAGCTACGACCTTTTTAGAATTCCTCCCTTCTTGGCCTTTCCCTTCGCAGTCGCGCCCAACGCTATTCCCCTTTCTCTCTTCGGTTAAGATTTCCACCTGTCTTTTTGTGAACATTTTTATACCACATTCACGACAGTTCCCTTAACTCCCTCATTCTTTCTTCTGCTCAGAATTCCCAGCAACCTGTTTTGCTACTTTTTTTTTTTGCTCTTTCTTTGTCCAACCGCCCGAAAACCAGGGAGGGTGAAGCTCTAGTATTTGCGCTTTTGCAATTTCTCGCCTCTGCGCTGGTTCCTTACACCTCCCCCTTCTAATGAAGTTTGGTGAATCCAGCCTTCCTTTGGAGATCCTTTTCGGCGGTGTGCCGTCGAAGACGACCTTTCCCCCCCTCTCATCCCGCTGCTCCATTTTCCTCATCCGTTATCCGAGGTAAGGTTTCCCTGGGCGTTCCCTTTAGTTTTTTTTTTTTTTTCTATTTCTCTTTTCCCTCTGCATTGGCGCGACGAAGTAAGCGTGCTCTATGCTTCGTCCCTGTATGCTTCTCCTTCCGCGATAACATGTACCACAGCTTCTCGACTTGTGTTCTTTGTTTTTTTGGCCTCGTCCTTCTTCATTCGTTTCTGATCTGTCACGATTTGGTTTTTTGCCCTCTCCCACCCAAACCCGATGCCGTTTCGTACGATTAAGGTTCGTCACGCCACGATCGCCGTTGCCCCATTTCTCCTATCTCCCCACTCCATGCCCCTCAAGAGGCTCTTCGCTGATTTCCACCCCTACCACGACGCAATGTTCTGACCCCCTTCAAAAAGTACCTGCGTGCTCAACGTGTCATAGGAATTTATACCCTCCCACTTAGCCCCCTGCCGTTCCCAACCCGACTGCTGCAGGGCAGTATACCCCCTTCCGGACCTTTTTATACTTTATCTGGTTGTTATCTGTGCTGAACATCCTCTCCTTTTGGAGGAAAAACCCTTTTCCTCGAGACTCCCTTAGTCAATTCGCAATAGTTTTCCCCCCGCAGGGATCTCCCTGCAGTAACTCGAGACAAGTAAACAGCTTTTATTTCACCTCTTCTAGCCACTTTCCACCTTTCATTTCCAAACTTTGGACAAGTCAGTACTTATTGCCGAAGTTGGAGCAGCGGTGTTAGCTCTTTCCATTCTTGTCTCCCTCAGAGGACAGGTTTATGAAGACTTTTCGCTCAATCTAGATGGCCCAGCAGCCTTTTTCCTTCCATTATCGGTTTATGGACAATTACTCACCGTTACCCCTCGGCTCTTTTCCTTTACGTTCTTTTCAACCTCACGGTTTGACCCATGAGAAACTGTTCTGAGTTTACACCTTCGAGAAAGTCAGTCCCTCAGTCCCATCCTGACCACATTCTGCTTATTCTTTTCCCCTCGCACTCGCTGGTACATATAGTCCTTGGACGCCCTTTACCCTTGGAAGAGTTTTCTCAGTAACTGAGGTTGATGCGTTCGGCATCGCAGTCCTCGAACCCTCCCAGCCGAGCGTTATCCTATGGGACCTTTTCTTTTCTCCGAGGATGCCTTTGCTTCTGAATAAGCGGTTGATTCTGCCAGGATTCTCTTGAGCGTTCCTCTCTGACTTCTCATTTCTCTTGACTCTCTTCCTCTCTGTCAAACTCTCAGGCGCCTCGCGACCCACGGTGCAAGTGTCGCGCCGGTCTGATTGCCGATGGGAAATCCGGCGGGGGGCACTTAACTTCTTGTTTGTCTCCCCCCCTCAACTCTCTTGTGAGACCTCCGACATCTTTGAACTTCAACAAACCTCCCTCTTCCATTAGAACGAGTACTCAGTTGTTGTAGGGTACAGGTTCGGCCGCCCTGCTCTCCCCTGCTTTTCTTTTTCCGTCTGCTTTCTCGTTCAAAGCTAAAAAAGATAACTTCCGTTGTTTCCCCCAAGCAACGATATGGAGATCCCTTCTTGATTCCAACATTCCTCCCCTTTCCCCCTATCCTTCTTACCTTCTCTTCGTTTTGATAATACGCCAGACTCCTCCATCTCTTCTCTTGCCATATATTTTCTTCTTTGTTTTGACAGTAGTAATTCATATTCGATCCGTCAATCAGGGACGCCTGATGTTTCTTTGACACCCCCTTTTGTCCTCTTTATAGGCTTTTTTTTCTTTTCCCCCTTCCCTCGATATCGCTTGAATCTTTCCCTTGTTGGCGTTTTTTATCTTCTCTCCAGTACCCCCCCCCATTCGACCTGGGAGAGTGCTCTCATTGACGGTCCCGACCCAATTCTATTTCTTACTTCTTCTTCTCCAGTTCCCTTTGGTTCTTGTTACAGTTTTGCCGGTCCCCCCCCCTTTCGAGTACTTTTCCCACCAGATAGGTCTTGTCGTAGTAACGCCAAAAGGGCGCGTCTTTTTCCTCAGGCGTTTCCGGTTAACTCCTTCCTTTTTTCGGAAGCTTTTTCTTGTTCTATGATCCCTTTCCCCGGGTCCCCCCACTTAGTACGCGAGTTTCCATCAACGCAGCGGACGCCAGACTCTCTTCTTTTCGATCTTTCCTGCTCTCCCAGAAACGTCTTTCACTCCGACTTTTTCGCCCCGAACCTTCCCACTAGACCCCTTTTCCCCCCCCCCCGATCGATGAAGGGCCCCTCTTTCTCTAATTCGCAGCGGGTTGCGAGTTGAAGGCGTGCATCACACGATTTCTTTTCCCTTCCAGACCTCTCATAGCCCGGCCTGGCCGACCACAATATCACTTTAGAATGCCGCCCCCTTTCAAGTTACTTTGCTCCTTCGCATATAGAGGTTGGCGATATCTTGGTCGCATACACCTTTCTGACCGATCTTTTTCCCCTCCTCCGCTCTTTCGACTGGCACTCTCCTCCCTGCATTTTTCTTTACCCCCAGAGATTCCACTTTTTTTCTAGAAGGTGAGAACTCATATAGTAGAGGACTTCGTCTGTCACGGACCCCCTGAGGGCTCTCTCTTTTGTCAAATGTCGTAACCCTATCCGCTATCCTTTCCCCCACATCGACCTTACTGCGTCCATCTGCCATTGCGCAAGGTTGTGTCACGATAAGTTCCTTATCGCTTGCGTCTCTCCGTTCTTAGGTTTTCTATTCTTTGAGACCCCTTTAGATCGGATGACCAAATAGGTGTCCCCTTTTTGCGGCAGCTCTCCCCTTTTTTTTAGTGCGATATAGAAGAGAGCACCGTCTGGCCTCCAATCTGTTTCCCTTTTTCCTCATCCTCCTCAACGGATTGGCCGACCGCGTTTACGAAATCTATTATAAGACTCCTTTTTCCTTCTTCGTTCACTGTTGCCTGCAACGTGAAGTATTTTCGCATGCGCCGCCCTATCTTGTCACGTCTATCGCCCCCCCCCCCGACTCCTTTCGCAGAAGTTTGAGATCTTCCGTCTTTTAGGCTGTCCCATTTTATAGACACGCCTTCGTGAACTTTTCGGTTTATCCAACCGTTGAATTTCTTTCTTACTGGAACCATAACTCCGCCCTGTGATTCGGTGTAAAATTTTCATCTTTTGCTGGCGCTCCCTTCTGCATCCTGCATGCCGGCCAGACTAAACTTTGTTCCTGGATGTCTCCCTGAGATCCCCTCATTCCATCTGCTTCCCAAGATTCTTTTCTGGACTTTCGCTGTCCCCTTCCCTATCGGCAACTTATCGCAGCGATGCGCTTCCGGCGTGCTTACCGGACACCTCCGGTATAAATCCCTTTCTTTCCCACCTTTCTCCGCCTTTCCCCCCCCCCCTCCTTTGGCCGCACACAGTGCCATTTCATCATTTTTTTTTTTGAAGAGCTAGATTATGAGAGATACTCTGCTAGGGTTTTAGACCCTGCGTTCAAATGCCGTTTTGTTCAGCGGCCCCTTTGTGAAGGCTTTCCCAGTCCTCGTTCAAGACCTCTTTCCCCCCTTTATCGCTGCGGATGAAGTTCCTCGATTTTAATTTGTGTTGAATTTTGCCAGTTCGACTCTCTTTTCCCCAAGTCTTTTGTATTAGCTCCTTGAAGGTTAGTTATATGCATTTTTTTTCAGTTCCCTCGCTTCTGATAGATGACATGGCCGGCCCCCCTCTGAATCTGCGTAATTCGATCGTCCTTCTTACCTGCTTCCCCCTCCTCCCTTACTCTCCTAATACAATTTTACTCGTCCTATTTTTCTCCGACACCCCCTTTCAACGGGGTGTCGGTCTAACCCGTTTCTTTTCCTTTTGCCTTTTCCACTGTTTACCCTCCACTCCTAGAAAAGACCCCGAGCTTCCCCGAAAAGCTTCTCGTAGAGGTTCCCTCTAGCCTCAAGGCAGCGTACGGTTTTAAAAAACCCCATTTGTTTTGCTCACTTTTGGGGCCTCCCCCTCTCCTCTGTTCATACCGGTTTTGCCGGCTATGTCCCCCCCCGGGCCCCCACCTGGGATTAATTATTGTTCTTTTCAGGCTGCTCTGCACAACCAAACTTTGTTCAAAGCCTCCGGCCATCCTTGTCTGTTGAACAACTTTAATTAGGATCCTCACCATTCTTCTTTCTTTGGGAAAGGGCTACCCTCTCCGACTAAATGACACTGGGGCGTTCTTTACCTTCGGCGCGCACGAACTGCGCGCAAGAGTCCAAAACTTTCCTTTTCCCAGTGGCAGCCTTTTTCAGTCTCCCTGTGTGCGCGATGTGTGCAGCAAGTTCTTGCGTCTTCTCCAGATGATTTCTCTTGATTAATCTTCCGCGTCCTAGATTTCCCCCGCGTTTACGTTCCACTTTCCAATTCTGTTTTTTTTTTCCGAGGTCAGTCATAGACCTGCGATCGGAGCTTTGTCGATGCTGCGGTAACATAACCCGGGCGCCTTCTCTTTCCCCAAGATTCTCCTTTAAACTTGATCTTCGGTTGCCTTCCTTCTTCCGACCCCCCCTCCCCAACTGAGTAGAGGAGTATTTTCCATTTTCCCCCCTCTTATCTTTTTTTTCTCCGCTCTCGTGGCCCTTTCGCTTCCTAAAATTCTTAGAGACCGTCCCCCCCCTTTTCCGTGTGACAGTGGGAATTTTTGACCCACGTGCCTCTCCTCTCCCGGTTCTTCCCTTCCTAGTCGCTTTCCATTATTGAGATCGATTTTTCTCGGATGCTTTTTTTTCCCGGCGTATGTTTCTGCTTTTTTCTTCTGCAGGATCACAGCGCGATTTCGTTAAATAGAGTTCTAAGTTTCGGTTTTCTCTCGTATGTTTCCCACCGTGTTTCGAAAGGCCCCTCTCTCTGCCTCGAAACAATCAGATTCGTGCGGAGTCCCCCCTCTCTTTTAGTGATCTGCTCGATGGTGAAGGAGGAAGGACAGCCCCCCGCCGGGTACCGGCACCAACTTCCCCCTAAACAACACCCCCGTCCCCGGGATATTTTTCTTTCCCCGACTCGGGACCGCTCCCCCGGAACAGTCCCCTTTTTTTACGTAGGCGGACGGACCTTCCAGGATTCATTTCTCCAGTCCCTTTTCAACCGCCTACTTTCTAGCCTAGTTCTCGATTAAGAATGTCCTTCCCACAGTACTTACCTCGGAGCTCTCCGACGGTCAGAAGAATCACAAGCCTGCCGAGTCAATATATCTATTTTGCCCCTTTTTTTTTTTTGTGATTCTTCTTATGTGAATTCTGAGTAGTATTCATTTCCTTCCTCTCGGTCGGTATTTTCTTTAAAAATGTTTCCTGATGATGGTTTCTTTCCCTTCCCGGATTTCGCGCCGTAGCGGTTGATGAAGTAGGGTACGCTGTTTGGTTTTTCCGAACGGAGCCCGTTTCAGAACTTAGTGCGAGGCTCCGATCGTAATGATGTTTTCTCCTCCAAAGCGGGCTTTGTTTTAAGTTCGCAGTTGGGTGAATTTTTAAATTAGATCCCCTCGCGCGGGCTTTCCCGTCTCTGTAGGTGTCGTTCTTTTATTCTGTAACCCCCCCCCATAGAGCCCCCCCCCTCGAAATTTCCCTCTGTCTAGCTCTTTATATCTTTAGGAATAGTTCGGCCCATACCTTGTAAAGAGCTTCCATCCAGCCTCTCTTTTTTCTGACCCTCCCGATCGTAATTCCCCCCCCCCCAACCCCCCCCCTGAGTCCCTCCCCAGGAACTTTTTCTCGGAAACTACAGGAGTCTCCTTTCACCACTAGAATCGATTTTAAAATGAAAGCGGGCGCTTTGCACTTTTCGCTTTTTCGCTTCCTCCCCTTCACAGTATTCCCCTGTCCCTCCTGAGTCAGTTTCCTTGCCAGTTTTTCCCTCCCCACCCCCCCCCTGGTTTCTCCATAGCGAGTTTTTCCTCAGTCGGGAAGTTATTGTTGGCTTACAGCGCCATTTCTCAGGTTGGCGATTTTTTCTCATAGCGTCGCTTCTCTTCCACAGAGATTTCCCTCCCGACCTGAAGTGACGCCATCCCAGCTCCTCAAAGGCTCCGGCGGATAATTTTCCCTTCTAAATCTGACTCGAACTGTTTCCCCCACGGGAACCTTATCGATTAGCGGGGGGTGGAAGATTCCCTTCTCTCGGAGGAATCGCTCACCCCCTTGGTGAAAACCTCGCGAACAACCATATCTTTCAGCACCCTTTCCTTGCGCATTTTTGGCCCCTCCTATTTACGCTTGCGCGCATTTTTTTAGTCTTATAAAATCCCTTTCCTTATAGCCCCCAACAGGAAGGTTCATTCTCTTAAAGATTGAGTGAGATCGAGTGGTTAGAGTTTCGTCTCTCCTGCTTTTCTTCTTCCGGCCAATCCTTGTTGTGCAAAATCTCAAACTGACTTTTGAAGCCCCCCCGACTTTCCTTACAAGAGGAGGACGGACACGGTGACGGCCTCTTCTTCTTTTTTACGTCTCATTTGTCTCCCCCCAAATATACCGTCGTTTCGGACTCTTCGACAAGAGAATACTGCAGCCTCCCTCGGGGCTTCAGTCCCCCATGTGCCGTATGCTTTCCCGTCCTTAACCGCCTTCGTAGTTGTTCTCATTTTAATTCCGAAACCTCCTCCTGGCCTTCCTTTTTTGTACCCGCTGCGGTCTGGTGAGAATTCCGAAAGTCTGGCGATCATTCCGTTATTTCCGATTGCCTTCCATCCTAGACCTCTCTTTGACCCCTCTCAAACCTAGCGCCCTCCAGACGTTCCGGTCCCCCCCGTTTTGTAGGTGAAACTCTTAAGTTTCCACATTCCCTTTCGTCATACTCCGCTATCTGATTTTGTCTGTAGGCTTTTCCAAGGTCACCCCAGCCCTAGCGGAATCTTTTTTTCCCACCAAACCCCCCCTCCTGTTTGAGTTGGCCCCGCAACATTCAGGTA
>Ga0179593_1445795_pt1 | contig 17214 bp, 30 predicted proteins | sample CZODoug2_1_08_16_FD_185931 | JGI IMG/M metagenome (GOLD analysis project Ga0179593, IMG submission 185931) | Vadose zone soil fungal communities from Angelo Coast Range Reserve, California, USA - CZODoug2_1_08_16fungal (PacBio error correction) | ecosystem: Environmental > Terrestrial > Soil >... | reverse complement strand
GTGTTCTTTCCTTCCCGTTTGGTTCTTCTTTGTTATGGTCTTGACAACCGGGGCTTCTTTTCGCTTAATTTTTTTCTTCTTTTTTGCACCTCTTTCTCGCCTTGGATGGCCCCATGCGCATTTTTTTTTTTTTTTTTTTTCTTCTCTTTTCTGGCGGGCATGATGCTGTTGACCTCCCCCTTGTTCGGACTTCTATGTCGTCTTGTTTCCCCGTCCCTTTTTTTTTGTGGTTTTGGGGGGGGGGGGGGCCGGAAAGGCAGGCGTCCTTCAGCTTCCCTGCCCTTTTTTTTTTTCTTTCTCGCTTCCCTTTTACCTTTCCCGCACATACCTTGTTTGAGCCGCTCAGAAACTTGTCCTGAATTTTCCACTCTTGCCAGTCAAAAGGCGAACACTTCGCTGTGATTGTTAGGAAAGGCCTTCCTCCTTCCTTTTTTTTTTTCTTTTTCTGCGGGGTCTTGTGGCCGATTGCCCTGGCTCTCTCTTTCGTTGGGCAGCCGCCCGCATGTCCTTTGGGCTGTTTTTCCACCGGCTTTACACTTGCCTCCGGCGATTCATCGAGGAAAGTTCCATTTTTTTTTTACCCCCTGCATTTTCTCACCTCCAACCCTCCTGTGGGCTCCGCCTCGTACGCCATTTCGGCCGTGGTTTTTTCCATTAGTCATAAGTTTGATCGCGGAAGGGCCGTTGCCCACCCATTCTTTTTCCTTTCCTTAGCCTGCGCTCCCCTTGATGATGTGTTTTTCCGTTTTCCCTCCCCCGGTACTTTGTTTTTTAGTCTTGCTTGACATCAGGGTCGCCACCTCTGTACGGCATTCCTTTTTTTTTCTCTTGTTCTTTTTTTCCTTTGTGCTGACGACTTATTTGGAAGTTTGAAGGCCATGACTTGTTTTTCTTTTTTCCGGTTGCTTGCCCTTCTTTTCTTCATCCCTGTGTTCGTGATTGGGCCACGAGATGGTGCGGGAAACTGTTGTTTTTACTGACAGCTTTTACGTGCGGCTTTCGCTGCCGAGATCCTCATGATGATTTGCCCCCCCTTTTTTGCCATCGGCGTGGAATCTTGACCCCTGCACTGGAATCGCAATCTTTTTTTTTTTTTTCGTTTCCTTTTTTCTCTTCCAGCCTGTCACCCCGGCCCGGTCTCTTTTTTCCTTTGATAGATTTCTCTTTTTTACAAGAGCCTAATGCGTCAATTCATCGGCGAATCGTGGTTGTGCTTTCTCCCTTCCCTTCATCTTTGCCAAGCAACGGCACGGTTCTGCATCCGTCCGTACGTCCCATGTACTTTTTTTTTCCCCTCAATTCCGTCCCCGTAGCCTGGGTGACCAGGAGAAGAATTCCGCTTTTCCGGAGTTTCCTCCCGCTCCTTTTTTTTCTTTTTTTCTCTTGTAGACCGGCGGAGGCAGCCTGCCGTCCAGATTCGCGGTGTTCGTTGTCTGTACTTTTGCCCGTTTGCTTTCCCAGATTCGGAGTAGCCGCTCTTTTTTTTGTCCCCCTCTGGGCGTTTCTTTTTCCCCCCGCTCTTCCCATACCAGGGCAGCGGCCCGCCTTGGTTTGCACCGTTTTTTTTTCCTGCTTGATTCGGTGTCTTGGAATCCAAAAGCTGTACGGAGTCACGACTTCCCTTTTTCCCCCCTTTCCTTCCCACAGGTCCAGTTGCCACGTTTTTGGAAAATATGTTTGTTTTTTCTCCGCCTTTTAGGGCCATTTGCCGGCGGCCGAGTCCCGGCTTTTCTTTCCCTTAGTTTCCCTCTTTTTTTTGTCGGTTCGGCATCGTGTGAACTCATTTTCCCGGCAACCGCGTTCCCCCCTCCCTTTTCTATCGTCTTTTTTCCCTGCGTATGTGCCACGGGATTGTAGTACACGGACGGTGAGGATTTTACGTGTTTGCGTTCCAGGTTATAGTTTTTATTTTCCCCTGGGCCCCCCAAAAAGTTGCGCTCGCCACCAAATCTCCGCGCTGATTCTTTTTGCTTTGGCCTCCCCCGCACTTGTTTTTCTTAATTTTTGCGTCCAATCAACCCGAAAAACAGGACTTCCAACCATCCCCCCCTTTTCTTTCTCCTTGGTCACTTTTCTTGCCTGCCTCAAAAAGGTCTGTCCGAGCAGCGTGGTTAGGAATGTTGGGGTGTGGGCCCCTTCCCGTGTCCCCCACGGCGAGCGTTCAGAAAAATCGCCTCGGTGAAAAACTGTTTCTGTTTTTTTTCGGCCCTACTTCCACCTTGTGAAGGGCGTTTTTACGATCCATCAGCGTGCGATTCCTTGACTCTGTAGAGCGAACGGGGATGCGTAGAACCAGAATCTGTTTCCCTTTCTTGGCTTTTGTTGTCGGAAACTTTTCCTCCGTAACGGTCAACCTCTTCCGGTTCCTTTGCCCCCCTTTTCCTTGATGCCTTGCCCGGTGGACCTTTTTTCTGTTTTGAGAGATTCAGGTTCTGTTTTGCCTTTTTTCTCCCCCCCCTTTTTTTGTTTTGAATCTTATGCTGGCTTCAAAAATGTCAGCCGCGAGGTTATGCTTTTCCCCTTCTATCCGGTCCCCGTCACGTATGGAGAACACGTGTTTTTCTGGCCGTTCTTTTTTTCTCTTCATTTTCCTCCGATGGCCGGCGTGGCTGAGCTTGTCTGTATTGTTTTTCGCTCGGTCGGTTTCGATGGATTGAATCGAGTGATTCAGCTTCGGCCGTCCCCCCTTTCCTGTCTTTCTTCTTCCCTTTTGTATCGTTCCTACGTAATCTGATGGACTTTTGAAGTTTTCCCTACATGTCTCTTATACCGCCTTTTCGTTCCTGCGTGCGCACCATTTGCCTTTCTTTTTTCTTTTTCCTTACTTTCTTCTGAAAATCGCTGCCGATACTAGGCGAATCATATTCTTGCTCCTCCGTCTTTTCCACCCATTCAAGAAAAAAGTTCACACCACCTCTTTTCCCCCCTTTCTTGGTCTCCTTTCACCTGGAAGCTCCGCCCGCGACATGCTGTTTTTGACCCGTCCCCCCCCCTTTCCTGCGCCTTCCCTTTTTTTGTTGCCAAACCCTTTTTTTAAAAAACCCCCAGTAGGGCTGATTTTGCACCTTCTTTCCTCTCCCTTCTTCTTCCCTCCACCCCTTATGTGGAAACTATTGGTGAAACTGGCTGTCTCTTTTTCTCCCTCTTTTGTCTCGCTGCCAGATGTGTTGTCTACCATCGTTTTCGGGACTTGTTTGTTCTTTACTTTTTTCTCCCCTTGCCCCCTCCCCCTTTTGCACCAATCACCTACTGGTTGTTGGTTTTTAAACCTTTTTTTCCTCCTTTTTTTTCTTCTTTTCATTTCTTTTTGAATAGTTCAGCTGTCTCTTGAGAGTTCCTTTGAATATTTTCCGCGTCCTTTTTTTTTCCCGTTTTTTTTCCCTTTTCCAATTTGGTTTTGGCTTTTTCTGGTTTAAGGTTTTGGACCCTTTCCACAATCGAGGGCGGTTCGCATCTGGATTCTTTTTTTTTTTCTCCATTTCTCCCCCCTTCTTCATTTTGGGCCCTACGCCATGCATTCGGTTCTTTTTCTTTTTGCAGTTCCGGACCCTCCCAACCAAGGCCTATACGTCTCTACATTGGTCACTTTTTTTTTTTGGAGTTTGTTCGCTGCCCCCAAAAACAGTCCTTTGGATCTTCGACGATCCAACCATGCACACTTTTTCTTTTCACTCTCTCACCCCTGGAGCTTGGAATCCTCGTTCTCAACTCTGACCTACCTCTCCCCGGGTTGGCGGAGTACGTGACGACCCCCCCCAAGAACAGGCTCTCCCCCACTTTCCCCTGGCCAGACCCTTTGCACTTCTTATGTCCCCCTGCCCCTTCGCGCACGGCTACATCATTTCCTCTCTCCGTCTTTACTCTTTTTTTCTTATCCCCCTTGCCTCCCCAAGGGAAACGATGAAGACCTTCCGATCCCTTCCGGCTTTTCCATCCATCAGCGGGATTAAAAAATCTTCCTTTCCCCTTTTCCCCCCCCCCCTTTTCCCAATGTCGAATTTCTCACCTTGAAGATCGTTGTCAAACCGGGGCCCGGTCATTCCTTTGGTAGGAGATCCGGCCGCAGGCCAAAGGGCTCTTCTTTTCCTGGTTGATGGTCGTTTCTAAAGAAAAGTTTCTCCCCCCAATCCTACTCCCCCTAAGTTGTGGATACAGATATTCTGGTTCTAAGAATAAACGGTCGTTCGATTTTTCCTCTTCTGTGGCGGTACGGACATGAATAATGCCTTACTAAAGGAGCACTACCGACTTTGCATCTGTGAACCCTGTTTGCCATATGAGGCTACAGAGAAGCTCTTTTTTCCCCCCCATTTTTTCCCCCCGGTTCTTCTGGTTGATCTGCGGGAATTCGGATTGCAGGTCTCTTCCTCTTTTCGATTTATCGACCGCTCGCCACTTCGTTAATTAGGGGCATTCCCCCGCTGTCCTTTTCCCTCCCCTTTTTTCGGGCGCAATCTTTTTTTCCCGCCGCTCCCTACACACAGCGTTTCTCTGTTCCGCCCCTTTTTTTTTTTTTGACGCACCGAGTCGGGTCTGAGCTCGGGCAGGACTTCCTCGTCCCCTGTCAAGTGCCATGAGGTCTTTCCCGTCCTCGGGGCTTCCTCATCGTTCCGTTCTTTTTTTTGCGATGAGACAATTTCTGGCCTGCACTCTCTCTCTCACTTCCTCTTTCTGCTAGCCTCGCCCCACTAATCCTCCCCCATCGTCGCCACTTACTACCCCCCAAACTTGTCCCAACACGATGATACATGGAAGAGGGCGTGTACTTCAACTAGTGTTCCTCTGTTGTTTAGTGGCGGCCTTGTCTTTTCTTTTCTTTGTTCCTCTCCCAGACGGAAGCCCCAGCGCGCCACCTTTTTACTTCCCTTCAAACTAGGGAAAAACCAGGGACTCGGGCCGCAGGCCCTCTTTTTTCCCCGTGGTAGACCCCATCTGTCCAGTTGCGTCTTTCCCTGTTTTCCTTTTCCCCCCCTTGCTTCGGACAGGAAAAAAGGATTGCTTCCCTCTTCTTCCTTTCCTCCTTTCCTCTTTTTTCCTTCGTTTCCAACCTGACCTTTTCAGTGATTCTTTGCCTTGCCCCCCGAAAAAAAAACAAAAACCCCCCCCCACCCCAACCCCAACCAGACAAAAAAAAAAAAACAAAACACCCCCCACCACCCAAAAAAAAAAAAAACAAAAAACCACCTGTTCTTTGACGAAAAGGCTTGCTGTCTGCTGGTACTTTTTGCTGGTGATTTTTTCGTTGCCTTCCTGTTTTTTATGTGTTGCCCAAAAAAGAGCGGCGTCGACTTTTTTTTCCCTGCCAAATCATCACCTCACCCGCGATTTTTTGCGTTGAGGTCTTTTCTTGGGTTCCGCGGGGAACCACTTTTTAACTTTTTCCCCAAGGCGTTCGGGAGCAAACCTTTCTGGCACCTTTTCCCTTACTTGTCTGTGAACCCCCCCCATTGCATTTTTTCGTTTTTTCGCGCATTTTTTTTTTTTTTGGTGACAGACCAACAAGCTCCATGCACAGCGTCCACTTCTCTTTTCGTCCTTTTTCCTTTGGTTGATGCAAACCCCTACGCGTCACCTCCCCCTTAGCAGATGCGCTTCTTTCTTTTTTCCTTGTTCTTTTTCCCCTTGAGGTTTGAACAATAGAACTTTAGTGAAGCAGCTTGACTTTTCTCCTCACCCGGCCGTTTTCCTGTTTCCCCTCCTTTCCCGCGACCAACCATTTTGCTCCCCGTCTTTGAGAAAATCATCATTTCTGATGAATTATCGTTTTGCCCTTTTTTTCCGCCCCCTTTCTTCCCACAAGTCTTTGGTCTTCGCCCCCCTAGGGTGTTCCCCCTCCTCCCACTCCTCCCCCCTCGTTTTGATGAAACTGCAACAACGACCGGAGATCTGGAACAAGGAGGGAGCGGGGAAAGATCTCGTGATTTTTTTTTCTCTTTCTAGACATTTCCTATTTCCCCCTTCCCCCCCTTGCACTCGAGGCTCGAGAACCGCAACGGCCGCCATGCACGCCCGACCTTCTGTTTTTTCCCTTTTTTGCTGTTGTTAAACGCAGCTGGCCAGTGTTGCCCCCAATAAGCTTTACGGTGCTTTTTTCTGTTTTTGACTTCTCCCCCCTTACTTCTGTAAACAAAATGTTTACCCAGGCATTCCACTATGTCAACACGTTTGTTCCCCCATAATCAAGATCGGCAGGTTGATCCCCGGCTACCGGTCTTCTTTCTGTGTCTTTCTTGTCTTTTGCGCTATATCAATTATTCTATGTCGACAGTCGCACCCCTCTCCTTTCTCTTATCGTGCCGGTCGCGTGATTTTGGCGTTTTTCCTTCGATTTCCGGCATTCCTTCCTCTTTCCGTCCCTCCCCCTTCCCCTATCAGTGTACCTCAAAACAGCTCAAATTGATCTGCGAGTTTTCCCCCCCACATTCTCTTCGGCCGCAATTCACAGCACCCCGCTACCTGTTTTTCTGTGCCTCGTCTTCCCCCTCCTTTCCTCCCCCTGGTGTTCGCCCTGTTTATTGTCCTCTGAGCTTCGTCCTTGTTTTGTTCTCTTTAAGTGCGCAGATTATTTGCTGGGACCAAAGGAAAATGTTTTTCGTTCTTGCCTCCCTTTCTTTGTTAAGTAAGCTGAAATACTGCCTTCTTCGGCCCCCGTTTTTTCATTTTGTTTGTGCATTCATTCGCGTCTCCCGAAGGTGTTTTTTTCCTTCTGGTCTGCCGCTTCTTTGAAACAAGGAATACAGAACCCCAAGTTCCCCACATAAACGGTCTCCCCCCTCCCGTTCCCATGATTGGTTGCCTATATCGCAAAGTTGGAGAAAGCGTTTTTTCCTCCTTTTTCTTTTTTTGCCCCCCTGCGGTCTCCAACGTAGCTAGACCATCTCTCTTTTCCTCCTGTTGTGTTTGTGTCTTAGAGTCTTGGCGAGAGCCCCCCTCCGTGGGAGCCCGGCTGGTGTTTTTTCTTTTTTCTTTGTTTTTTTTTTTTCCCTTTGCGTAAGGACTGACCCACTCTGGGACTCGCCGGGGGTTTCTTTTTCTCCCTTTCCTGTCTTTTTTTCTGTTATTAGGGCGGAATGCTCTTTGAACATCACCTTTCCGGACGTTTCTCTTCCCCCCTTGCACCTTTTCCCCCCTTGGTGGTCTGGAAGGCCCCAGGTCTTCATGCTTCTTGGGACCTGGGCCCTTAGTTTTCTCATTTTAATTTTCCCCGTCCCCAAATAATCGCTTTTTTCTCCTTCTTCATTTCTTTCCCCCCCCTGAGGAAAGCACAAGGCTCACACCTTGCGGCTTGTGCTCTCTCCCACCCTCGCTTCCCTTTTTCCCGGTATGCTTGGTGCGGATGGCCGATGCCACTGCCTCTTTTTTTTTTTCTCTAGTCCTGCCTCCTTTTTTCTTTTTGTCTTACCGCGCTGCTTCCGGACACGTATCATCGTTTGGCACTTCCCCTTTTTCTTTTGTGTCCTCCCGACCCAGAACGCCCCAAACCAATCTGCGCCTCTCTTCGTTTCTTCTTTTTTTTTGTCGGTTTCGACATCGTCCTACGTGATGATTCCCCGACTGTTCCACTACACCAGCGCGGCGTTCAGGCCGTTTGCCTGCTCTCCTTGTTCTCCCTTTCCATCCCTGAACATTTTGCAGTAATTGATTCCGGGAAATTGCTCCCCTTCTTTCCCCACCCCCCCGCCACCCCCATGTCCCGGACCCGGAGTTCTTGGGTTTCGATTTCGGTTTGCTCTTTCTTCCCTCTTATTTTTACTCCTCTTGAACTGGGAGCCCGGGAGGCGTTTATGCCTCTTCTTGATCCCATCTCTTTTCCGTCCCTTAATGGGGCTTGAAAAAACCTATGCGAATGGACAGCTTGGGCTGAGCTTCTTTTTTTTCTTTCCTCCTTTTTATGCTTGATTGATTGCCAATCTTTTCTTCCATCGGTTTTTTCCTTTTGTCCCCTTTTCCACCTGCCCTCTAATTTCAGGAGAGCGTCAAGGATTTATATCTCCCTTTTCCTTTTCCCCCATTTCCCCTCTAGGAATTGATAAGAGTTCTACGTTTGGCTTTTGATCCCCCTTTTTCCTTTTTTTCCTGCTCCTCTTCGGCTAAGTGAGACTATGGGCCATTTGATTTTTGCCACGCCTTCCTTTTCCTCCTCCTTCTTTTTCAAGACAATTCCGACAGGTTAATCCTGTGTTTCGGGATTTCTCCCTCTCTTCCTTTCTATTTGGGAATTTGAAGGCCGTTCACGCCAGGAGGCTCCCGACCTTTCTTTCCTTCCCGCCGTTTTCTCCCTTCGGGTTGAGTTTGATTTTGAATTTGCGCGGTGCTCCTCTCGCTTTTCCGGCTGTGCAGGATTTGCGAAAAGGGGCGTTTTGCACTTCCTCCTCCCTTTTTCCTTTTTTTTTGTGCGTTCAGAGAAATATTGCAATTTCAGGTGTTAAGAGCGCCCCCCTTCCGGCTGTTTACTTTCGCGCCTTTCACGGACCTTCAACGGTCCCAGCGCACGTTCGTTTTTCCCTGTTTTTTTCCTTGCAAAGAGGCGCGGCCCGGAGGTCCCTGGTCCTTTCTGGCTTCCGCTTGTGTGGGCGCGCTGCTCTTTCGTCCCTTGTCACTTCGCTTTCATCTTCCGCAACCGCGCGTCCCCCTGGGAGTTTCTTTTATCCTCTTTTTCCCTTTCTTTCCCTGTTTGGCGACGGTGTGGGGCATGATGTGTGGCCTCCTTTCGCCTGGGTCCCAGCCTCTCGTGTTCGGATGGCCAGGGCCAAAAGTTGCGCCGGCCCCTTTCCCTCTGTTTTTTTTTTTCTCTTCGATGGCGGTACTCCACAGCAACTTCCGGCCTCGCGACGTTTGTTCGCCACTTCAAGGCCAACAGGAACTCTTTACAAAGAACTTTTTTATTTTTCCTTCTTGTCCAGAAAACATCCACTTTTCTTTTCCACTTTCTTCCGGCCAGAGTGGTTAGAATGCCCGTTTGAAGGGACCCCCCCTGCGATCTTACGCAACATCGACTCCGTCACCCATTCTTCCCCTTCCCCTCCTTCCTCTTACCCCTCCTCAACCTGTTCAAGGGACCTGTTTTTCCGAATAATCCTCTTCCCTCTTTTCCGCGGGTCGTGCTGTCGAGCTGTATTCCTTTTCCCCCCATTTACGGTCTTTTCTCCCCTTTGGGGAGATGTTTTGGGTGTCGGGCAACCAACTTTTCCCCCTCCATTCCCTTCTTTCCTGCCGTTCGCCTTGCCTCTGCGGCTACACCTTGCCCCCTTTTTTCTTTCCGTGGTTGACTTTTGATCCAGATTTCCAGGGCTGGGCACCCTTCTTTTCTTCTTAGTTTTTATTTTTCCCTCTTCTTTCTTCCAAAAAAATGTCCTCAGCTGCGGGATTCCTGACCTTTTTTTTTTTTCGCCCCCCGTCCTCATCCCCTTTGAGTGACGGAAGATGATGTATTTCCTTTCTTTCTCTTTTTTCCTTTCCCTTTCATAGGCCGTGCCCGGCGTTGGAGATCTTTTTATTCCTTTTTCTTCTTATTGTTTTTTGAGTGACTTTCTCTCTCGGGGCTTGCTTTTCCTTTCTTTCCCTCCCTTCTTCCCCCGTGAAAGGAACCAGCCTTCCAACCGTTGTTCCTGTTTTTCTTCTCGTTTGCAACCTTCTTCTTGGCAGCACCTCACCCGTACACGGTGAGTCGCCTTCCCTTTTTCTTCCTGCTGCGTGCGACCCAGACGTGCCGGTGAGTCTTCCCCTCTCCCGATACTGAATGGAAATTCCCGCGCGTATTGGCTCGCATTTCCCCCCCCCTTTCAACTCCTCCCAAACAAAAATGTCTACACCCCCGTCCCCTGAGTTTTTCCTGCTTCTTCTTTACCAGGGGGAGCTCGAAAGAGGACTTTCCCACATTTCCCCCCCGAATTTCCCAGAAATGCGACCCCCGCGCTCTCCACTTTTTTTACAACCCCCCCCCAACTTGTAGGTGGATTGGGCCCCCCTTTTCCTGTTTCTCATTTTTTTCCCTTCCCTTCATTCCGCACCCGCTTCTTTCAGACAAAAAAAATGCTTTAATTCTCTCTTTTTCTACTCCCCTTTTTGTTGTGTTTCTGCTGCGTGTCATATACAGCCATGGTTGTTCTACAATGTTTTTCATTTTCCTTCCTCTTACCCCTGAAATGTGCCCAATACACCTCTTTATTTTGTTTTCCCCACGTTTGGCGAATCTTTTTCCTTCCGTTCTTTTTTTGAATGTTAAAGCTGTTCTCTTTCGAGCTTCACCCTTTTTTGTACAATCCTTTTTCCCCCCCTTTTTGTGTGTTTATTATTTATGATAATTTGGTTTTTCTTTTCTTCAGTTTTTGTCCCTTCACTAGTGAGCGGCTTCTTGAAATTCGTTTCTTTTCCTTTTTTTTTCTTCTTCTCCATCTATTTCGGCTAAAGCAGGATCGTTGTTTTTCAGTTTTTTTTTCCCTCCCCTTCCCCCTCCCCTGCACTATAAGTCTCTCACGTGTAGGTCGGTTTCTACCACCCCTTTTTCCATTTTTCTCTTTTCTTCCCCTGGATCCACCCAACCCTGGCCCACTTTTTCTGTTTTTTCCCTTCTGCTGTAATCAAACCTCGAACTTCTCAATTGCCGTCACCCCAACCTCCTGCTGAGTTCCTCCGCTCCACTTACCCAACAAGGTGCTGCGCCAACGTCGTTACGTCTGTTTCCTTCCTTTTGTTCTTCTCCTGGCAAGCGCTACGGCAATCATCGTTGTCTCTTCCTTTACCTTTTTATCTTCTTTCTCCCATGTGCAGGAATCCGCAGCTTGCGGCTGTCCTTTTTTTTTTGCCCCCCCCTTTAAGCTTCTTCAACACCAACTATGTCTCCTTGTCTCTTTCCCTCCCCCTCCCTCCAAAGGTCAAAAACCCGGGCACGGTTCATCCCTTTGTGAAAGTGATCCGCCGAGGCACCCCCCCCCAGTCCAGCGGAATAGTTTCTCTTTCTCCTCCCAAGTGTGCCGCCACCACCAAAATCCCATCGTCCCCTGTCTTGACAATGCCGATATTCTTTTATCTACTCCTCTTCCCCTCCCTTCCTTTCTTTGGCGCGATTTCAATTCTGCCACTTTTTAGTCCCCCCCCAGGGGTGCCCTTACAACCTGTGATTTTTTTTTTCTTTTTTAAAATGCTTTTTTTTACCCTGTGCCAACAAGGTTTCCCGAGGCGATTTCGTGCCTCCCTTGCCCTTTTTATCCATTTCATTCTAATCCACGATTGCGCGGTCCTCCTTTGTTTTGTTTCGCAAAGGTCTTGTCCCGAACCTGAAGCCGATAAAAACTTTTGCATTTTCCTGTTTTTTTTTCTTTTTTTTTTTTTTTGCGATTTTCTTGAGAGGGGCGGAAAAGTGATTGCTCGCTTGTGTTTGTGTGAAATCCATCGTCGGATTTGTGTGGTGCTCTTACCCTTTTTGGGTGGTCCTCCTTCCTTCATCTTGCCCCGTCTCGCGCGCCGTGCACTATAATCACCTTCCCTCCCACATACACATCCCCCCGGTCCCCCCCTGCCTTGTCCAACCCCCTCGACACTTTTCTTTCCCTCACGGCTTCAACCCCACGATGCTCACGGGGTCAGGTTTTTTCTCTGGTTCCCCCCCCTTGGTTTCATCCTCTTTTCATCCCTTCCCCACGACGAAGACAGGTGGGCGCCTCCCACCTTTCTTCCCACACCAACCACCAAACCCTTGCCCCAGCCACGCCCGTCCTTCTTGGCTTACGGGGTCCCGGCTGCTTTCTCTTTTTAGCCCCCCCCCCTTTCTTTTCACCCTCCGGTGCCGGTTCCCGCTTTTTTTTTTTTTGACAAAAGGCATGCTCAGCGCCACCTCTTCCCACCCTCCCTTTCCCGCCCCTTTGGATCGATTCCCCATCGACATTTCAATCTTCTCCCCCTCTTTCCCCCCCCTCCCCCCAAACCACCCCAAAACAACTGTTTTTTTTCTGTCCCCCCCCCCCTCCTGTATGCTGGTTTCATTTGCGCCTTTTTCAATTCCTTCTCCTTTTTTTTTTATAAAAAAAAACGAGCCGGGAGTCTCTTAGTCTCCATTCCACTCTTTTTCTCCCCCCTCCACTCACCGCGATTATGGGCGGGCGGCTTTGGAATTCCTTTTCCGGGTTTTCCTCCTTTCACGCATACAAGCCTGTCAATGCGTCTAGTCGATCTTCTTGGAAAACCCCCTTTCCCCTTTTGCAACCCTCCTTTTCTCTGGAGTGAGGGCGAACCGTGCAGTGCTGGCAACATCCTCCTATCTTCAACATGGCGAGATGTTCTCCTCCCTTTTTTTTTTTAGTTTATCCCCTTTCCCGGTGCAAACCGTGGATTAACTATTTTTCCCTTCTCTCTTCTATTTAAACTGTTTTCCCTTTGATGGTGAAAAATAGACTTTTTTTTTTTCCTTTTCCTTTTTTTTCACTTGTGTCTCGGTTGTTCCAAGGACCGCTACCTATTTTTACTTTAGCAAGAAGTCTTGGAAAATCCCCTGTTTTCCTTCTCAAGGACGGAGCGATCTTCTTTCTCCCCCCAATTGGCTGTTTATTTTCGCACTAGGTTTTTACCAACTAACAAATCTCTTTTTCCCCCCCCCTCGTTTTCTTGCCAAATCGACGAGGAACTGCGTGAATTTTTTCTCCCCGCCTTTCGTTTAGTTCCTTCTTTTCACTTTCCACCTTGCAAATCGGTACGCACGGCTTCCCGCTTCCTACCCCCCTCCCTCCCTCCGTAAGTGGCACATTTTGGGGTCCAAATTCGAGTGGCGGCAAAGTTATCTCCCCCCTTCCCCTTTCCTTTTCCTTCTTTTTTCAACCCCAGGACGGTAAACAACATAAAAGTTTATCGGCGTCAGTTCATTTCCTCCTCCCCTGTATTCTGATTATTTTTTTAACCGTCTTTCTGGGCTCGATCATCACTTTTATTCATCCCCTCCTCCACCCACCTAAGGCTTACCTTGGCATAAGCTTGTTCTCTTCTTTTTTCTTTATGTTTCCGCAAACGTTCATCTCGCTAGTTTCGGACGTCGGCCCTCGTTTTCTTTTCTCCTTTTCCCGGCTGTTGATACAACCTTTTCTCTGAGTAACTGCTTCCCCCCTCTCACGGATCTCGGCATTGTTTGCATTCCTCCCCCCATCTCTTATTCCCTTCGAGATGTTCTTCCCTCCCACGCCCTTCCCCCCTTTGTTCTTTGATTTGCTTTTCTTGCCACCCTTCTTTTTCCCCTTGATCTGAAGCTGCACGATTATTTGCGGGTTACAAATTTCCCTCTTCCTTGCCTGGCCTATTAGACATTAATTCCCAATGTTAAGGAAGTTCCTCACTGTCTCCTACGTTACCCCCCCCAGTTCCCCACGGGATCCCATTTGGTGGACCGGTGCCTTTCTCTCCCCTTTTATTTTTGATTGGTCCAGACTCCCTTTTGCCCCCCTTATTTTTTTGCCCTCCTCCCTCAGAAAACCGTCACAGTCTCCCCAAACCTCCAAAATGTGGCTCCCTTCCTTTTCTAGTTTCCTCTTTTTGCCAGGTCTTAGTAAAGTGTTGTTCCAATTTCTGACCCTAATCCCCCTTTTCCCCCCTTGCCCCCCTGAGGCTCCCATCTATCGGTCCATCTCTATATTTTTACTCGTTTTTTTTTTTTTGATTTTAGATCTTTCTGAGATGTCTACTTGGGAGCCGCGGGGGTGGTCGCCCCCTTTTCTTCGCTTTTTTTTCCCTTTTTCGTGAACTGGCCCTCTTCCCCCCTCCGGGTGAATGGCATTCTTCCCTTTGAATTATTTTTTCCTTTTTACTTTTTCCTTTCCGTTTCCTGATCGTCGGTGCAGTGCTCTTGTGTGACCATTCCCCCTCGGCTTCCTCTTTGATCCACGTTTCTCCTTTGCTCCCCTTTCGGATTTTGTTGGACCTGCCGCGCCCTCAAGATTCACTAACCTGGTAATTATGGCTATCTGCCCCCCCTTCTTTCCCTTTCCATACCCTTTTCTGCGCTGATTCATAAGTAGGCAACCTTTTAGTGGACCAAGTTTAGAGGTCCCACCCTCCCCCCTTCTCCCTTTCTCTTTTTTTTTTTTATTGAAGTGAACCCCCTTTTTTTGGCCCCTGGTCCCCGTTTTTTTTTTTGCCTATTGAACGCGTCCCTCTTCTCTTTTTCGTCGGGGCTGGACTCCCTGCCCCCTTTTTTCTGTTGGTTTGTTGCCCCTCGATTTACCCGGAAGCCTTCATTCCGATTTTTTTTTTAAGGAACCTTTTTCCCTTTTCCCGTTTGAAACGCCACCAGTAACTGCAGACAGCCTAGCACCTTCGTTCTCGGCGTGTGTTTCGAAATCTCCAAGTTGTTTGATATCGGCTCTCCCAAGACGGTTCCACAACCTCCTTCTTCCCTTTTTCTTTTTTTCCATCCCTTCTTTTCTTTCCTTGATGATTTGTTGACGCGGTGTAATGATCCCTTTTATGGTCCTTCTCTAACCTCGTCGCCATTTTTTCCCGGGATGTCCCCCCCCCCTTCCGGCGTGTTATTGGGTTTCGGGGGCGTCTTCCTTTTTTCTCTGCCTTTTTCTGATTTTTTTGCGGGGTGGCCCACGAGGCCCGGCTTTGTTGCCCTTTACTCCCTGTTCGATTTTTTCAGTACTTTTTTCCGTTTCTTTGGTGTCAACCCTGAGCTAGGTATGCTTGAACCACTTCTTTTCCCCGACGACAGTCTTTTCCTCTTTTTCTTTTCTGTCTTCCTCTACTCGATGATGACTTCCCCAGCGTGGCGATTACCATCCGTCAGTTACTTCCGGTGACATTTTTGCCCTGTAAAACAAAACCCCCCCCCCCCCAAACCCCCGTGTGTTACCCTTCCTTTCTCTCGTAAAGATTTTTCTTTTCCAGAACGGCCCCCACTTGAGCCCGTTTAGGACTTACCCCCTCATTTCCTTGTCAGAGTTTCATTCCCAGGTTTGTTGAACGGCGGTCTCCTTTTCTCTCCCTCTCTCGCCTCCTTTTCCGGACTGGCAAGCAGGCAATCCTTTGAAGTACAGCTTGCAGGAGGCTTTGCATCCAGTGACCAGCTATCTCGCAATCCGCCATCTTTATCTTTCATTTTTTAAAGACACTTCCGACGGTTGAAGCATGTGCGTACTTCCACGGCTATTTTCTGGCCCTCGCTTCCTTCTCTCCCCTTTTGGTCCGTTTTCCTTCCAGTGCGCACCCTTACTGAGTGCAAGGCCGCCGCCCTTCCTTTTTTTCTTTTAATTTTTCCCTTTCGGGGCCGTGAAGCCTATTTTTTCCTTCTTGCCGCCCTTCTTTTTTCCCTGGTCTTCTTCTGACCCCGCTGAGCCAAACCCCCGTCCCCGCGCAATCCTTTGGTTGCACCTTTTTTCTTTTTTTTTTTTTCTTTTTTTTTTTTTATCTTTTTGCCATTTCAGGGTTTGGAGCTCGCCCCCTTTGACCTGGAGTGGCCACTTTTTTATTTTTTCCTCTAGGGCAAGCCTTTTTTTCACGGGCCCTTCAACCCCTTTTCTTTTTTTTCCTGTGTTTTTTTACCATGGTGTAGTGTCCGGAGGGGCATGAAAATCGTACTCGTGTGCCCGACCGTCCCCGTTTCCTTTTTTTTGCGATTCTGCAAGTGGATTTCTCTCTTTTTCCTTTATGTAGCACTTCGTCCCTCTTTTTTCCGCCCACCGGGTGGCAGCGCAAGAACTCGTTGGTGATTTTTCCCCTCCCCCTCTTACTGATCGCATCCCCCCTTGGATGGTTTTAGTTAATTGTGCTCCGGTGCTTTTTTTACGTTTTCTCCTCGTGTTTTCCCCCGGGAAAAGGAGGCGTCTGACTTCTGGTGGCCCTTGCCCCCACGTGCCGGTCCTTTTCCCCCCCCCCCCTCTCCCGTCGACTGATTTCCGCTCTGATGCGCGGTCCTTTTTTTTCCCTCTCCTTTTTTCGTGTTTTTCAATCACACCACCCCTGCCAACAGGCATCCTTTTCCAAATCCCCTGTTTATGCTTTTTTGTCCAAAAAGGACCTTTTCGACCACAAGTGTCTTGCCGCGCAGTTCTTTTTTTCATTTCCCAACCGAAAAAGGTCGTCTATTGTTTTCCCTTCGCCCCTTACTTCCTTTTCGAGTACTCATTTCACCCCCTCAGTTTTGCTCAAGCCTCAACCTTGGGAAACGGGGATTTTTCTATTCCAGTTCCTTTGATTCCTCCTCATACAGGGTCCTCCGGTCCTTTTCTAGCTTGTCTTTTTCGTCCCCATATGGTGATCCAACTTTTGGCTGCTGCTTTTGGGCGTCTGGCTTTTTTCTCTTTCTTCCGGACATACAAAAACCTCTTCCGGGTCCAGGTCTGACCATTTCTTCGCTAGTTTCTTCTTCCCTCTCATTGCTGTTCCAATTTCTTTTGGTCCCGTTTGAGTTCAAGCTTTTTTTCCCTTTTCCCTTTGGGCCCCCCCCCTGGGACATTTTCGCGAGTTTTGTGAATCCGCTGATTTCTTCCCACCACCCTTGTCAATTTTTTTGCTTCCCTTGTTGTCTCACCCTTGTTGACAGGAATTCCCTTGATTGACCTTGCTTTTAGCCTATCGTCTGCTGAGCGTAAGGCCGGTTTCCTTCCCCCACTGCCCCCGGGTTGCACGTTCTTTTTTTTCTTTCGTTCTCCTCGGGGGACTTTTTATTTTCCCTCGATTTCTCCTTCTGAGTGGATTACCAGCATTCCGTTGCACAGGACCACCCCGTTTAACCGTTTTGCATGTTTTGGAGGCCGATGTAATTCCTTCTTGTGGACTTTTTTGCCCAGCCACCTCACCCCTACACGGATTTTTCTCGACTTCTCGGCCGTGTGCGGAATGCGTGCGCCCCGACGTTGACCCGCTGCTCGTAGCCGAACCCTCCCCCCTTTTTTTCGTCTCCCGCAGACAGGCAATCCGATTCACGATCCTGCTTCGATTTTTCCCATGTCACCCATCCCCGACCCACCGTCCCTCCAAACCCCCCCACTATCCTCCCCCGCGGTTGGGCCCCGCTTCGTATATTCCAAACAGGTGGAGCTAGCCCTCTCCCCTCTTTACCCACTTTCCACCACCACAGTTGAATTTCCGACCTTCCAATCCCGTAATTTCCGCCCACCCCCCGTTGTTTTCCCCCCAAAACCAACAACAGTAGGTGATTGTCCCCATTGTTTCGTTTTTCTCATGAGCCGCCTCCCGTCCCCCCTCTGTTGAACGCTGGGCCCATGATGTATG
>Ga0179593_1425415_pt1 | contig 17214 bp, 23 predicted proteins | sample CZODoug2_1_08_16_FD_185931 | JGI IMG/M metagenome (GOLD analysis project Ga0179593, IMG submission 185931) | Vadose zone soil fungal communities from Angelo Coast Range Reserve, California, USA - CZODoug2_1_08_16fungal (PacBio error correction) | ecosystem: Environmental > Terrestrial > Soil >... | reverse complement strand
CCCATTCGAAATTGGGATTTTTGATCGAAATCGCTTATTCGGGTCTCTTCTTGATGGCAGAGGAGATATATGTATCCCTACCAAAACCCAATTACCCCGCACCCAAATCAAAGGAACAAGAGGCAAACTCTCTGTTTAGCCAACTTATAGCTTGAGCGAACGCTTTTTCCCACGACCCCTATACCTTTTAGGTAGCGGTTAGCTATTCTCTTTTTTCCAACTTATTTCATTCCTTCCACGTAACTTTTCCCCCCTTTTTTTTTCGAAGAAAGCTATACCCCCTTGTGATCAGAGGTTGGACCTTACCGTTTACCGATCGTTCAAGGCCGTATTTTCCTTCCCCCCTGCAAAACCTAGTCTCCGGTATCATGAAAGCAGCTCTCTGCTCCCTGGGCCCACCCGTCCTCGTTTTCGGAAGCATGTATAGAGAAACACCCGAGGGCCCCTCGTATATCTCCGCTTTGTTTCTTAAGATTGTCAACCCTCCAAGTCCCAAGGCGCTTTTTTGCAGGTCGTGTCCCCCCTTTCTCTCATTACCCCCCCCCCCCCCCCCCCCCCCCCCCCCCCCCCCTCCCCCCCCCCCCCCCCCCCCCCCCCCCCCCCCCCCTCTTCCTAGAGACGGCCTGCACGCTTTTTTTTTCGGGGTGTCCTTCCCCCCCCGGTTGTTTTGTTTTTTTTTTTTTGTTTTTTATCTTTTTTTCCCTTTGGTTATCACCAATTGGGAAGGCTTGGCTTACCTCATACTTTCCTGGATATTCTGACTCCTGAAGGGTGAGAGCCTGTGCTTGGCACACTCCCCGGGTCATTAAAAGACGGTCACGAATGTGTTTGACAAAATCCCCTCACACAAAAGCATCCGGGTCCCCCACCCCCCCCACACACCCCCCCCCCCCCCCCCCCCCCCCCCCCCCCCCCCCCCCCATTCCCCCCCCCCCCCACCCCGCCCCCCCCCCCCCCCCCCCCCTCACCCCCCCCCCCCGCCCCCCCCCCCCCAGCGCAACTCCCCCCCAGTTTGCTTGTCTCTCGTTTGTTTTTTGTTTGTTCCCCGTTTGCGCGCCCTTTTTCCTGCAGAAATTCGCGAGACTTTGACCACCACTCTTTCCCCCCGTTTTTTGTTTTTTTTTGCGGGGTTTGGGGGGGGGGGGGGGGGGGGGGGGGTTTTTTGTGTGTTTTTTTTGTTTTGTTGTTACCGGAGTCTCTTTATCCAAACTCCCTCCCCCCCCCCCCTTTCCCATCTGCGAGATATGACCGAAATTCAGTTAATCTTTGAGTTTTTTTTTTTTTTTTTTTTTTTTTGGGACTTTTTTGTGGGTTGTGGTTTTTGTTTGTTTGTTTTTTTTTTTTTTTTGGCCGGGCTTTGTATGCAGCTCGCACCCACCCCCGGCTTTTGTTCAATGGCAATGCTGACGTCTCATTGATCATTCCTGTTTCCCCCCAGGACCCCGCTGCTGATGTCGAGATTTTAATACGCGTCAATCTTTATTTGACCGGCCCGATTCCCACCAAGCACCCCAGAGACTTGTACGCGACACTCAAGCTCCCCGGGGAGTTCTCTTCCCCGTATTCTCACAGAACGGCCAACCCCATCGAACACTTTTTAACTCCTCGATCTCTAAGTCCTCCCGAGCTTGCGAGAAACCCCCCCGTTAATGTTATCGTAAAATTTGACCTTCCCCCCTGTTTATATCTTTTTCTTCTTCCCAGCAATAATGATCGTACCCCGATACGTCCCCCCCCCCCCCCCCCCCCCCCCCACCCCCCCCCCCCCCCCCCCACCCATACCCCTCCGGCTTCGAGGCGGATTGGTAATTTGTCCTTCTGGGATTAGTTTCATGTTTGTGATCAGGGATCACATCCGACTTTTTTCATGTCTGTTCGCTTTTTGATTTAGCGTCGTACAGTGGATTTGAGCACTCCACAAAGTCATTTAGACCGGAAAGATGTTTAGTGTAGCTCCACTTACCCTCTGTGAAGGTCTCCCTGAACTTGATCGCCGTATTTGCACACCCCCCCCCACTCACTGTTTTTTCTTTTTCTTTGTAGAAGGTTGAGTCTCTTTTGGCGTTAGCAGAATCTTTCTCCTGCTTGTGTGGTCCCTCAACGTTTTTTTCCCTTTTACGCTTATCGCTTTCGAGTGCAGACCATCCCAGTTCCCTCACCGGTTTGCTGCAGTACTGAAATAGTGTTTCTCGCTCTGCACGAATTTCCCTAAAACATTAGTCTGAGGGTAGCGCTTTCCGTCTCTCTTTCCCCTCTTCTTGAAGGTTTCGGCTGCCATGGCGCTTTGTTCAGCTCTGACGGTTGCCCATTCTTTTCACGTTACCTGAAACAACAACAAGTTTTTTGGTTCATAACCATCTTTATACCTCTGTGTTTTTGTTTACCACCCAGGCGTGCAATGGCTATTATTTTTTTTATGTTCTGTATACTGATAGGTTTTCCTTTGTTCTATTGGGTTTTCGCCCTTGTCTATAACGGACTATATTTTCTTCGTTTTTCTACACGCCAGACCATCCGATCCTCCGCGCGGCTCCGGATTTGTTATTAGGCAATTCCGGCATCGGGACCGTAAATTCTCCTTCCCCTAGATCGTATCGTCTTTCTTCCGTGGGTGATCGCTTGGGACATCTGGTGTGTCCTGTAAGATAAACCTGCATCTGTCCCGATAAATTTGCCCTTTCTCCCCGTTGCTCGATCTCTGCCTTTTTTTCTACTGCTCATTCCCCGATTTTTCCCTATTAGCTTTATCTCTTCCCTTTCCCGCATTGCAAACTTCAACGTTCGTCCTCACAACGTTGCCCCTGCCCCCTAGATCCCGTAATATGTTCTTCCCCCCCCCCATGGTGACATTTATCGGATTCCCTGCCCCCATTCTATGTTGACGCTTGATTTACCTACGGGCCGTTCCTGTGAGACGACTCCACCCCTCCCCCCCCCCCCCCCCCCTTGACACCTCCGATTTTCCCCAAACACTGATCAGCCGTTCAGCCACTTTCGGAAACCCAGAACGACCTTTTCCCCCTGACGCTTGGCGGCGTAATCTGCATTCTGCGCTTTGCCCTTCTCCCTGGAGCCGGCTGGTTCCCCCCCTTTGAGAAAGTCCGCTCCGACGCCCCCCCTCCAATCAGACAAGCGCGTTTGGGAGAGCAAAGCCCCCTTCGTTCTTTCTCCTTTGTCGCTTCAAGGCCTTTTTTTAGCGAGTAGCCTGCCAACACCCTTCTTCGTTGGACAGGTAAGCGATTCGCCACCTGCTGCACATTTTTGTGGTTCCCCCAGTTTGTCGTTTACGTTTTGTTTGATTATGCCGGATTTTTTTTTTGGTTTATGTGTTGGTAATTTAATTTTCCTCACCATCCTGCTGTCTGACTTTTCCACCGTAAGCCCCCCACTGCGGTGCTATTTGGCCCACGTCGTTCGAGTTTGAGTTGGCTCGGCCCTTCTGTTTTCTTTTTTATTAGCAGAGGTTTTTTAATTCTTCATATTTATTCTGTATAGCGCGCCCCTTTGCAATTTCCAATGGTCCTCCTTGACGCTAGCCGTGCAGGACATCCTTCCCCCTTCTTTTTTTTAAACCCTTGATTTCCCCACAATGGCCGCTACTTGCTCCCTTCGTAAGTCGAACCTTTCTTCGTCCCTCCCCCTTTTTTGAGAATAAGACGCCCAAATTCATAACGTGCCTCTGGCTCCCCGCCCATACACATCCTCCTTGGCCAGTTCCCCTTTCCGGCAGATCATCACCACGGTGTCTCTGCTATAATTGTGCTGGTCCTGAGATGCCCCGACAGCGGTACCCCCCCCCCCACGCACGATCCTCACACCCTCACGTAATTGAAATCGCTTTTCCCCCCTCCCCCCCAGCAGACCCCCTTTTTTTTTGAGTTTTTTTTGAAGCTGTCGTCGCGCCGGACCCTATGCTTCTTTTTTTTGTAGCGCAATCCAGTTTATCTCGCGGTTTTCCCTTCTCGAAAATCATTGGGCCCCCCCCCTACTTGTGCAACCCCAGCCTTCCATTCTCCTGCTCGCGCCGAGGTTTTTGACGCCCCATAAGACCTGCACCCCATGCGTGACAGAGCTTATATCCTTTTCGTCCTTTTGTAAGCTTTTCCCTAGCCCCCCCTTCCCCCCACCCCCTACCATCCTCACGCCCTTCCCCTGTACCCCGCCTTCGCCTCACCTCCGGGCTGATTATCGACTCCCCCAGTCAAGCCCTCCCCCCGGTTCATGGCTACCCTCACCCATGCAGGCCCTGTCCTGCTTGCTTCCTTGTCTATTCCTGGCGCCAGCCTCCCTTGTTTCCTCCCTGGGTCCCCCGTTGCGAGGCGGTCATGGCCCCCCTTAGCTCCCCCTAGATTCAATCTGCGAGTCCGCAAGTATCGTGGTGCCTCCCCCCATGCGTTTTGTTTGATTCCCCGTCGAATATTGCCCTGCCAACGAGTCTGTACCTCCCCCCTTTTAACTGATTCTGATGCACGAACCTGATGTCCCCCCATGATACTAGACCTCTGAGGTTTCCTAGCAGTAGCCCCATGACATTTCCTTCCACTAGGTAAAGCTACCGCGTGAATTTTCTCGTCTTCATTGCAGTGTCGGCCGAGGCGCTTCGGGCATTTGATCACCTGTTTGTCGCTTCCTCCTCTTTCCTTACGTAGGCGTTTTTCTACCCGGGACAGACCAGGCTTGGAAGCGCATGTTTAGTTAAAATGTCAACTAGGGCTTTTCTCTTCTACGCGCTTCTTCCAGGTAGGAGTACGAGCCGTCTGAAGTGCCTTTGCCCATGTTTGTGTTTCCCACTTAAGTCCACCCGGACTCGACTCCTACAGAAAACCTTTACATTGTTTCCCCTCCTGTTCCCCTCGACACTGTGTATTTTTTTAAACTCAGAGTTTTGCCTCGCTGCCACTCCGTTTTTGTCGGTTTTGTTACCCAGCCCACCCGTCGTTATCTCAGTTCTCAAAGAGATTTTCTGTTTTCCCCGTCGCTAGTTGAGATTGGTCGGCGCGTGTATTTCGGCCGTTCTTTTCATTCTATTAGCCGCCCGTAGGCTGCCCCCATATCATCGGTTCGCCTTTTGGAATGCAAATTTCCCCTTCTGACACGCCGAACATTCCTTCGTGAGACCTACGCCCAAAGTTCTAGTTCTACTGACACTGCCTATGCTTAGAGAAAGATGCCCTCCCTGTCCCCCTGCGCTATACTGTATGGGCAGTCCTGCCCCTCGGTGTGTTGTTTTTTTTTTTTTTTGCGCATTTGCCTTTCAAGTAAGTTTTAACCCCCCAGGGCAATATTCGGGTCTCTCATTCGCTAACAAATCCCTCATCGTTCCCATCAACGCATCGACGGTCACCTGTCTCTTATTTCATTGTATTTGTGTGTCTTTTTTTTCCCCTTTTTCCTTTATCGCTCTCCCCCTCCCCCAGAGTCTTTGTTTTTTAGTTCGTATTATGAGACTTGTTCCCTTTAGAAAACCCACTCATGTCCAAAAGCACTTTTCCCTGTCAATTCGTAATCCCTTTTTTCCTTTCACTCTCCTTCCCCCCTCTCCCGCCCCCGTTGCGTCCAATTCGCCGTATGACCGAAGTAAGCAGGTCTTCGAGCCGTTTTCGAGTCGATTAACAGGATTTCTTTTTGAGCGTGAGACTTATGACAGCTCCTTTTTTCAGAGCGAACGGAGCGCTCCTTCCTGGACTCTCCTCACTAACGGGAGTATCTTGTGACAGCTGCCCCCCGTTCCTTCGTACGAAAGCCCCTTTTAAGTTTTTTTCCTCCCAGAATTGAGTGCGACGCCCGTTCCGTTGAACCTTTCAGCACGCCTAGGTTGTTGCCCGTGTTGTCGATTTTCTTTTTCTTCCCCGACTACGGTTGGAGACCCTAGGTAAAGATTTGTAACTGGATTTGAATAGTATAACGTCCCTACCCCCCCCCCTTTTTTTTTTTTTTTTTTTTTTTTTTTATTTTTTTTTGCATCATGTCTGGCCGCCTTTCTGCTCTCTGGGTGCCCTCAGGCCCCCTCCACGTCAGCCCTCCTCGAGCCCACTCCTAATCCGTAACGTGCAATTTACCCTTAGCACCTTTTTTCCCCCCCCCCTCTCAAACGACCGACCTTCACATGTGCCTGCAACGCCTTGATGCTATCGTTTTTTCTCTCCCTTTTTCGACCCAGGAGAGTCCGGCTGAACTCCGATTCATTTTTTTTTTTTGATGATGCGAATTCCCTATTCCCCATGTCCACACCTCCCCCCCCCCCCCCAATTTCATCCTTTCGCTTTCCAGATAGTTTCGGTAGCTTTCTGTTTCCGAGGACTTTTTCCCCTCGATCCAGCTATGCTTATTTGACGGTCTTCGTGTCACGCCGACGTTTCTTCCTTTCCTTTCTTCTCCGAAGGAGATTTTCCCCCCCAGTATTATTTTTATGACCCCGTTCCCTCTAACCTCTCCTTTCACCGATTGTTTCTGTCCATTACCTCACTCCCTTAGGTGAGTCCGAGCTTTTTTGGTGGCGCGTCGATACAGGAACCGTAGACCTCCCCGCGCCATAGCGGACACCTCCCCGTCCCTGTGTGAGTTCTTCGTGGTTGAGGGAACGACGACGACAAGAAAAAGGTGAGGAAAAAACCCCTTGATGGGAAGATCACAAGTAAACCCCCCCCCCACCCCACCCCCCCCCCCCCCCCAACCCCCCCCCCCTACTCCCCACCCCCCCCCCCCCCCCCCCCCCACCCCCCCACCCCCCCCCCCACCCCCCCCCCCCCCCCCCCCCCCCCCCCCCCCCCCCCCCCCCCCTCCCCCCCCCACCCACCACACCCCCCCCCCACACCCCACCCCCCACACCCCCCCCCCCCCCCCCCCCCCCCCCCCTCCCACCCCCCCCCCCCCCCCCCCCCCCCCCGCGCCGCTGCTCGCTTTCTGTTATTTTGTGTTCAGCTTCGTCCATTTTCATGTTCCACACCGTTTGGTATGTTTGTGATGACTTTTCCAAATGAGACTCCCACCTCCCCCCAATAGGTCTTGGGTGTGGTTGTGGATTTGGTCGGGGGTATCCCCCCCCCCCATTTTTCACCCCCCCCCCCCCCCCCCCCACTACCACCCCATAGTTTTGTTTTTTTTCTTTTCCCCCCCCTTCTTGCTGCCTTTTTTCCGGTGCGGGTCCCGGGATTGTACCCAACACTGGTGGGCCGGGTCGGTGGGTTTACTTTGATGTTTTTTCACACCTTTTTTTTGGGGTTGCTGCCCACCTGCCCCCCCCCCATGTTTTGTACCACTTCTTTAGGTCTTTTTTGATTTCCTTTCTCCCCCCCCCCCCCCCCCATTAGCCATCTAACCATCTTCCCCCCCTTTCCCCCCATAGTGCCGCGATTTTCTACAATTTATGAGTGACTTTTACTTCCTCCCTCCCCTAGATTTTTTTAGCTTCTTAAAAGTGCCTGCCCGCGGCCTACATACCGTCAGCCCTTTTTCCCTTCACCAGAAATATCGTTAGCCCCCCCCTTCCAACGACGAGAAATGAAATGCCGCATCCTCCAATAAGGCCCCCCCCCACTTTTCAGTCGTCCGTTACCCTGGCGCGATGAGACATTTCTACTTTCAGCTACACTGCCAACTTCGACAAGGAATTAGAACCCTTCCCAAGGTGTCGAGAAAGATGTTCCTGGAGTATTAATCTGATCCCCCCCCACCCCCCACCCCCCCAAACCCGATGCACCCATGTCACACAAAACCCCCCCCCCCCCCCCCCCCCCCCCCAACACACCTCACCCCCCCCCCCCCCCCCCCCCGCCCCCCACCGAGTGTTTCGTTATGCCAGAACCGAAAATAAAGACTTGTTTCACACGAGATACCCCCGTCCCCCCCCTTTTACGATACCGCATTCAAAAGTCACCTTTCCCCTCATTTTCGTTTTTAGCGCGGCCAGTTCAGTTCTTCTCCCCCCATTCCCTACATTCCATACCTCTTTAGCCTCACCCCTACAACGTATCCCCCCACAACTACCTCCCCCACCACCCCTCCACCCTGCCCCTTTCTTACCCCACACCCCCACCCCCCCTACTCTGTCTCCCTCCCCTCCCCCCCCTCCCCGCCCCCCCCCCCCCTCGATCTGCTGTTCAGATACTCGGCGATCGCATCTTTTCTTTTCGAGTCCTGGTTTGAAGGTTGGATGTTTTGCCTCACGCCCAGTTCGCCGCCGACGTCGACCCGCCTTTCTTTTCCTTCCAACGGGCCGGGTGTGCCCATACGACCGCCAACCCACTGTCCCCCGAAAAGCGCGGAGCTTACGCTTTACCCTCTTTATACTACCGCGCCACCGTTGCGCGTTCGCCCGGCTTACTTAATTTTGTTTGTTCTGCTCATCCCCAGTCTTGAGCCCCCCCATGGCTTCGACGATCTATGTTCCGCGAAGTTGTATTTTGCCCCTTTAACCATTCCCCCCACGTGGTTTTCCCCCGATCTTCTCTGTTTCCCTCCCCCCCTTTTGCCACCGCTACATGCACCTTTTTTTCTGTGCATCGAGAAGAACCGTCACCACAACACCCCCCCGTTAACACTATTGGTCAAGCCCGATAGTTTTGTTATAGCTCCCCACTTGCCACACCCGCCGGACTTCTGCCCCATGACTCCCCCCTCGTTACCGTTACCCTCCCCCCCTGTTCCCCCCCCCACCCCTTCCCCCCCCGTTGGCCCCCCCCCTTCTATCTGAGTTCGGTTAGCTTTGGCGTCGAGCCACTTCCACTTTCCTCCGCCCGTAGAACAACCCCCCCCCCCCCCCCCAAACCCTTCAGTCTCCGCGTTGCCAGAATTCCCCACCCCCCCCCCTTCCTGCCCCCTACCAACCACAGTAGATATTTTCCCTTTTCACACCTACCGCCGAATTTTATGCCTCCACGCACGACAGTTTTCGTCCTTTTTTTTCAGACCTTCCCCCTTCGCCTTATGAACCGTCTGAGCATTCCCCTTCATTTCGTTCCTTGCCTTTTCTTCTCCAGGTGATCGCCATTGAGTGAAGTGGCAATAGCGCTTGCGAAAAGACACGCCCCCCCTCTTTATCTGTACCTTCGTTCGCGGTCTGCTACCCTAATTTACATTTCAGAGTATTTCCTTTGGAACTTTCCCCCCCTTTACTCTATGTTAGTACTACTACTAGTTTCTTTTCCAGTCCTTCCCCGTCCACGTTACAGAGGCCGGTACAAGTTTTTCTGGAGAACTTTCTCCCGTCCCCTCCCCCCCGTGAGCACTGCAAGCCACTTATGCCTTGGACGGCTCGGTGCCCCCCCTCATACACGTTTCCCTATGCCCTCACACCGTATGTCCTGTCATTTGACCAGTAAGTCCCCCCCCCCCCAGAGACCCCCCCCCCCCCTGCCTCCCTCCCTGATTTTCCCCAGTTGGCATGAACAATTCCACTTTTCCCAATTGAGGGGTGTTTTTTCTCCTTATAGCCGTGGGTCATTCCCTTAACCTTCTGCACGATTGGGGCGTTTAAAGAAGACCATTGTAATGTGCGATCCTGCTATGCACCCCCCCATCCGCAATAGTCGCATCCAGCTATTACGGATTTTCCCACGTCCCCCCCGGTTTCCCCGTTAAGCCCCGTTTCTTTCTCCAAACCTGGCCGCTTTCCTCTTCTTGCACCCGCCGAGGGCACCGTCCCCACTCTCTACTTCTTGTCATTTTCCCGTTCAAGCATCTAAAATCCCCCTTTCCGCGGCCCCGCTCGTCCTTAGAATTTTGGTAAGCCAGGATGTTCACAACCAGATATTTTTGACACGTTATGTAGGCGGCCCAAATGCATCACGTTGTGTATTTGATGATATCTCGATTTTGACTCCTGTGTTTTTCCCACTTCCACGCAGTGGTACCTTAACAAGTTCCTACGGGCCCGCCTTCCCGCATCCCAAATTCCGAAGGTCTGAGGCAAGGAGGAGAACAAGCTCCTCGCTAGAGACGAGTGTTTGTTGCCATAATCCTTGTTTTCCCCCCCCATGGAGATGAAATAACGCTATTCCCTTCCAGTCCAACCAGATCGCCTGCTCTCGAGGTTTCAATCCCCCTCCTTCCATTGCTTGGTGAGTGCACGCGTTCAGCGACGTGACTTTTTCGTCTTATATGCGACGCCGCCCCTGCTTCATACATCTGAGCGTGAAATGCGCAGGGAACCCTTGTTGGTAAATGGTGGGTACAAGCCGAGGACTGCTGGAGTCGGCGCGGTTTTTGAAATAGCTAGAACTAGCTGAAGTTGTTTCTCAAACCGCCTACACTTCATCCTCACGCGAAAATTCGACAGGTCCAATTTTTCCTGCGGCCTCCTGGTGATACATCGGCCACCTTCCACCCCCCGAACCACATCTCTTTGAGCGGAGATGCATGTCAACCCAAGTTAATTTTTCCGAATGGTCTTGTCCCCATATGGTGTGTTGGATTAAGCAGTCGTAGTCGCCAGAGCTTACCTTATTGAAAGGCCCCACGGGTTCCGAAGTAGGCTTTATCGTCTCTGGTTTTTGCGATCGTATTGGGGTGATTTACCAATAACTGACTTATTCTGTTTTTTTCTCACCATGGTCAGCTTGAGAAACGCCAAACCCCAAGTTATCCCCCCATAAGTTTGGTTCACGCGAACGAGAAAGACTGACAAGGTGAGCATAAAAGGATGACCCGGTTTCTTCCTGGAGGCTCAAGTGAGGGGTCTGAGATTTGCGGCATTGTATCACTACCTTGAACTACTACCTCCAACCTTTTCAGAATGAAGTATTAAGATTTTCAACAACTTCACCCGATCTATTCATTCGATATGGCCTGAGGGCCCATCTCTTGGCCCCCATTGGGGGGTGGTGGAACGACCCCCCCATAAAAAAGCCTTTAATACTGGTGTTTAAAAGAGCCCTTTTTTCTTCTTCCCGAGATAATGAGGGACATTCCCTCCACAACAATTCCGTTTTTCGACTCACCGACAGACGCGGAGAGTGAGTTCGGGCCTTAACTTACCGATCCTCCGTAGCCTTTTAGATACCTTTAATTTTTGTTTTCTTTTTTATTAGATCTTCCCCCCCCCCCCCCCTATGAGGCTAAATCACACACGTGTCAGGCAAATACTTCCTATAACTATCTACTGCCCCCCAATCGTATCATGCCCGCTCAGTTTCCAATTTTGCTTTCGTTAAAGCAACTTCTGTCGGTACGATCACGACCCGGCACCATGCGTCGCTATTTGCACGAATTTTCTGTCCTTTAAATAGAATGGCTGAGTTTTTTTTCTCAGTAACCATTCGAGATTGTAGTGGGCTTGACTAGGGGGTTATCTTGATGAGAAGAAGCCTTCATAGTTTTCGGAGAGGGGTAAGCAGACGCTTTGGGAGGGGAAGAGATAGTGCTGTGCCTTCGAGGTTTTGGCATGCTTTTTGGTCCCCAAAAAGGTAGGGGCTTCTCGTGCTCGGGCGCGAGCATGCGGTTTGCGGTGATTATTATCCCCTCGGGTGATGGTGCGGGGAAAGACAACTCAGAACCATACTTCTCCCTGCTTCTCCTATGGAGGAGGCGAACCCCTCGACGCCCTAGGTGTGACCCTCTGATACCGTTTTTGTAGCCCCCGTCACGCCTTGTGATTTTATAGATTCTATGTGTCTATCTTCTAGTTAATTCAAATTTTTTTTGTTGGTGAGTGATACCTTCCCGCGACTATCTACAGCCCTTTAAGCGGTACGACAAATAACTTATACGTTTCCGGACCGCGCCCCCAAATAGAGTCTTCCGCGAGATGGCCACGCATGCCCATAAGCGTCTACTTCCAGTACCGGAATCCACCCTTGAGCCCAGGTACGCGGACCCGCACTGTCCTTACCGCTTCCCCGGCAACCAAAACTCTTCGCTTGCGATAAACGATGTCACTCTAACCACTCGAACCCTTCAACGCTAACTCAAATACCGACCACTTCCTCACAAGTACTTCATATGAAGCCCCTCATCCCAGTACCGTCCCCCTGAAGGGGGTGCCACGAAAGCAATTCCCGGAACAATCTGGTTCCCCAATGATACGGAGGAAAGTATTTGGTTTCGGCTCCACACCCAGACTTCTTCGATCTCAGCCTGCGTACCGGGATGATAGTCCCCCCTTAGTTACACTCCAACACTTGCAGCTACCCCTACCTCGCGCCTGTCGTCCTTCCTCGACCCTGCGCCAGGGCCCTCCCCATTTTCCAACCACGATTCCCGTCCCCCCTTCCCCCATGAGTATTTTTTTTTTTGTGCTTGTCTTTTTTCGGCCCACACTTTCCATCAGGATCAAATCCGCCCCCCCCTTCCCTCATTTTGACATCTTCCTGTTATGCTCTGCTGACCGCTAAAATTCTTGGGTCTCCGTCATTTTACACGTCCGTTTGTATTGTGGTACTAGAGACTTTCCGCAGAAGATTCTTATTTTTTTTCCGGTATATGCAAGAGCCAAGCCTACGTCAAAAACGAACAGTTGACACCCGCAATTTCTAGAGAAGATTAACCGTAGGAGATCGACCTTACGAGACCTCTGGTTTTTGGCTTCCGGCGAGGTATTGTCAGAAAGGGAAAACTTCTTTTTTAGTGAATTGTACGTCTTTTTCTCTAATCTTTCTTCCAAAGTTTTCAGTACCCCCGTATCCTCTCCCGGGGTTTTATTGGTTTTTTCTTGCTGGGTTTGTTTTGCCCCCACCCGGCTGGGCGCCGCCAACCCCCCGATCGATCGCGGCCTCATTTGGCTTTTTGCCCAAGGTCTAGCGGAGCTCCTGTTTTTCCGTACCTGGATCGTTCATCAGTACTGCTTAGTAGTCCCCAGTCAAGGTCAAATCCCTGTGGTTGCTCGGTTTGCCTGCGGCGATGGCCGCCCCCCAAATTTTGCATTCGGCTCCGACCGCACCCTCCCCCCCCTTTTACTATGACACCGGAACAGGGACCCTTAGAAACGGAGAACCCAAAAAGAAAAATCCCTCGCTTCATTCCTCATAAGGGCTTGAGAGTCTTTCCGACAGGGGCTCAGGATCAAAGAAAGAGTTCCACTAAACCAAAAAACCTTTTAATGTAACTTTCGATAACCCCCCCCCCCCCCCCCCCCCCACACCGTGCCGTTGGCCTCCCATATCACGAGGCGCAGAATCTCTCTGATTCCCCCCCTCGGCTAGGGTCCGTCGGGCTAAGGACGTTTCCGTACCGCTGTGGACTTTTTAGTGCTCGGTGTGTTCCCTTGGCAAGTCCCTCTAGAGGCCTTGATTTAAAGTCCCCATCTAGGCCCCCCCAGTGAAGCATCCCCCCCCTCTCTAATTCAATAATTGATTTGGTCCTGTTCCTCAGCCAAATAAGGCCATGAACCGTTTTCCCTTTCCCTTTGCTTTGAAAGCCCCCCCGTCTCCTAATCGTCCCAGGTCGGGTCTTTTTCCCTGGACATCTGATTCCCCCCTGGGCCTAGAGTTTGCCTTTACCTTCTGCGCTATTTTTCCGGAGACAAACTGGTCGCTCCCTATGACCCCCCTTTTGAGTAAGACGTGCGGGGTGCTCGTTCAGACTTGTCAAACCCCCTATTATGATGGTGGGAGGTTTCCCATTCGTAAAGGCTTCATTTGGCCTGCGGAGTGGGTGGGAAAACTCCCTCCTTTTCGCCGACTTCACTGCCACCTTGATACTTTCCTCCCTTCTCCTCCTGATGATACATTTTCAACAATGCTTAAATAATGTAACGATGCAGGTGGCCGGTCCGGGCGAATGTTTTTGCTTTTTGAGAAGCCTCCATGCACAAAGTCTGCACTGGTGTCCCTTTCGTACCCCTTTCTTTTTTCTTAGCCCCCCTCCCTGCTCTTCTTACTAGGCCATCGGGTTCGCGAGCCCCTTCTTTCTCCCGGTCCCAAAGAGTACGTTGGGGCCGCCAATACAGTGCTCTTCTTCTCCTATGGGGAATACCGCTTAGCCAGTCAACCTTTTTTCCGTCCTGTGAATTACATTGGTCCCACCCGGTCTACCTCGTGAAGGATTGCTTGTTACACCTCCCCTTGCCCTTTTTTAAAGCCTCTGGATTTTCCACATTTTTTGTGATTAGCTACAACCCACCTTTTCTCGTCCCGTTATGCCCGTGCGCGTCCACAGCTTTGGATCTAATGGGACATGTCAATTTTTTGAGTTAGGGCGAGGACTGTTTTTTTTCCTTTTATATATTCTCCATCCTCCTCCCTCAGTGATAACCAGTTGCCTTAATCCCCTCTCCCATGTCGTTGATCTCTCTTTTCTCCTTTTTTTTTTGTGAGAAGACTCCTCCATTTCCGGTTCTTCTCAGCTTCTCTTTTATGAACCGATCTTGCGGTGAGGAGTATGCTTTTTCTTCCCCCTCCCTTACCACCGAACTACATCCACTTTTTGACTTTCCCTTCGCGGAGCCCCCTAGAGTTCCAGCCCTTCCCCCCCCCTTTCCGTGGCAAACGTAGCGTGAGAGCCCGGTGTCCTGCTCCATTCAAACGACAGTGAACCCTTTTTCTGTGTTCTCAAAAGAAGAACAAAAGTGAACCAGATTCAGCGTTCTCACGACCTGGTGAAGAGCGCGGTCGGCGAATTATCTTCCCAATCTATAGATGGGTGGTGAGCTGCCATTTTTATTGCTTTCCCCCAGCAATCGTTGGACAGTACGAACCTTTTACGACAACCCTCCTGCCATATCGAACTAATCTTGTGCGAGGAAATGTACGAGGCCCCCAGTTTCCCTCCTCTTCAGTAGGTCCTTCACTCCCTCCCCCCCCCTCGCCTTATGGCCGCCGACCTAGCATTCTGTTAGGTTCAGCATCGTTTCTCCACCCCGTAAAGGTTGTTTTAATACGCTCAAGGCTCTATGAGATCGCCTAGGTGTTTTTTTTTTTTTGTTAGGGTCCGTGCCCCGTCCCGCTTCCACGCTTACAGACGGTTTGAAGTTCCACATTCATCACCTCATCATCGGTGTTTTTCCTTACCAGATGCCACCACCCCGCGCGTGATCTTCTGGGGCTCATATGAGAGACACCATGTTTTTTTTCTCTTTTACCCCCCGCAAGAGCGTACCCTTTCCGTAACAGATCTTGTCTTTTCTATATTCTGCTTTCCAAAGCCACCCACAACTCCTTCGAGAAAAGAGTGGGCGACCGAAATCCACCCTCTCAGCATCCAGGCGTTACCCCCTTTTTCTTCTCCTCAGCCTCATTCCAGCTTTTCCCCCATCCCTTTCCATGAGGCTGTTAATCTTTTAATTCGCTTCCTGTTTGAAGGACGCTTTGTCTCTTTCTCTCTCGACTCGAGTCTTGGACGTTTGCTGGCACGATCTTTTTAGATTAAATTCGCAGCTTTTGGCTTAGACCCGCCGGACCTTTTCTTCTCACTGGTAACATCCGGAGAGCCAGCCGCTTTAGATTTTTCCCCCCAGTTCCCGGTCTACCATTTTGAAATTATAATGTTTATTTCCGACTCCTGGTTGTAGAAACCGAGCCCCGTCGGCTTCTGCGTAGGAGCTTCTTTGTTTCCGTGAGTTTTCACTCTGGGGGTTGTTTTCGGCGCCTACCTGACTTCCAGATGTTATTTTTGCCCCCCCCCGGGTCCTAAAGACCTCTTCCCCCCCCCCCCCCAAGAATTTTGCACTAATCATCCCCCAGAAAGGAGACTCCAAATGAGATGACCCCTTCATGAGGGTTTTGCGACTTATCCCTCGAGGGCCTTTCCCCCCCGAGTGCACCTTCCTTTCGACATAGTCTTTTATAAGATTTGCCAATTCCTCCCCTCTCTGACCCTCGATTCTTTCGCTGGCTACGTCTTTACGAGCCGTTGCACCACAGTTTCCCCCCCCAAACCCTATCACCCGCCCGGTCTTAATTTTTTTTTACCCTAGATCCTTTGGAGCTCTCTTCCCACGATTTGACGACCAATCACCATCCCACTTTGATCGACGCGACCTCGCCCTCTCCCTCTTTTTTTTTTCTTTGGCCTCAGAAAGTAACCTTTTATATATCGCCTTTTATCCTTTCCTTGATTGAACCTCCCCCTTTCTCTTCTTGCACAATTCCCCTCCCTCTGGCGACCTTCAAAACAGTCCTGTAAAATACCTCCCCTACTTATTGAAATTCCACTCTGCTTTATAATAGTTCTTACCCCTGATGTGATTTTTCTCCCCCAATTTTTTTTTGTATCCCATGACTGTTCTCTTCGCTAAATCAAAACCCCCTCTTAAAAGATTTTAGGAGATTTGCTCCTTCTGCTGGCCTAGACCTATTAAAAGGCTGCGTGTAGAGGAGTTACGAATACTTTCAGATAGGTCGGACAACATTTGGGATTGAATTCCATCTTAAGTAAGCTCAGTCCTGGAAGTTGTACTCCTAAGTAGGGTTCTGTTAGTCCAATTGTCCGGACATTAATTATTTCAAGTCTGGAATGTACTGTTTGTGGAGACCCATTGTCAGGAAGTCTATTCTCTATTTCTCACTATTTTTTTGGTCTTTTCTCTTTGGGGAAACGGCTTTTGTGTAAGACCCATCACTGCGCCTCCCCTCCGATCTTAAGCCCGCTTCCCTTTGGTCCCCCGTAAACCGACCTTCTTAATCCCACTGTAGGTGGAGGTTTTTTTTCGTTGACTTTCCTATTGCTGGTCGATGTCTATCTTTTAAGAAATAATGATTTTGTTTCAGAGACCGCCTAGAACTCAAGGCACAAGCTTTTCGTAACACAACTGTAGTCCCGGCTTCTTAAGTTCCCATTTCTTCGCGCGTAATCCTTGTTTTAGCTTTTTTTCGTACGTCGGTCTTTTAGGCCACCCAGCACCCAGCTTCCCAAACAGAACTCACCCAACTATCGAGGCCGCTCTCTTCTTCAGTTTGTCTACCTCAGTTCATTGCCAAACCCCCTTTCCCACTTACCCTTTCGTACCTCCCCGACTTCCGCCCCCCCGCACGAGGCGAGTCTCCCCCGATCTCACCGCACCATGTTCCTTTCCAATACCCCCTATTCTCCTGATTTTCTCCTTCCGCCTTCCCGCCCGTGGTTTCTCCCAACTCTCACCCTCACGTCGCGCACCTGTTTCCTTTTTTTTTTTTTCGTACTACGTCCCCCCTTTTCCATTCCTCACTGAAGAAAATGTATCCTTTTTTTACTATTAGCTTCTTGTAGATTGTAATTCTACCCTTTCGGTCGAGTTGTCCAAGTCTTTGGGATGTGAGCCTTCCTTCAGGACGGACGCGGACCTTCTTGTAGGCAAGGCCCCGT
>Ga0179593_1359318_pt1 | contig 17214 bp, 23 predicted proteins | sample CZODoug2_1_08_16_FD_185931 | JGI IMG/M metagenome (GOLD analysis project Ga0179593, IMG submission 185931) | Vadose zone soil fungal communities from Angelo Coast Range Reserve, California, USA - CZODoug2_1_08_16fungal (PacBio error correction) | ecosystem: Environmental > Terrestrial > Soil >... | reverse complement strand
TTGCCTCGTCTCTTCGTGGTGAAAAAGCCCTTACAGGGCCTCTCTGGACGGTTCCTCCCTTACGGCGTCCTAGTCGATCCCCTTTTTGCGTTCTTACAGCATCGTGGATGCAGGAGTTCTACCGGCGATTCTAATCCCCCCCAGCCATCCTCTTCCCCCCCATCTCCGCCGTGTGATTTTTTCCATGTAAACTGGTGTAGGGGTTTCTCGACATATTTTTCGTCCCCCCCGGGTTTCCCTCTCCTTTTTTTCCCCCCCCACCTCCTTTGAGGATCAACGACCACAACAGACTCTCACCTTCCGTTCTCTGCTATCCAGTCACACCGCCCTCCGCACCCGGAAATATTATTTACTTAACCATATCGCTCCCAGTTCCCGGACCCCGGTGTCGTTACTTTCTGGGTCTTTGATTTGGCATAGCGTCTCCCACGGTGTCGCTTCCCGCTCTCGACCCCCGCACACCACCCCCGCATAGTTAGGATGGGTAAAACCCCCTATTTCTGTACATCGTCAGACCTTCGTTCCCCCTCCCTCTTTCCTGCCCCCCTGTCGACGAACGTCACACTCTACTATTCTCCCTTAGTATGCTGCCGCCCGAGAGTGAGAGGTTTCTTTTCTTCGGTGCTCCCCGGTTTTTATTACCCTACGGCTTTTCCTGCTTACAGCCCCTCTATGGCGAAAAAAGCATAACTGCTGTCTGATCCTCTTCCTTTTCCACTGACCTGAGTTCTCCTCCCCCCCATCGTTTGATTTCCACCCTTCTTCGTCGGAGATGGCCATGCCCGTCCGGGTCCAGTTCTGACGATGGCCGTAGACTTTCCCAAGTCCCTTCTCTCTTGTTTTTGCTGCGGACCCACCAGTTTTCAGACTCAGGGCGCGTTTTGACGTTTGTGCTTTGTTCCTTGGCCTTTTCATCTCCTCACCAAACCCCCTTAGAATTCGTGAGAGGCTTTAGAGGTTGAACGCCCTTCTTTTTCGAACTTCTTCATCCCTTCCCCTTCCCTCGTTTTTCGTCAGTTTGGAAGAGTTACGTCCCCCCCTTTGTAAAAAGTGTTTTTTTGTTTACCGATGACCCTTCGACTTTTCCTCATCCTCCCCCTTCCTCCTTTTCGGCCCCGGAAAAGGGTTAGGTTCCGGACGGGAAATACCATGGTACCATTTTGCACCTTTATCGGCCGTCTTTCCCCTTTTCTCTTTTCCCCTTCTTTAATTGGCCTGTGTCCATCGGGTCCAATGGCTAGGAAACATTCCTAAAGATGAGGTTCCCCTTCCCTATAGCTACATCTTGGTTTCTGACCCGGTTTAACGAGCCCATAGTTTTTACGTTCGTCAATTTTGGAAAAGAATAACTTGAGGATGGCATGGGCTTCCCCCTCGTCTGGTTTGCAGTGGCTTTCTGGAGACGCGTGTGGACTTGTCACCCCGGTTGGGGAGGCGACCACAGGGACTCCCCAGGTCCCACTTTAGCACCCCCCCCTTCCATCCCCCCTTGTTTTCCCTGAGCCATAAAGTCTAGTCTCAGGGTTTTGAGCACTTTTCTTGTTCACATTGGCCTCCCCTCCTCGACCAGGGCGGCTCCCTTCTAGTGGTTCTACCATTCACCCTTTCTCCCTTTGGCCCTTCGCTTGTTTTCCTTTTTTTGGCGCGCTGACTGCTTAGGGTTTTGAATCATTAGTGCTGAGGTTCCCCTTGACATGGAATCGTGCCTTCCCGTGCGTTGTTAATTTTGTCTCTCACCTAATCTATTTTTCTTTTCTTCCTCCTTTTTTTTTTCGATCCCCCTTAGGCGTTCGCCTTTCACACGGAAATCCCCCAGTGGCTGCACCGAGGCAGGCCTTCGCGCGTTCCCCTTGACCGCCCGGATCTCGCCATGGTTATTTCGTTTCCTCCTCACCAGGTACAATATTCTGCAAAGAACCGACCCGTGGTTCTTTTTTGGTCGAAACCTTTATTTTGCTACGAAAGTTCTGTATCGTCCCCCTCCCCCTCCCCCCCGTTCGGTGTCGTCGATAAGCCGAGCGCAGCCGTGATTTAGACCCCCAAGTCGCTTTAATACTCACGTTTTTTTTATTTGCTGTCCCGCTCTTGCTTTTTTCCCTCTTCGAGACCTTCGGGCGGATCCTCCGCTTACCCGTTTCGATAAGAAATGTTTTGTGCCCGAGTCGCCTACAAATCTGTTTTGCCTCCTCGATCCCGCAGAGAAATAGTTTTCTGTTTCTTTTCCCCTCTCTATTTGGCCTGTGTATGATGACCATACCCATGTTGCGTTCGGTCATTTTCCTTTCGCAGATGAGTTTCTTTCAGCCGTTGGGGCGTTTTTTCTTGATGATCGTTTCTTCTCGCTCCTTTCGACGTTTCACAACCAATTAGCATCAAAGCATTGCCCTAAAGCACGACGTACACAGATTTTCCAGTGGCCTTCGCCCCCCCCGCCTAGTAGCGTGATCCACCTCTTGCCGTCGCAGTCTCTTCCCCACAAAACCCGTTTCATCCCAGGACAGGTCAACAAGGTCTCCTCGTGGACCCCCGGTATCCACTGACGATCTCTCCTCCCTTTTCATTCCTATTTGGAAAGTGCTTTCTAGTGTCTCTTCCGTGCTCCTTTGGGATAGGGAAACCTTTTTTGATTCCCCGGTACCCCCCTTTTGTCCTTTTCCTTCCTGTTGTCGGGCTCCCCCCCTACCCCGTTTTCCACCCAGTTGTGAGTCAAAAGGTAATGAGAACTCCTCCCCAATCCCCTCATGGGCGCCCTTTGAATCCGTGACTCGAGGGATGGGAGTAGGTTTGAGAATTTAGCGCCAGCCAGTAGTCCTTGCCGACAAATTGTTTTCCAGTCAACCACACCCCTTTTGCCCTTAATTGAGAGTTGAAAGGAATTCGACTAAGGGTAGACATTTTCCCTTTTGACTCCCTACTTTTCCCGACATGTTCCTCCCTTTCTTCCCCGGTCGTGGTTAGTTTCAGTATTGCGTCTTTCTCCTTGAGTTATTCACTTCAAGAAAAGGTGCTGCCATGTATTTCTTTTTTCTCCCCTCTCTATCTCCCGTTCACCCCCCCCCCCCAGGTCGAAGTTGTGCAAGGAAGCGTCAAGAGGCGGCCACTGTCTCGTAGCAGTTTATCGTCGTGTTTCCACTTAAATCTGTAACCTGTTTTTTTTTTTTCTTTAACCTCGGGAAGATGACTGGGTGGGCATGACACCACTTCCTCCCCTGTGCAATCACCCTATAGCCGGATTAGTTTCAAGTTGTGTAACACCGAGCTGGAATTCCGTCTCCGACATATTCCTACCCCTTCCCGCTCGTCCTTTGACACCACTCCTTTTCCTGTCTGGAGATAAACCCCTGCTTCCCGCTCAGTTCTGCCGGCAACTTCCTGGTTATCCTCCCTAATACCCCTCCCACCGGCGTGGTGAGCATAGAGTCTCTTGGCCTGGTCGCAGTAGGAGCCTCCTTTGTTTCCCAACTCTATTTCCTTGGCCCGGAACGGCATTCCTTTATCCCTCTTCCCTATGTGCGGTGTAGTTAAAGTTATGGCATGATTCGTCTACCTTTTTTTTTTTTTGGGGTCTATCTCTTCATATTTCTTAGGCGTTGACCCCCACGCATTCGGTTTGATTTTGTGCGGCTTGTAACGTGTATCCGTTTCCATCTCCCCCAATTATAATGAAAACAAAGGAACGAACAGTTCTGCCTGCTGCTTTGTTGTCCTCTTTCTTTGCTTTCTTTTCCTTTTTTAGTAGGCGGCTATAATTGAAGTGACGTAGTGTTTCGGTGACCGTTTGAGCAGCGTTGTTTGCCCCTCCTCGTAAAACTGGCCGCCCTCCTCCCGTTCGTCTATCCCTTTTCCCCCTGGGCCCCTGGTGCTTTATGAGCTACAAAGTGAGTTAATGCTCTCGATGTTGTCGCCTGTATTTTCTCCTATCTTGAAGTACTTGGTCCCCATCGTCGTTTCTTCCTTCCCCTCCGACGGTCTTCGAATCGACACTTTTTCATGACCTGTTCAACTAAAATATTCGTCTTTTTCAACACGTCTTTCTTTCCCCCCCTCCTCTCGATTGCTTTTTCCCCCCCTCTGGCCTCTATATTTTCTTCTAATTTTTGTTGAGAGATTGCCATACTCACTCCTCGATTTCTTTTTTGTCCCCCGCCCCCCCTTTTCAGACTCCTCGCTGGTGTGTGCACTCTGAAACGTCACTTTGTCGTCCCTTCGCTCCGTGAAAGTCCACATCTCCTCTTCTTCTACGGCCTATTCTCCTAAAACTCCAGCAGCGCATTACAACAGACTTTTTGTTGCCCCTTTTCCCCCCGTCCCTGTGTCTGCTCGTCTCGTTTTTCGCCACACTTTTCCATCTCTTTACCAAGCGTTCCCCCGCGTTTAGCATACATACAATTTTAGTCCACTGCAGTCGTTCTTTAAGACGCATCCCTTTTCCCCTAATCCACCCCTTGAACTTGCGGAGACCCCTCTCACTGCGCGCATCTACCAAGGTTTATCTTCCCTTTTTTGTTCATTCGTCATTGGATATGGACGGGTGAGCGACGAGAGTTGAATGCACTCCTCTCGGCTTTGTTCCCCCCTTTTTCCCTCTACTCTGAGATAGTCCCGCGGCTTCGACGCCCATGGAATGGCCTTCCACTCCGCACACTACCTCCCCCCGATACCCCGAATTCCCTTTCCCCGGTTTTAAATGAGAATTTTTTCTGACGTGCGTTTAACTTTTCTTCTTCCGATTTTCCCAAAAGAAAGTTTCCTCTTTTTTGTAGAGCTGACCCCATGAATCTTCTGAGCGGCGAGAAGGCCCTAGTTATATCACACAAGTTTTTTTCCTCTCTTTTCACCATTTCCTGCAGCGGTCCCCTTTTTCTTCCGTTCTTGTCGACGGGAATTGAAACTTAATCGTTTGGTGATGCACCAGGACAAGACTCGGAGCCTTAGGTTTTGGACATTTTCCTTGCTTCGCATACTCAAACCCCCAGCTCTTCTGTCCGTTTTCTGGGAGGATTCCCTCCCTTTTGAATTGATCCTGAGAGGAAGATCTCATTATGGAAAGTTCCCGAGAGGGTTTCCTCTACCTTGTATTTTACCACTGTCCCCGTTTTTTGTGTTTTGTTCCCTTGGATCTCTCGGTTCGCGACTTCCCTCAAGAAGGTTTTTTTAGGCCTTTATGGATGTCCCCGCAAGATTTGCTCCTCTTGCTACCCCCCTTTTTCATTTCACCTTCCGTTCTCCTTCCCCTTTTTTCCTTGTCTATTACAAGTGGGAAATCTGAAAGGGAAAATGCCTGGAAGCCGTTCCGTCATTTGTTGCTAGGCATCTGAATCTGCGAAACACTGGTGATCCGACAGGGGAGTAATTTTCAGCTTTTTATCGGGGTGTAACTTATCGAACCCGGCATTCAATCCCCCGTCAACATCCCTTTCTCAAAAGGATTGCCTTTTTCGGCACAGTTTAGCCTTGAGTGGGCGAGTGATTACAGAAGTTATTCCAAAGGGAATTTTAATTTTCCGCACTTCCCCTTGCCACCCGGCCCCGTGTATCGGCCGGACCCTTTTTTGTCCCCACGACCCATGAGCATTCCTTGACAGAGGTGTTAGAGGAATTTGATTTCTTCCCTCACTGTATTCCCAGGTCGATAGCTTTCTTCTTTCTCATTCCCCAACCAGCTTGCCGTGAGAATAGGGCCCCCCTTTGGCGGCCTTATCACTCCTTCGGGGAATGAGGGATCCTCTTCCCTTTGTCCCTTCTTACCTCCCCCTGTCTATACTTGTAATCAGATGTCAGTCGTCGTTAGTGAAGTTTTGGAGCGAACGATTCGTGGCTTTCTTTGACTCATTTCTTCCCCTATGCGTTCCAGTACTCCAGTCTCCCTCCTCACCGTTTCCATCAAACCCCCGTTGGCCAACGCGCTTAGACGCGAATGGTAAAGGAACGGTCTCGCCTTTTCTTTTGTATCCTTCACCTTTCCCCCCATTTCTTCTAGGGCAAGACATTCTTATGAGAAGTGCGCAAGTGGCAGCCATAGAGGATCCGTGGTATTTTCACCAACCGTGACACTTGATGACTGACCGCAGCTTGTAAGTTTTCTTTCTCGTCTGCTAGTCCGAGAACCACCAGACCTTAGCTCGAAGAATAACATTCAATTTCAATTTTGTTGTTCTTCTATTTGTCTCTCTTTCCCCCCCTCTCTTTTCTTTCTTTTGGCGCTCGCTATAGATGACGAATCCATATCCCCCATGAAAGAGATTTTGTAGAGCAACTTTACGTTGGTAGCCGCTGTTCATCCACCTGTCATGTCTGGAACCACGGCTTTAATAACGCGTACCTCGATTTTCGTGGGTTGCCCCACGATATTGGAACCCTTTATGATGACCCCGCTTACGAATGCAGATATCTGGTACGTCTGTCGTCATGCTGCGTATTGCTCCCCCGTTTCTTTTTTTGTAGTCCTGTGCATGATAGTAGTCATTGAAAGCAATACCGATTCAATCAGCCACATAACTTCTCGTTTCCTCCTCCCTCACTAACGCAAGCTCACCGTTCAATTCATTCCCATCTCCGAACTTCATCTGAACAATGCCACCGACCCGAATCCATATGCTTTGGAGTCCCCAAATCGGTAGGTCCCCAACACTTTACTCTCTGGTGTTTCCGGCTTCCGATATACGAGGTCTTCGGTTGCCCCCACATCACTCGATCACATTTACGGTAAGGATAGTTCAAGTGTATGGAAAACTTATCGGAATTCTTACAACTTTCGGGTGTCGGCAGTGCGCCACGATGCCCGGGGTGTCCCCGGTCTCCCTCCCCCAGACCATACGCATTTAATAAAATTAACAAGGGGGAGGTTTGACGTTTTTGCTGGTTGAGTTTAGACCCTCTCCTCCCACTGCTCTTCCATTCCCCTGGTCCTTCACAAACCAGATTTCCACGCCTTAAGAGCGAAAAGTCAGAAGGTCCAGAGCCCCCCCAGTCCCCTCTCCTTCTTCCGATTTTCACATTCTTTCCTCCCCAGGTTCTTTCCTCTTCGGATGGCAGATTTTACAGAAGGCCTGCCTGTGTTCCCGTTTCGAGTTTTTCCGTCCCCGACCCGTGGGTGTGGACATTGGTCTTTATTAGCAAACATTTCCCCACCCCCCTGTTTACTTTGGTTGGACCCAATTCCTCCCTTCCTCCGTTCCTCCATGATAGAAGGGGGGGCTGACGTATGGTTTCAGCGAGGTTTTCTCACTGTCCCGTTCCCTCCTTTTCCTTTTCCCGACGTTCGCCGTGCATTTTTGGTGATGGTAGCCACCAAGCGAGGCTGTGCATAACCCCGATAGCAGTTATTCGTGGAAGTTTTTCCCCCTCCCAAACCCCTTCTTTTCATGGGAATTGTCCCCCTTTCTCAGCCTCCTTTTCAACCCTGTACCGCGACGGTAACATACCGAATCGACTGGTTGTTCTCTTCACGAGGGCTTCGATTCATTTTCGTGCGGCCTGAATTGTTCTCCTCTCCCTACAAGTTCCCTGTCCTTGGGGAAGACAATCCCCTCTCTTCCCCCGTTCTGCCATCAGCGCAATAAGTGCCCACCCTGTCAATTTGAGCTTGAGACACTGGCCCCCACAAGTCCCGGTTCTCTATCGATGTGATCGTGGCCCCGTCCCTGTTATGTTCCCATGCTTTCCTTTATAATGCCTGGAGGAAGGATACGCAGCCGAGTTGATTAATTTTTTTCGTGACAAGACTCAGATCCCCATGTTCCGCTCTCGTCCTGTCACGGTGTATGTTCAGGGGCCCTCTCCCAAGGCCTACGCCAAACACGGGAATGACCCATTTTCCATTTTTCATGATTCTCTTTTTTACCCTCCCTTCCGAGGTCGTTTTTCTACGGTAGCGTTTTTAAATCTGCGTGACTTAGGTGTTGCTTTTTCTACTTTTTTCCGCCTCGACTTCGTTTGTTGAACCCCCCAGTCTTTACCATTGCACTTTTTTTCTTCGCTCCCTTCCCTTTGTCACCTTGGGAAGCTATATGTAAATTTTTGAGGTGTTGCTGTCTAGGAATGTCTTTTTTGTCGTAATCTTTCCTGATCTCTAGCAGACGCCTCTTTTCGTATCGGTCAGCCGAGATTCTCAAGTCCTTTTCCCCTCCCCTTCTTCTTTCCCCCTTTCCCTAGATTCCTGTCTTCCAATGTTTGGTGCGGTTCCCCACCGCCCTCTATAGTGCTAGGCATCTATTTTTCTACTGTTTGTGTTTTTTTTCTCTACTTCCCCCTACTACTTAGATATGGGCTGTTTTTCACGACCAACGACCTTGTATATCATGGACTGGATCACATCGGACTTTCGTCTTTCCTGCTCTTTTCGCTACTCACGCTGTTTTCTTAAACTTACATCGTGAAGTTATTCACGGTCGATTAACGAACAACAGCCTGGCAGGCTACCCCTCCTCCCACTTTTGTGAGCTCCCTTCTTTTTTCCCCCCTTTCCCCTTACGGGCCTCCCCCTTCCCGAGTTACCACCCTGTGGTTACCCTCGACTTGCCACCCCTCCCGTACTCCCCCCCGGCGCTATCACCTCAAAACAACAGCTACGTAACTAGAGTTTTAGCGCCTACCTATCAGACACCCTGAGCCTTTCCCCCCCCATAGTCGAGCTATGTAAAACCCTTTTTGTATAATTTTTTTTCTTTTATCTGCCTGGGCTATGGCCCATTACACCCGTTTTTCTCCGTCCTCTTCTCGCGATCCAAGAACACCCACTCCATCTTAGCGTTGGTTTAAGAACCCATTCCTTACTGAGATTTCTTCACGACCTTTTTTTCTGCTATCATGCTCCAAAATGGAACGAACCCTTCGTCAGACCTCTCTGTATTCAGTTGTGCCTTTTCCCATTTGTCGTTTCCTTTTAGCGGGTTTATTTCTTTAGGGATCGTGCCAACGGATGTGCGGACTATCTCCCTGATTCTCCCCCCCTGGTACCCCGTTCCCTTTCCTTTCTGCCCCAGTCTTTGAGAGGTAAAGAAATTGCGTATTCCTCTCCACCCAGGTCGAGGATCGGCCAGATTTATGCCTTGGATCGGTCCCTTTCTCTTCTGGCTGTCACGTTTGTACCCAAGGCGTCTCTGGGTTGAGTTCTTCACCCGATGGACACCCCTCTCAGGGATGTTTTTTTCCCCAGTTGGGTTTTTTGATCATCCCAAAACTCCCCGTTTCGGCCGTCTTTCTTCGGTTTGCAGGCGTTCAAGGAGTGAATTAAGTCCTCGCAGGACGACGTATGCATATTTTTACCTTGAGAGTTTTTCGTTCCTGCGGTCCCCGTTTCTTGTCACCATTCCCCTTTTTTTTGGTGACTGATGTATCGAGCTGATAGCCCACCCTGGTCCAATCGGTCCTTTTACGTTTCTCACTATCATCTTTTCATCTTTTCCCCTCTGAAACCGGAACTTTTTCATGATCTCCCTGGCGATGTACACGGTGGAACCTTACGGGCCAACCATTTTCCTTGCTCTTCCCCACTTACGGTCGTCCGCCTCTTGGGGGAAAAGTCTAACAGGGTTTTGAGGCAGCGTACGCTAAGTTTTGCAGTATCTTATGTACCTCTCCTACACGTTCCCCAACCACGCAAACGTAAACCTCTCCCCCTTCTTTTCCTGGTCGTCCATTCTGGATTTTTCTTTCGGATGAGCATTAACAGGTTTAATAGGTTGTGAGATTTTCCTCACCCAATTCCCCCCCTTCACGTTGTTGTAGCATTCTTTCGACAAGTTTTTTCCGGAGACTTAGTCATACTACTGGCATCGATCTGGCACCCCCCCTCCCATTCCCTCCTGGTCTGCCCAGGTCCCTCTAGCTAGTAGGTCTTTCCCCCCCAGTCCACGACGAGCCTTGTTGGAACTTTTTGGTCGTGACTTGGCGATACGATCTCGTCATGAGCTTCCCCCCTTATTCTTTCCGGCATTTAACGCAGCTATGGCTTTGCTTATATGCGTAGTGAGTGTGGGGCTCATCGTCCTCCTTTTTCCTCTAGACTTCATATTTTTTTCTAGACGAACGAGCAGCACGCCACCGGCATACTGAAAGGTCTGCTACGCAAGCACCTTCGTGAGCCCGGTCCATTGAACTTTCTTTTCTTCTCTTTCGCCTTTACTTCATTACCCCCCCCAGTGCATCTTTCTTGGCAAGAAAGCTATTTTGGTGCTCTCGCGGCTCACTTCAGCGATGACAGGATGCCCAGCTCCCCTCCACACTACATTGCTGGTCGAAGAGCGGATGCTTGATGATTTTCCGCTTCTAGGCCCCCCCTGCTCCTCGACGAGGATTCAAAACTCTTCCTTTTCCAATACGTTTGTGTTGTGCTTCGCGTATTTTTGTTTACCTCTTTCTATCGCTTGTCGTCTGCTCCTCCCTCATCTGACCCGCTAGCCCTTTACCCGTTCGCGCGCTCCCTAACTTGAGATCGCATTTTTCATCCTACCCTATCACTCTCTGTCTTGCGACCGTATTCATACCACGCATAGGTCTTCTTGAACGCGTAATTCACTGATGCTGACGTCCCCTTAATTCCGCGATCACGTAGGTTGAAGCTTCCATTGCTCCGTCTTATGCCCGCATCTCTTTGTTTTTTTCCGTTCTGTTTTTTCGTCTTCCTGCTGACGCATTTAGTAAGTAGCGGAAATCTCAAGAAGACACGGCACTTTCTCCTCCCCCCCAAAAAACACGTTTCAGTTAAAAGATGAACTTATTCCCTGTTCCGCTTACCTGTATCCATCATGCCCGTCTCGTAATAGTCGACAAATCACCCCCCGTGAAGTGCAAACCGCTCTGGTGTCTTTTTTCTCCCCTGACGCTCTCCGACCTGGTTAATACTTCTTAGGCTGGCCAAGGGGGCCCCCCCTGAGACACATTTCGGCCGTGCTCATGTTGTGATTTTTCTCTGCCGGCTTACCACTTGTTGGTGGGGATTCCTGTTGGAGGGCCTCCCCATTGCAGGGGGTACCTTAAAAGTTATGCTCCCCTCCCCCGAACTACAGCTGGGCCCATGCCCTTCTTCTCTGTTCTGACGGGTTCTGTTTCGGTTGGGTCGGGTAAGAACTCCCCCAATCCTCACCCCCGGTCTCCCCCCCCACCCCCTTTGTATCTATTCCTCACCGTTAAATTGAAGCATGATTTTCCGAGCCATGGGCCCATGTCCTGCTTCGAATTCGCCCCTTGCCAGATGCGTATGCCCCGAACGTGGTGTTTTCCATAAGGTCCTCGCCGTTACGTGTGAGGCCTTCCGATTTTTCTCTCCATTTCCAAGACTGCTTGTTTTTCTCCCAGGGTGATTTTCTTCGTTTCGATGCTCTCCTCCCCCCCCGGTCCCCTCACCCCCACGGTGATTCTTTTTTTTTCCACAGGTTTTAGCTTGTCAAGATCAGGTTCACATTTTTCGAAGGTCTGCCGTTTTTTCTCCTGTTGTCCCGCGCAGTGGAGTCACTGTCCCCTCCTTTTTTTTTGCGCCCTTCTCCGCTATTAACGACTTCTCCTGCGCTGCTGTTGTCCTTTTCGGTGCTGAGCGACCCCAAAGGCCCGACAACCTCTTCCGTCCCACCCCGTAGCCCGGATAGTTTCCCAGCTTTTCGCTTAAAACCCGTGATTTTTTCCTGGTCACCAGTGACGTCCTCACTGTATTCCCCGCCGGTTCCATCGCTCTCGCACTTTTGTTCGCTACCCCTGGCCTTTCGCTGATAGGTCGGGCCCCTCCTCCTGTTAAATGGGGATCAGCTTTTCCGGAAACAAGTCGATGGTGGTCTCTTAGACTCCTCTGAAACGTTATTGTCGCAACCTCCTTCCACCCCCCTGTCAACGCGCTTGAAGCACCTCCGGGACCCCTCCCCTGACCTTTTTCACCCTCCAGTTTCTCTTTTTTCGGTGGTCTGGACCTGCGTGGTTTATTCCCCGTGGGACTACCCCGCATGTCGTATTTCTTCCCTTTAATGATTTCTGGACCCCAACACTACTAAGTCTGAGTTTTTTTTTAGGTTTTACTCGTGGACTGGTATCCAGGTCTTAACGTCACACGCGACAAGTCCTCCTTGCAGACTTCATGCAGTCAGAAAGGGTCCTTCCCTTTCTTGTGTTTATTGAGGTGAGCCAGCCTCTCGGGAGTTTTTTGGCCCGGGTATGTTAGGTCGGTTCCCTTCTGAAGTGGTGTGACGTCGTTGTGTGGGTTTAGGTGGTCTAGCTCCTGCAGGTGGGGAGCGCACCTGTGTGGCCCCTTCTCTTTCAATACATGTGTGTGAATAGCTGAGGTCTTTTCTTTCCCCGGTCATATGTTCCTTGGATTTTTGACACCTCTCTTTTAGTTCCACCCCACTGTTATTTTGTTTGCCTAGTTGCTATTTCTGCGTTGTAGGGTGTTCATACGACCTTTTAGACCGCCTTTTGTAACTTCCCGCTGTATTTGGCCAATCCTCTCGTAGTCGACTCGCCCCGGTACTGGCTTTGTTCCGTTGTTTCTATGCACTATTTCAGGGAGATGAATTTGTTTTGTTTCCCACCCCGTGCCATCTCGCTGTGTCGTAGCTTTATTCTCTTTTTTTTCTCCCCCCCCTCACCGTATTGTGTCGGCTTATGCCTACGACAGTACAATCGCTTGCTTGTCTGTACTCTCCCGCCCCTTATTCCTATTACCGGCTGGACTGGTGCATCGACTTCGGAAGCGTCGTGGGCTTTTAGCTTCATCATCTTTTCCCGTGTTATTCGCTACTCCGAGTTTTCTGACCCTTGAGAACGTCAAAGAGTTTTTGATTTTCTACCTGCTTCTCGTTACACAAGACAATACTGGAAACAGACGTCCTTAATCTTACACGTGGGATGAATATGTGCCCCCACTTTGCACGCTGGACGGGTCGTTCCCGTATCGACGAGTCGTTCATGTTCCACCAGTTCGTTTTTTGTTTTTGTTTTTGGTACGAAGTCCTTACCCCCCCCCCTCCTTTCCCCCTTGTCGTCTCTTTCTCCCCGTCCCCCCCCCCTCTATTTTGTCACCCCTGCGAGTCGATCCGCTACTACCAGCAACAGATGCACCCTCCCTCGCGTTTGCTGGTTGGTCCACCCAATACTCTCGCCCTATCCTTTTCTTTTCACCCCTGGTTCGATTTCACGCTTTTGTTTTCTCGGGCACTTTGGAGTATGGACGGCCAGATGGCTGTTACAACGGTGTCAGTGACGAGAGTTGAGACGCTATCCTACCCCCCTTTTGCTTCTGGCTTTCCTTTTTCTTTCCTCTATCCCCCATTTAGCTATTGATGTAATCGTTATGCACTGTTTTTCGATCGAAGGATCACCCCTGGACGCCCCTTCCTCCCCATCCCGTCATCGTAGAAAGAATGTGCCTTTTGTCTTCATATTCCTGTTTTTCGCCGTACGTTGGTCATGATGTTCGTACGCGGTTCCTCACTGAAGTGACTTTCCCCCGTTTTGTTCCCCCGTTGATGGAGAACCCTTCCTCTTTTCACCTCTTTGTTAGTATTGGATGTTACTCAGTTTTGCAGAGTTTTCGTCCTATACTTCCTCATTCTCTTTTGCTTCACCCTATGTAGCCTTTTTGTAGTCTGATTTTTGGCCCCAGGGTTGTCATTTGATGTTGGGTCAGTTGCCCCCTCCTTTTTGAGTTTTTTTACCACACCGCTGGCCAATCTGTCTCTTTTTTTATGCAAATTTTTTTCGTGGATGTTTGTAGATTTTTAATCCACCCCCAAGCTGTCAGTCGTGAAGCTTTTCGAGTACCCTTTCCCCTTTCCTCCCTCTGTCTGTTTTACTATCTGTGACTGAAATGGCAGCTTCTGTTTTCCGGGGCCCAGCGGATCCGGTCTTGTAACCACGTCAACTTTTTTGTTGGTGTCCGTTTTTACGTCGCTGCTTTCTAATGATAGCCATTTTCCCCATGGGCTTGGTCCTGGAATTGGGATGTATTTACGAACTTCTGTTTATTCGTTGTTGCTCTTGTGAACCCCAGGCATTTTCCCTTTTTTTCGTCTGGCCCATTTGCAGATTTGTATATCTTGTAGGAAGGATCAGTGGTCACTGGGTTCCCCCGGGCAGTCACTTTCACCGATTGAAGGTGACCGATTCTTCCCTTCCCCTCGGTGTGTGGACCGGGTCGGACCGACCCTTTTGCGTTAGCGGTCCTGTTGACCTTTCTCGACCCCCCTTTCCGAAAAATTAAAACCCCCTTCTCCTGGCGACCTGATCAGACGCGCGACCTGCGGATGGTGAGTCTGCTTGTGCCCCCTAGCAGAGTCCTTTCCAGTCCAGGGTGAAGGACTATTGTTTGATGGAGACCCATTTTTGCGCCCCCCCTTCCCACTGTTTTTCGCTCGTGTGGTCTCGACTCCCAGTGTTTGTTTTTGTCACGTCCGGGTTAGCAACGTATCGCCTATTTTTCTCCTCTCTTGTGCCCCTTTGTCCAGTGAGCCCCAATCTCCGAGGGCGTGCCTGATCTTCTGGGTAGACCAGTCCAACCGCGATTCCCCCTATTCTTATCGTCTTTGGTTTTTTCGGTTGCTTACCTGGTGATCTATTCTTTTCTCTCTTTTTTCCTTTTTGGCCCCGCATCTGGATACATGGTCCTCGGTCCCTGTGTTTCTTGGTTTTTTTGTTTGTTTTCACGGTGACGTGAGTTCTTCTGTGTGGCGCATTCTCCCGTTTTCCCTGACTTTCCCGGATATGCGTCTCGCTGACCTCTTTACATCTTGCGCAAACCTGCAATTCTAAAGAATATTGCGACCACATCCTTAACTTGCAATCCCCGTCCCCGGATGCGCTTTTCCGTCTTGTCTTTCTTTGGTCGCATCATCACCTTGCTCCACCCTTTTCTGTCTTGTAGGTCCCCGAATGTCGCTGTCTCTCTCGTCGTGAACCAGTCAGCGAGGAGAGGATTTGACATGGACACATGACAAAGTGCCCTTATCCAATGCGGATTTTCGCTTTTTTCTCTGCTCACTCCGCCGAGTTTTCCGAGATACCACTCCTCTCTCTTCGGTCTCCTTGTGTGTCTCGGATGGTATCTCGTATCGGGCTTTTGTGCGCTAGGAATAGACGGATTGCTTCCCGCTTCCTCTCAATCCTTGGCGCCCGCGTTCATCATTTCCCGATGTCTGTGTTGCTGGACTCCCCCTTCCCACTTCCTTTTTTTTTTTCCCGCCAACAGGGGGGGTGCTTCCCCTTAACTTTGTTTTTTTTTTTGTAACGAATATTGGCATTTCTTTTTTCCACCCCATGGTCTTCGTTCGGTCCTTGGGACCGGTTTCCGCCTTATTCCTTTTATTGCAGACCTGTTTTTTGTTGTTTCCTTTTGCTTCGTTTTTCTCGACGCATAGAAGTGTATCGAAAATTGGCCCTCACGTCCCCTTTTTGTCTTCCATAAATACTCAAGCATAAGTCACCCCATTTATCCAGTTTTGTTCTCAGACCGAATCGAGGATTCCTCTCCCCCCTTTTTCACTTGTCGTCCACCGGAATTCCCCCACAATTTCCTTCCAACAAAGGGCTCGCTCCCCGTTTTTGCTTTTTGACCAAGCTCCATCTCCTTGTCTCCGTTGTTGTGCAAGGTGGTCCTTTGCTTGCCCTCGCCCCCCTTCGGTCTCTGGACGTGCCGACATTTGGGTCTTTTTCAACACGGTTTGGTGTATGAGCGGGATTTACCCCAAAATTTTCCTTTGGCCTGATTGTGGGGGTCCCCCTAATTTCGTTTTTTGACCGTCCCCCCCTTTTATTGCTACTTCCCCCCTTCCCTTCATTTTGCAATTCCCATGACAGGCTCTTTTTGGTAATTAGTGGCTGTCCTGGCCGGAGACTTTTCAACAGCTAAGAAAAGCTGCGCCCTTCTCTCCCACCCCTCTGTTAGATTAGACCTTTCCTTTTTGCAGACTCTCCTTCAAGTGGTAGTTGTCAAAAGATGGTGGAGTGGTATTCCCTCCAAGGGCCCAGACGTGTTCACTGACTTCTCTCTCTTTTCTCCTTCATCCGCGGAGCTGCTCTTTTTTTCACGTTCCTCCTCCAACTCCAGAACCTCCTTTTTAGTGTAAAAGTTCTTGTTCTTTATTGCTTGCTTTCTCCTGTCCCCCCACCCCACCGTTAATTTAACAAGGACGACCGGTTCTGCGGCCCCCCTTCCCCCCCCTCTCCTCAGTTCCACTTGTGCCGGTGCTGGAATGGCTTTTGCGGATCCCTTTTTTCTAAAGTAACTTCTTCCCGCTACACTCACGGCCCTTCCTTGTGGGGCGCATTCTAAAACACGGTCCCTCACCCCACGTTTTCCCATTCACCCCCTCGTCGTCCTGGACTTGGTAAATTTTTGTGTTATTCCCATTACACACGGCGACGGTGAACTTTTTCGTTCTAGACCATAATCCTTTACCGGATCCACTGGATTTCCACCCGCACCTCCTTTTAGTAGTGAAAGAGTTCATTTTCCCTTTAATAATTCTTTTCCTGCCACGGAACTGGTTCTTCCCTTTAACTGCTCCTTTTGTCGCTCTTTGAACGCCTTCCTTTTCGTGTCCAGCGCTGTCTTCCGCCATATGACATACAACTTACTACTTATTGTGCATTTCACCAGTACCTTTTATATTGATTTCTTTCGTTGTCCCAGGGTATTTCCATTCTTCCCTCGATACTTGTATCAGTACACCGTTCATTCTTTTCAAGTATGTTCTTTACGTTTGTTTCTTATTCTCCTCTGCATACTCGTTATTAGTTGTTCGGTCGTACTCTCTAGGCGATCCCTTTTTATCATGGTCCCTATCCAACTATATTTCCTTAAGCATCCAAGCGTTGATAGCCATTTTCTCTGCTTTTCGGGGCTTGTTTGTCCTCTTTGCGTTGTGTATTCTGAATTTATTAGGTTTTGATGTGTCCCTTATTGGGTGGTCGTCGCTTTTGTTTGGTCGGTGCCATACTTTTACCGGCAGGGGTGTGACCGTTTCTCTGCCTCCCCTTGTTTGTCATCGAGATTCGGTTCCCTAGCCCTTCAGGGTTTTCCCTTCTTTCGCTCCCAATTGTAGAGGATTTTCCTGCCCTCGCAGTTGTCGTATGCTCCCTCTGTTCATCCCCACGTTTATTTCTCTTTCGGCAATGACCCTTCGGGAGTCTAGTGGGAATCGAGACGTTACCGGTTAATTCCTTTGTCTGTATCTCAAGTCTCAGAGGATCTGATGTCGTTGGGCTTCTGCCCCAGACTCGTGTTCGGTT
>Ga0179593_1711748_pt1 | contig 17215 bp, 27 predicted proteins | sample CZODoug2_1_08_16_FD_185931 | JGI IMG/M metagenome (GOLD analysis project Ga0179593, IMG submission 185931) | Vadose zone soil fungal communities from Angelo Coast Range Reserve, California, USA - CZODoug2_1_08_16fungal (PacBio error correction) | ecosystem: Environmental > Terrestrial > Soil >... | reverse complement strand
TCTTTGAATTGTCATCGACCTGACATCGTTGAACCCACCTTTGTTTCGCCCGCCCCGTCTTTTGTCGGTTCTCCCCTGCCTTTTCGCGGTAAGTCCCCCGGACTCCTCTTTGCGAATTTGGCACGCAGCAACTTTCCCTGGCTTTTCCCCCCCGGGCGTCCCTTCCGAGAACATTCCCGGCCCGGAGGCATTTCTACCCACGGCGATTCTTTTCCTCCTTTTGTGGGACTTTTTTGGTCCCCTTTCCCCCCCTCTCCACGCACCCTTTCTTTGAGTCAGGACACCTCGTTTCCTTCGACCCCACTTGTCCCTTCCCGTGCTCTCCCCTGCCCCCTGCAGTGTTTTTTTTTTTTTTTTTGACGCCTTTCGTGTTGCTTTTTTTTCAGTTTCCACTGAATTTTTTTTTCCCTGCGCCCGGGATCTTTTTGAGGCATTTTGCCCAGGACCTTCGCTCATTTTTTTTCGGCCCCTTCCTCTTGCTTATTGTTTCCCGCCGAACTTTTTTTTTTTGTTGATAACCCGGGAATTTTTTTTTTTTTTTTTCTACGAGTGACCGGCCCCCCTGTGAGCCAGTTTGCCGTACCCGGTGTTTGCCTAGCTGCCCTGGAGGAAAGGGGTTTGGTGTTTTATGACGTTTTCTTTTTGTACTACGTGCCTTCCGCCCCTTACTTTTTTTTTTTTTGCCATACCGTGAGTTTGTCGCTTGCTTTGTGTTCCGGTACTTGTCCCCATTTTTTTTTCCCATCGTTCCATTCTATTAATTGGTTACCGTAAAGTTCTTTCGCTTTTTCCCTGCACCTTGATGCATTTGCCTTTTTATCCGCAGGGCCCGTTTTTTCCCCCCCCGTACGCCACTTGGGTCCCTGCTTTTTTTTCACAGTTCATTTTCCTGTCCCCCCCTTAACCGCACCTGTGTTGCGAAGCCTCCCATTGCGCAAGGTCATTTGACTTTTCTTCGTTTTTTTTTTTTCCAATTTTTATTTAGGTTTGCGATTTGCTTCCCCTTTTTTTTTTTCCCCCAGTTTGAGCTTTTTTTGGGACCCCCCTCATCGAACCTCTCCCGCGGTGAGGCCCCCGTATCTATCCATTGGGTCTTTTGCTATCCCTTGCCCCTTTTCCTTGAGAGTTGTTCTCACTTTCAAGGGTTCCTTCACTGCGCCCGTCCGGCTGTCGTTCCCACAAATGCCCCTGTTTTTTTGTTGGCGTCAAGGTGCTTCTTGGCCGGACGATCTTTGTATTTTTGAACTCGCCTTCCGTTTGCAGGTTGACCCTCCTCCTTCCCTAAGTTTTTTTTTTTGAACGCATGGTCATTCACCCAGCCAGATCACGTTTAACCCTCCGTCTTCATGGCCCAAACCGACCTTTGTCCTTCTTGAACGACTTACGTTTGCACGAATTGTCCCTCCCTCTAGTCCCCTCTTCAAACTTGCCGCACCACTGTTGACTCTTCGCGTCTTTTTTTTTTGCTACTCCCTGCTGTTTTTATTTCCAGCCTCCCAGGGTCTGGGCCCCTGTCGATTCCCCCCCCCCCCCCCCGTGCAAGGCCCTCCTCTTCCGTCGACCCCCCCCTTTTTTTGGGTGGGCCCCCCTGGTCCCCCCCCCTTTTTTACCTTCATAACTTTTTATGGACAACGCCCTGTTTGAACACTGCGCTGGTTCCTGGGTCATCTTTACACCCCCTCTGAACACCTTCCTCCCGTCTGAGTCCTCTTTTTTTTTGCCGACCGACAAACTATGGCCCTTGACCAAGACCCCACTTCCCCTCCTTCCCTGCAAAGGCAAGTTCCCTTCCACGCCTTTTCCCCCATTCGCTCGGGCTCTTTCTTTGATCCTCCCCCCCCCCTCTACGTCTTTTTTCCATGTTTTTTTTTCTTGGCAATGCACGCGCACGGCAACAAGGACACGCGTTTAGAGACCTTTTTCCTTTTTCTACTCAAAAACTTCAGGGCGCTAGTTTGCTTTGCATCCTGTCAACCGTGCACTCAGTGCACCTTTTTTTTTCCTTTTAATGACCCCTTTCCCCCCACACCCCATTCTTTTAACCCTTACAGACCCATTTTAACCCGGGACTGGGCCCCGCTCCCCCCCCCCACCACCAACGGTCCGCACAGTCCATCCTTTTTTTTTTCCCCTTTTTTATCCCCCCCCGTACCACTTTCTCTTTTTTTTTCAAATCGAACATAACTCCGAGGATTTTTTTCCTTTTTTTTACATTCTTTTTCAATAAATTTGGTCCCCTTCAATTGAACGTTGGACCTCACTGTGCCTTCGTTATTTCTTTTTTTTATCCTCCCCCCTTTGTGTCCCTATATCTGCTGAACACTTTTTTTATGGCAGTCCAAGCATTCCAAAACTCCACCTGAGGATGCTTGATTCCCGCGGCTTCTTTACGTTGATTCGTCTTTCGACCCTCCTTCGTGAAATTTTTTTGTACCTTTCAATCCCGAAGTTCCAAGGCCCCCCCTGCTCTTTTTCGGGCTTAAATTCTTTAGGCGATTGTTCATGGAATCCGCTTCCATCCTTCCTTCTTTTTTTTTCTTCAACCCTCTCCCTCCCATGGCTCCCAATTGCCCCCTTCTGGACAGAACCCCTCATGGTCAGATTTTTGGACACCCCTCCTTGGTGCGGCGTCCCTTGGTCGGCGCCCTACCATTCCTTGTTTTTGTGCTCTCTGTTTTCATACGGCTTTGTTGAAATTACCGGTTTAGTTAATTCCTGATTCCCATTCGTCAATTCTCGCCCTAAGGCAAGGACCGTTCATCGGTTTTCCCAAACCTCCCCTGGCTTTTCTTTGTCCCTCCTTTTTTTTTGTATCATCCCCCCCATCGCGACATCTTTCCTTTGTGTTGTGATTGAGAGATACGTTGCTGGGGTGGTGATTTAGCGCCCGTTTTTTTTTTCTTTTCTTTCCCCCCCCATTCCCATCCCTGTCCCTCCCTCTTTCTGGAGTCCCGAGTCCTTTTACATTCAATTTTTTGCGTCTTTATTTTTAACCGGGCGTGTTCTGATTTTTTTTTTTTCCCCCTGATTGGAATGACCAACGGTAATTAACTCCATGTTTTTTTTTTTTTTTTTTATTTTTTCCATGACATTTGATGATTGTTCACAGGGGTCGATCAGCCACTGGTCGGTATCACTCCTGAAATGGCGTATTTGGTCCCAGATTTAGCACCTATTCATTGGGGCGTTGTGCGGGACACCGCCCTTCCCCCCCGTTTTTTTAGTGTGCTGCGCCGCTTTTGTCCCGTTGGATTTCGAAACGGTGATGTTTTTCCCCCCTTTTTCTATTCCGATCTGTGTCCCGATTTTTTTTTTTAAAGTGACCTCTGCTGACCTTTTTTTCAACCGAGTGCCGACACCTTTCGGACGGCCAAGTTTTGTTTTCTTTTTTCTGTGGATGCTCCCTCTTTTTTTTTTCTTTTTTCCCGGTTACGGCTCTCGTAAAGCTGGCCGCGCGGTATCGCGCTTTTCTGACTTTCTTTTAAGCTCTTCTTAGGCTGGGACATTTCTGTTGTTGTGCTGGATAAGAGGGTTCTACCCCATGGGCCAATTTTCGCGTCGATAACCTTCCTAGTCTTTCAGTTCCTGCTTTCTTTCCTGGTACCCGGGAATTGTCATTTTCTTTTTTTATTACTTTGTAAAACTACACTCCTGTTGCTTTCTATTTTTTGTCATCTGGTGTGTCTGTGCCTTTTTTTTTTTCTTGGAGGTGCTTTGATTTTCCAGTGTGTTTGGGCGGATTTTCTTTCCTGGCTTTTCTTGTCCTTGCTTGTTCATGCCACTCCTTTTTTTGTTTTTTCGTTTTAATGCTCGGCTGCTGATTTCATTCTTCCCCCGGTCCACCTCATAGTTTGTCAAAGTTTTTGGCATAGGCCCACCTAAACTGCCCACTTCATTTCGTTCCCTTCCCTTCTTTAACCCCCCTTTTTTTCCGCGTCAGACGGAGCCCTTTTCAAATTTTTTTTCCCAGAGCCCTTCTGGGGGGATTACGTGATGTACCTCCCCGGGCCTGTTGGTTCCTGTGGGTAGGATGAGTTGCTCTGGTCCATATTTTTGCCGTTCCCCGGTTTTTCCCGTTCACCCCCTTTTCGTTTGAATGATTGTTTCCGGTTGTCGTCTGTCGGACCTGGAATAGTGTTTGAGTCCCTCTCCCCATTAGCGTGCCCGTTTCGGGGCAATTTGCCTTCTTCTTCGAATTGGAAAGTCTTTTCCTCCCGACAGGGCCCGCGCTTCCCTACGATGCTTTTTGCTTGTCTCTTTTTAATGGTTGACTTGGACTTGTCCACTTATCGGGACCGCCCCGGCTATGTCCTCGCATTTCCCTCCCCTTCCCCCCCCTTATTGGGGCCCCCCTTTCCGCGACTTTTCTTTTGGGTATAGTCCCTCGTTTTCTTCGCCCTGACTTTCCGGCTCGGGGACGCGGGTTGGCGCACTTCTTTCGTGATGTTAATCCTTGTTTTTCTTGGGAAGCCCCATTTTTCAGTTTCGAATTCTCTTTCTATTTTAAGCTTTCCCAAGCTTGGTTTTTTTAAAACTGATTTTTTTTTTTAGTTCGAAGATTTTCTTAATGAAAACATCGTGGGTTTCCACCTTTTGGCCCCTCCCTTTTTTTTCTTCTTGTCGAGCGGGCTCGTTTTTTTTCCCTTTGACCCCCCTTGTGGGCGAACCCCACTCGTTTTTTCCAGGAAGTTAGGTCCTTTTGTCCTCCTAATTGACTTTCCTTTCTTTTTTTCTACAAGAGATGTCTTTTTTCTTTTGCTTCAGGGACGGGGATTTTCCCCCTGCTTCCTACCGTGCGATGCTCCGTTTCTCGATTGACCCCCCCCCCTTTGGGAAGTGGTGCGACACCTGGTGTTTTTTCCCACTGTATTTTCCCCAGCCCATTTGCCCCCATGGGAGGGTCCGTCCACCTGTTGATCGACTTCTATTCCTCCTTTTTTTTTTTTTGGTTTTCCTTACTTGTGTTCCCTTTTTTTCACCCGTGGGAGTCCTTCCCCTTTGGCTGGAGATACAGGGCAATTGTTCTCCACTGAAGTGTAAGCCCTTAGTCCCTTTCGGTCGGTCTGGTCGGATTTTTCTTATATTTCCCCCCCCCCAAGCTTCCCTTCAAAGGTCCACACAACTCTTCGTTCCCTCCCTTCACTTTCGCACCAATTCTATTTTCCACCTGGAGATTCCTTTTAAAATGTTAAAAATAGATACCCCCAACCCCCCCTCGTTTCCAGTTTTGGGGCGTTTTTCTGCCCCCCCCCCTTTTCAGAAAGTTGTGGAGGTTTTCACGTTCCTTCCTGCAGAGGTAGACCCCGAACTGTTCATTTTGTCAGAGCAGAAACTTCCCGTTTTTTAGTCCTGGGAACCTTACTCCACCCTAGCCCTTCTTTCTGCTGTGGTCCTCTTTATTTTTGCGAATGTCAGATCCCGGTTTTCGCGTCCTGATTCCCTTTTCCATGAAAGGTGCGGACGCTTTCAGGCAAACTTCTGCTTTTGCAGTTTTTAGCGCTCTGTGCAAGACCCCTGAATGTTCCCCCCCCCTGGAGGCCTGTTTCTTTTTCCTTCCCTTTCAGGGTTTTTGCGAAGTGCTCGGTTCTCTTTGCTTGGCACCGAATTCTGGTGGGGTTCGTGATTTAATTTTTCTGGTTCTCCCCCTTTCCACTTTTTCTTGTTGCTTTCCTTTTTTTTGACCCTTGTTGCCGTTGCGGTCCACCCTCCCCCGCGTTTTAATGCTCCCTTTTTGATCGGTCCTTTTTTTTTGATTGTCCCCCCCCTTTGGCTTGACAGAACAGGGGTTTTTTTTTTTTTATTTTTTTCCGATGAGTAGTTCGTCTACCTCGCCGGGTCCAAGGTTAATCTCTCTCTTTCCTCCTCCTTTTTTTTTTTTTTTTTGAGTGCCTCGGCGAAGTGTCCCATCGACTATCTCCCCTGGGGGCGCCCCTCCCGGTTTCCAACTGTCCTTTTGAGTCGCCGTAAGTCTCCCTCTTGCCCCAGCCCCCCCAAACGGCACCGCGGGTCCCGTTCACCTTCCAGATGCGGACCTGAGTCCCGATTTTGCTCATCTTCCGTTGCCTCCCTTTTTTTTTTTTGCAAGCACCCTTTTTCCGCAAGAAACCGGTTGTCTTTTAAATTCTCTGTTTGGCTTTTCCCCTCGCCCCTGAAGGACTCGTTTTATACTCAACCTCCTTTTTTTTTTGGCGTGCACTTGGCCGGCCTTTTTTTTTTCCGCGCCAGTTTGACCTGAATTCTTCTCAAGGTCTTTTGGATATGAGGACTGACTCGCGCCACACATTCCTTTATATTTGTCCGCCTGCGCAACTTGCGCCCAGTTTTCTTCCTTTTCTGCGATCCTTCCCACTCTTTTTTCCCCCGTCGTTTGGTCCCCCTCTCCCCTCGGGCAGTTTTGCACCTACTGTTGCTGGATTGGAATGTGGTGTGGCGATGTCATGTCCGATCCCTCCACTCCCCTTTTTTTCTACTTTTTAATTCTTTTTGTCATCCTGTTTTTTTTCTTTGGTTGTTCGAACAGGGCCCTCGTTTATCCTTTTTTTTTTGACACCAGCCCTTGAACCGTCATTTTATATCCCCCTTTGCCTGGATTGACCCCTCTTTTTTTTGCCTTTATCGTCCCAGCCTTTTCCCCTTTTTTCAAACATCCCCCTGGGGTAAAATTGTCAAAAAACAGGAATTGTGTCGTGGATCCCACAAACATTCGGTACGCCCCTGCACCCCATGCGTGTCCACTGTTATTTTCCATTCCCCTTTCCCCTTTGGTCAAATTCCTCCTTTTTTTTTTCCCCTTTTTGAGAGAGGGGCGGAATGGACCTTTCTTGTGTTCCGCGCCCTATTGCCCAAGCTCCTGCGCGAGTCCCCAGCCTTTCTTAGTATCCCTTTTCTATCTTTTTTTTCCCCCCTTGCCTGGGTAGGTCTTTGGCCAAGAAACTTGTTCGCTCAGGCGGAAGAACCAGCCAAGTTCAGTGGCCTCCGTTGCCCCCCCCCTGTTTGTGTTGGTTTTTTTTCCCCCGAGATCTTCATTACTTTTTTGGAAGGACAAAAGTGTTCGTCTTTTTCCGGTGACGCGAATTCGTCACGCTTGTGGCCCTCCCCGCCTCTTCCGTACCATCCCGACTTCATTCCCGCCAAGTGCTGGAAGCCGTAAAACGGCGGCCCCACGATTGCTACTACCCCTAAACCTCGTTCCTCTCACGTTCCCCCCTGCGTTTCCTTGTGAGCCTTTCTCTGGAACATACCGTGTGTGGCCGATCCCACTTGCCCACGTGCCCAGGCTTGAAGGGGCACTTCTCTCCCCTCCCCCTCTCTCTTCCTTCCCGCTTTTTTATTGATGACCTAGAGGGTCACTTTTTCTCTCCCTTTTTTACCTGACCTGGAAGGGCCCTCTTTTTTTTTTTCCCTTTTCTTTTTTAAACCATGCTCCCGTCCTTTCTTTTCTTTTGAGGCCGGCTCCCACTTTTTCTGACCAATTCTACGTCCCCTTTTCCACGAGACGATTCAGCCTTTTTCCCCAGTCCATTTACTCCCAAGGCGCTCTTTCTGCACAACAATTCTTGCGCTTTCCGCAATCCTATTGAAAAGATTGCCGTGTGAGGTCCTTTGGAAGCGCAGCGTGACATGCATTCTTGTTTTTTCTTTTCCCCCATTTCCCCTGGTCCCCTCTTTTGAGTTTTTTGCTTAGTCCTTCCACCCCAAGGAGAGCTTAAGCCGGTCCCCACCACACAACGCGAGTGGCCCTTTGTAATCTGACAGCCCCGAACCCCTCCCCTCCACCACAAAAGGGTTACCCTCCCTTCCCAACTTCCCAGAACACACTATCCTCCCTACCAGTTGTGAGAAAACCTCTCCCCCTTATTTAGTCTTTGAAGAAACTTCCCCCCGTGACAAACCCCCGTTAACCCCCCTTCTGAACTTTTTAAATCACTGAACTACTTCTTCCCTTAGGGAATGGTTTATTCTTTCTCCGACCATTGGTTTTGCATTGATAAGACCCTAGCGTACCACGGCCCTTTTTTTCTGGCCCGCCCCTTTTTTCTAACTCCCCCCCCCCCCATCACGGTTCGTCCTTTCTTTTTTAACATTGGCTCGGTTAGCCCCCTCCTTTCTTAGGCCCTTGAGTGAATCGAACTTGGGACATAATTTTATTACGCCGTTACGGTAAAATCTTCCCCGGCTCGTGTGCACCTTTTCCTAGTTGCTCATCTTTTCTGTTCCAACCCCCTCCCCCCGTTCTCAATCCCCCGGTCCCCCTCGCTTGGCATCCCCCTTTTACCCCTTTCTTGCCTGTTTCCTTTTGGCCCAGCCCCCCCCCCATGAACTGGTGAAGATCTTCACCCCTGACATTGCGATTGCGTTGGGCTCCTACCCAACTGTCTGTTGCTTATTGTTCTTTTTTTTTCATCCTGATCCCTCCAAATTGTTTGTTCTTGAAATTAACTTGGGTTTTTCCTTCCCAAACGACTCTCGGGTCCACCCCTGAGTTTCCCAGGCCCTCGTTCTTCCCCCCCTCCGGATTTGGCCCTTGCTCGGCCGCGTTTTTTACCCCCCCCTGCCGGGCACATTTCCTCCTCCCTCCGTTTTTTGTTGTTGAGTGCGGTTGCTACCCCTTCTGGGTTGATTCTCCCTCGCAGTCTGAGCCGGTTTTAGGAAGGAAATACATGTTTTGCCACTCTTTTCTTTCCAGGGCGGTTGGTTTTACCCGGCCCCGTTTGGACGTGTCTCCCATGTTGAATTCCCCCCGTTTTTTTTCTTTTTTCAGGGACAAACCTTTGCTTTTACATTTCGAAAGCCAGCCACCTCTGATCAACTCCCCATTCGTTTGGTAGGCGACCATCATCGCCGCACGTTTTCCCCAAGATCGGAAACCTTCAAGTGGCGTTTCTTTTTCCCTAGCACCTTTCCCGTGTTACTTGGCTTCGCCTTTTTTTTGGTCTTTCGGAAACCCTTGATTCACTCGTCCGATTCCCTTGGGTCCCTCGCGCGTCAAAATAAAGTACCTTTGTCCTCGCCTTTCCTTCCGATTTGGTGTTGGCAAGTAGAGGTTGGTATCTTTCACTTCGGATTCCCGTCCTTTGTGACTTTTCTTTTCCCTTCTCTCGTAACCGTAGTTTCTTTTAGCTCCGGGTTTTTTTTCCCTTTTAATATTGGTTGCCTCTTTCCGGAGGCTTTCCCGCCCCCCTCCCCAAGGTGGTTTTTTTTTTCACTCCCAGAGGTTATACGGGCCCCACGTCTTTGCACTACTCTCCTGTTCCCCCTCGTCCTTTTTTTTTTTTTTATCATGTTTTTCTCCCCCCGGCATGCCTTTCCCTTTTTTTTTTTTCTCGTTTGAAATAAAGGTATGTTTTTCTACTTTCGTGTGCTGGGGCCTTCCTTTTGTCCGTCTTGGTGATCCTGTTTTGGTGGGTTTTTTGATGTCTTCCCCTTTTTTCGGTATGGTGAGGGATTTTGTTTGACTTGTTGGTCTTTTTTTTTTTTTTTCATTGCTTTCCCCCCCTTCCCTTGGTCTGGTAAACCTTTCGGCTTTTCCCTCCCAAAGCGTCTTTTTTCCTTAATACAGAACCAAGGAAACCTGTTTCCCCCTGGATCCTGGTTCCTTCCCGCTTTACCCGCTTTTTCCAAGATGATTGTTTGGACTTCACGGCTAGTTTTGCTATTTTTAATCCCTTTTCTCTCCACTTTGCGTTCTTCTCGCTGTGCTTGCTTGCAGGGGTGAGTTATATCCCGTGGATATTTGTCGGTCCCTCCTGTTCCGTAGTTTTTCTGATTTCTCGAGGACGGCTCTGGGGGCAGTTCGGTGGTCTTCCCCATTACTCTTTTTTGGCCCCGGAAAAGCGACGTTCTTTGTTAGGTCCTTCAATTTTGTCCTGTTTTGCCAAGTTAGTATTTCAGTTTACATTTCCCCCCTACTCCCGCTTCCTTTCTCGCTTGGAAAGAGAATTCCTCTGGGCCCGCGAAACGTCAATTACCCGGACAACTTGCACGTATTTCCCTTCCTCCTGGTACGCCGTCCCTCCGTTGCCCCCCCCCCCCTTTTCTTTTGGGTTGACGTTAACTGAAGTAGTTTCCCCCCCCCCTTTTTTTGAAAAACAAGGGTCCCCTTTCTTTTTACGGCTTTTCCTTTTGCAATCTTCGGGGTGGTCCAGGTGCAATAGTTTTTTTTGTGATTTATTTCGTTTTTTTGACCCCCGTTCATTACGCGTTTCCCTCTGGGCCTTCCTACCCCATTTGGTTTCTTGAAAAACCCTTATGTGAGAGTCTTCCTCACAGAAAAGACTTTGCACAACTTAGGCCACCCACCTTTCTTTTCTCTGCCTTCCCCTCCCCTGCGGGGTTTTAAGGCTTTTTCGGTGGCCGCCAAACCTTTTATCTCCAAGAAGGGTTCCAGCTTAGTCTGTTTTCGTGCAATTTTTCTTTCGCTTACGTCTTTTGTCCACTTTGTTTGTTTTGATTGGACCTTCGCGTTTCCCCCCCCCCCATCTTTCCAGTTAATCTTTCTCCAATCTGTTTGACATTTATCTTTTTGAGCCCCCCTCTTCTCCTTTTTTTGTACCTACCCCCCATTTGGGCCCATGGAGGTCTTTTTTTCCTTTTTTGAAGAGAAGTGATTTCGTCTTTCAGCGCTGCCATTTGCTTTTTTTTCCTCCCATGAACTTTCCAGTTTCTTTTTTTACTGTTGTCCCTGGCTTTGCGATACCGGCCAACTGCTCCTCCATCAAATTGTTTCTACGTCTCCCCTTTTTCGTTCTTTTGTTTTCAAAGCTCCCTGTTCCCCCCCAGTAACTGAACCCCCCTTCCTCACTTCAATTGAACACGTCTTCCTTCTGGAGTCTCTCCCTTTTCTTCAGGACATCCCCCCCCCCCCCCCCCCACAACCCCCATTTTTCCAGTTTGTAGCTGCCCTTCAGGCTTCCCTAGGAACCGGTTTGTTGTTCCTCTGTCCAGTGTCTCCTTTAGACGTGAACTCTTGGTTTGTTTTTTTCTCCCCCTAGTACGTGCTTTCGAGTAGGCCCCCCCTTTTTGTCAAATGAAAGGCCCACCGTTCCGTTTCCCAATTTTTGCCAGCAGGCTGGTCAGTGAACTTTTTTTCGGTTTACCCCCGCGTCTTCGGATTTTTCAGGGTTGTCGGTTTCTCCTTTCAGCCCGATGGTCAGGCACCTGTCTCACCCCTTCCCCCATTTTTGTGTTCCAGGTTTTAATAAACTAGGTTGCTTTTCAGAAGTCCTTTATGGCAGCCGAGGCTTTTTTTTTTTTCATGAAAGCCAAACCTTCTTTTTTCCCCGTTCTTTTTTTTTGTCCGCGTACCCCGGAATCTTTTTTCCGTTTCCAGCGTTTGTGCCCACCCCCCTCTCTCTCTGGTTTTTCCCGTTCCTCTTTTTCTAGGGGGGTTTTCCCACGCCGTTTGTACCGCGGTTTTCCTTTTTCAATTCCGACTCGGACGACTTGATTCCTTTTGACCAGGGTTTTTGAGAGTCCGGCGCGACACCAAGCAGTTTTTTTTTTTTTCAGGTCTCCCTGGGTTAGTTGAGTCGTCGTTTTTACTTTTCTTAAGTTCCAAAATCTCTCTCTTTTCTTCCCTCCCGTGTTTTTTTGGCTTTTCTTTTTATTGCCCGGCGTCTTTTTTCCCCTTACCTGACCTTTCTCCCCCCAACTCTGGGTTCGGCTTTTTTCGCGCTTTTCAAATGACCTGGTTTTCCCTTTTCTCTCAAGTCTCTAGAGATTTGGGCCCCTCCACCGTCCCCCTTGTACTGCCTTCTTCCGGTCAACAAGCATTCTTTCGACCTCTACCCCCCCCTTGAGATTAGGGCTCATACCGCGTCCGCGAGCCTTCAGCCCCCTCCAACCCCCTTTTTTCTGCAGGACAACTTGCGATAGATGCCTCCCCTCCCCCTTTCTTCTTCGTACTCCCGGTCCTCGTTCCCCCCAGTTTTTACCTCCCCTATTTGTTTCTAGGAGAGTAGACTTTCTTTTCTGATTCCTGCTCAAATTTTCGCCAGTGTATTTCTGCATTTTTTTCGGGCCCTTTGATTCAAATGTGCCCCACTCTGTGCGACTTTTTCGTTCCCGCGAACCTGCCTCTCCTTTCCTTCCCCGGTTCTCCCGTCACGCCCTCCCCCTTTCCCTTCCTTAGGGTACCGTTCCCCCCCCTTTTTCTGGGTCTGGCACCCTTTTTTTTCCCCGCCCTTAAGACCTGTGTAGGGAGGTCCTGGCCCCCCATTCAAGTTGTTTTTCTCATTGCCAAGTTTTTCCGGTTTCTGCCTTTTTGTGCGTACCATGGTTGCGGGACCCCTTTCTTGCCATATATATGGACCGCCCCCCACAGTCTCGTAGACAACCATTTTTCCCCTGCCTTGCCGGTTCTTTCCTCCCAGCCCGCTTTTTCACGTTCCCCAAACCAATGGTGGGTTTGTCAGTACCCCTTTGCGTTTTTTTTTTGCTGAAATACGACAGCCTCGCCCCATGGTTTTTTGTGCGGTTTAAGCCGCATGCGTCCTTCCTCTTCCTTTTTCAAGACGTGGGGTTCCCCTTTTTCATTTCTCCTCATTCGATTTTGTCGTTCAACGTTCCAGGAGATGGTTGGGCCCCCCTCCCCCCTCCTCTCCAACATCTTCCCTTTTGGGCCTGTCAGTGCTTCTTCTTCTCCATTTTTCTTCAAACCCGCTGGAGTTCCCACGGGTCCAAAGGGCGCCGTCTGGCGCCTTCCCTCGAAGTCCAACCGTGGCGCCTCCCCACAGTTTTGGTCCCCCCCGTTCTGAAAGGAGACATTTGATTCAGTTTCATTTACGGTTCTGCACCAGATTCACCCCTCTCCCTGTCATTTGACCCGCGGACCCGCATAATGGGCTTTCCACCCCTTTCCCCCGCTTAACCTCCTCTCCACCCCCCCAAAACCTGCCTGCTTTCCCCGAATGTCCCCAGGTCCCTTTCCCTTTAGCACCAGATTTTTCTCTTCCCCACCTCTTAAAAGTGCCGCGTTCCCCTTTATCTTTTACTATCATTGGTGCCCGATCATTTTGCCCCTCAAGGCCCCCTTGCGTTCAGTTTGCCAAGGCAGATATCGTCTCAAGTCCCTGTCTTTTATGAACTACTCTACCTTCCCCGTTTTTTTTTCCTTGCCAAATTCCCCTTTCAAGTTTTTTTTGAGTATGGTCTTGAGTTCCTCAAACTCCGTGATTCCTAGAGGCAGTCCCCGTTCCCCTTGCCCCCCCCTCCACGGTCCACCCATATACCAATCTAAAACATGAATGAAAAGACCTGCCACCCCAGTTTCACTCCCTCCCGCAAACCCAGGCGCTAGGGATGCCCCCCCCCCCTTTTTTTTTTCTCGTTTCCCTCCATCTTCTTTTTTTCCCTGCTTCGGGACCCCCCTTCCTTGGAGCCACTTCCATTCGTGAACCCTCTTTTATAGATCAAAAAACTTTTCAGGTGAGTTAGAAAGCCTTAACCCTTGTCGTTTTTTCGGGAAGCTTTTCCCCCCCTGTTTCCCCCACCGCGCGTTCGCTTCCCCCCCGCAAATTTCCGCCCCTCCTAATTTTTTCGCGCGCCCACCCTTTTGGGAATCCCCAGTCGCCAACTTTTTTTTTTTTGTGGCCTGGCCAATCCATCCCCCCCCGACTGGTGTAATTCCACCCCCTCTTGACAAAACTTGAACATTACCCTTCCGTAAGACCCCTGGAACAAAGTTTCCCTTTTCCTTCCCCCCATGAGTCCTCAAACTACTCCCCCTACTTTGTTCTCTCGCCTTTTTCCCCCCCCTTGGCATTTCTAGAACCTTTTCTCTTCCCACAAACCCCTGGCGGCCCCTCCACCACGATTCCCCACCGGCGTCGCCGATCCTTTTTTGTTTTAGGGATCTGCTTTAACCGCTCCCTTCGTTGTCATCGAAAACGCCCTTTCTTTCCCCCTTCTCCCCCGCCATTCAATTCCCCTTTTGTCCGGCTCTTGCTCCCTTCTTTTTCCGTTTTTTTCCTTGTTCCCCTTATTCCGCCGTTTTTCCACCTTTCCCAAGCTTTTTTTTTGAGCCACCCCTTTCCCGGACCTTCCCATTCTTCCTCACCGTATGTGCATCGGTTATTTGGGACCCCCCATTCCGTTGGGGACGGGTATCTCCTCCCCCCACCATTTGGTCTCTTCTTTTCTTCCTTTCTCCGCAATGTGGTCGGGAAACTTGTCGTTTTCATGAGACCACGCCGTCCTCGCTCTTTAAAAGGGGTTTTGTCTCATCGGCCCAAAGTTCCCTTTTCTTTCCCCCTTGCGTAGGCGTCGGTCGAACCCCCCCCCTTTTTTTTTATCCTTCCTTTTTTTTTTGGAAGGTCGATTTAAGGCGTGGTTGTCCCTTCGCCCCCAGACGTTTCTTTTCCCGGGTGCACCATTTTTTTTTCCGATTTTGAGTTTCGGCGCCCTGCGTTTGATCCCCCCTCTCTCGTGGTGTGGTTAAGATGGACCCAACGACGGTATTCCTCCCCACCACCATTTGTTTTTTCCGTCCGCAACTGTCCCGCCTGTGGTGTTGCATTTCCTCCGCTCCTAGCCCGCACTTGGTTTTGTTCCCCCCCCACAATGATCGGGGACCCTATTCCCCATTGGGCGGTTGTGGCCAAGGGTTCCCCTTTTTCGTTTTTTTCTGCGCCCCTGCTCTACCGATTTAAACAGGAGGTGTCTGGTCCTCGGTTTCTTTTTTCGATCAGCAAACCCAACGTCACGCGTCACTTTGACGTCCCCCCTCTCTTTGGGCCCCATTTTGCCTGACGTCCACGTAGGATTTTTTCCTTTCTTTTCCTGTCCCTCCGTTGTAAGTATTTTCCTTCCCTTCCCAGATTTTTAGCGGTGTTTGTGGTTATTCCTTGCGGTCGGGGGTGGGCCCCCGTTATTTACTTCCTTTACCCTGAGGCTGGGAGCCCCCAGACTCGTTTTTTTCCGGATCTTCCTTTGTATTATCCAGGGACCAAGTTTTTTTCCTGCTTCTGACCAACCCAATACCCCCAGTATTTTTCGAGTTTTCCAGTTTCATTTCCCCCCCGGTCTTTTCTGGAAACTTTTCGGTTATTCTTTTTCTTTCCCTCACTAGCTTCAATTATGTTTTCATTGGTCTTTTTTCAATATGGGAGATGTCTTTTCCGGTGGAAGGGCTGCTTGTTTTTCTTTTGGTGTCTTTATTGGAGGTACTTCTCCCCTTCATTTTTTGGTTGTGGGCCGTGTTTTTTTTGAGCGTTTTGGATGCGGGCTTGGTTCCGTAAGGCCTCCCCCTTTCCCACACTTCCCCTTTTTTGGTTTTTAGAAGTTACCCCAGAAAGAAACTGGCCCCCTCCCCCCTTTTCCCCCCCTGTTTCTGACTTCCCTTTTTTTTCCCCAGCTTTTCAATCGTCTGTCCCCCCCCTTCCAGTTTTGTAGGCCATCGAATTGTTGCGTGAATTCCACTACGCTTTCTTTCGTTCCCGTAGTAGTTGAACCATTGGAATTGTTGCTTCCCTGTGTTCCCTTTTCCTTTTGACATTTGCCCTTTTATCTTTTTTTTTCGTTTTAGTATTGTGGGAATCTTTTTTTTAGAGGCGGCACTCTTTCCTGAGATTGAATATTTTTTCTTCGCTATTGCCCCCTTTACGTGGCTTTTTTAGGTCTTTCAGGAAAGTTGGGTTGTCCGTTCTTTAGTTACTTAACTCTCCCACCGTTTACCCTCACTTTTCGGTTGGATCGTCCTTCCTCCCGGGCTGGCTGAGGAGAACTGCTTGCCCCTTTCGGCCCAGGCTTTCCATCCCCTCTACTATCTTACCCCCCTTTTTGGGAACTTCTTTTCTTTCCTTTTAACTTCGGTTGCAGAAAGTCTTTTTCTCCTGTTTTTTTCTTTTAATGCCTCTTCTGGGCCCCCCACAGGCTTTGGTTTCGGGCCCACCCTCCCTTTGCGGATTGTGAAAAGTCTTTTCTTGGTTCTATTATTCTCTTTCTTTTTTAATGCAGTTGACTCTTCCCCCCCTCCCTTCCTGAACCCCCCCCTGTGCCGAGTTTTGAAGTTCTCTAACCCAAGGGGTTACCCCTTTCTGGCCCTCCCCCCACTTGCCTTTTCTTCTTCTCTTAGGCCTGTTAAACGTCTTCTTTTTTTTCGTGGAGACAACTAGTCTCTCAGTCATAGTTAGTTTCTTTCCCCTTTGATCTTCTAGGTCTGCTTTGCGCTGTGCTTTTGGAGATTCAGGTTTTTGCCACAGCTCCTTTACCGTTTTCCCCGGGTCTTCCCCATCTCGCTTCTGTTTCGGCATATCCAGTTTTCCGACGGCTTCTCATGAAGAAAATATTGCGTCCTGGCTTCTTTCCCCCCCCCATGTTTGCTCCCTTTCGATTTTTTCAAGCTAGCCTTTGTCATTGCCGGCACCCTTTTTCCCCAGTGGCTTTTTCACCCGGACCCTTCTTCGACCAGGCCAAACTGGCACTTTTCCTGTCTACGTTTTTCTCCCTGTACTGGCTGTTTCGAGTCCGAAAGAGTTACCCCTCTTTCCTTTTCCAGGCAACAGTTTCACGGCCCAAGCCCGGTTTTCCACTTTTTAATTACGACAAGTATGTCCTTTTCCGCTCATTATTTTTTTACACCTCTGCCCCCCCAATGTTCTTTTCCCCCTGCGCCCGCTTGGGCTGACTAGACAGGGTGGTTCTGGGTTCTATCCGGTCACCTTGGCCTAGACTGTAGTTTTTTTCTTTCCTTCCTTTTACCTTTGCAGGTACAGTTCCTCCCCGTAACTAAGTCCCCCTTCTTTTCTGCCACCCGGAGTTTGCATGTCCTCCTAGTCTGGTTCTGCTTCCCCCTGCCTTCGATCCTCTGGTCGTGCCCCTGGCCAGTTCAATTCCGTTCAAGGGCGTCCTACCTCAGCGTGGCCCTCCCCTCTTTGCGGTTCTTCTGCTTTTTTCTCACCGAGTCGACTGAAGAAAGTGGCGAGCGACGCACTTTTGCGTTTTTGTCCTTTTGAAACTCAACCGGTCTCTCAAGTCTTCCTTTCGTCCCGGCCACAGGAAGGATTGATCTCGCCCCGATGTAGATCTGTCTCCTTGTCCCTCTCTTGGTTGTTGCTCTTTTTGTTTTTTTTTTTCTCGTTTCAACATTCGTTCGTTTTGGCGGCTGGTCCCTCGCGTTTAATCGAGTTGATTGCCGGCCGGCGTTCGGCCCGCGACAAAGGCTTTTCTTCCATGTTTAGATGGAGTCGCGTTTCTGTGACCCTTTCGGTGTAAGGCA
>Ga0179593_1386399_pt1 | contig 17215 bp, 27 predicted proteins | sample CZODoug2_1_08_16_FD_185931 | JGI IMG/M metagenome (GOLD analysis project Ga0179593, IMG submission 185931) | Vadose zone soil fungal communities from Angelo Coast Range Reserve, California, USA - CZODoug2_1_08_16fungal (PacBio error correction) | ecosystem: Environmental > Terrestrial > Soil >... | reverse complement strand
TCCTTTTTGTAGGGCATGCAGATATGAACCCACCTATCCCATGTCCATTCGATGTTTCGGCATCTGATCTCGGATGGTGCCTTCCACCCCCCTGATCTTTTCCCCCCTAGTGAAATTCTTTTTTGGGACCTCGTGAAATCTTTCCTTCCGGGTGCTCTGAAGTTACACATGGCGCTGACCTTTTTGGATAGTAGTTTTTATTCTGCTGTAGATACTTGCTCACTCCATTTCTATTTTTTCTTTGACTCCCCCGGGGGGGGGCTCTTTCTTTTTCTTTTTGTTTGTTTGTTTGGCGAGAGATCGTTTCCGAAACTTAGTCCTTCTCTTTCCCAGGCGACCGAGTATTTTTCCCCCCAAGAGAAGAGTTCCCCGCGCCCCTTTCCCTTCCTTTCTTTGAGTGCCCCTCCCCCCCCCCTGATGACTCTTTTCTTTCATCCCGTTTTCCCCTGAATTTCCCGGCACGGTGCTCCCGCATTCATCTAGTTCGGGCACTTTTTTTATGGATCCCGTTTTACTCGTTTCAATTGCTGTTGCTGTAGTTTATTACTATCTGGGCTGCTTACACCTCCCGGATCGGGGTCAGGAATAAACCTCCCCTCACTGACCTCCAGCCCTTCTCCCCCGAATTGTTTGTCTCCTTTTCATGCAGCCTGCTTCCCCCCAACAATCGGACAAGATTCCTGTTGAAATGGGTTTTATGTGGCCCGAAACCCAGATTTCCTTTCACCACTGCCTAATCCAAAAGGTCCAAAAAGGTTTCTTTCCTTTTCTGACCCCCCGCCGTGTTGCACCACCCCACCACCTTCAGCCCCGAGAACGGAATTTCTGGTAAAGCACCACCTTTTTTCAAAAAGTCCCAGGCAGTTTTCTTGCCTTCCCCCCCCTTTCCTTTGTTTGTGGTTGTGACGCAAGAAACTCCCAATGGGTGTGTCTCTTTTTTGTGATTCCCACCCGTCTGCCACGTGACGCGCAATCCCCTACCTTTTACTGTTTCTCTTTGAGCTGGTTGTGGCACGTTTTTCTTGCAGTCTTTTTTACAAAGGGAGTTTTGTAGTCCGTCCCAGAAGCCTTCCTCCCTGGATGTCTCCCTTTGTCTCTTTAGTGGTTCCCTTTATTGTTGGCCAATTCTGGGGAATTTATTGGTCAACGGTCCTTGTTTCCTTTCCGGCTCAGAAGTCCTTCGATTTTAGGCTCTAGCCCTTAACCTTTCCTCCGGTCAAACCGGTCTATGGAACGAACGCACTTTCCCCTTATTTCCTTACCTGTTCCTCCTCACCCCCCCCCTTATCCACTAGGAGAAATTGACTTTGATTGCTCTTTTCCTAATCTCCTCCTGTACTTTCTGTTTTTTCAATTGCCAATTCCCTTTTCCCTCCCTTGTGATATTGTCAAGTTTCTCTAGTGAGTAATTTCAAAATTCCTTTTAACTTATGCCTTTTTTTCACTCGCGTTCTCTTCCTGACTGATTCCCTCCCCCTAGGTCTCCAGGATTCAATTTCGAGCCCCCCTCCAACCCAGAAATCAGAAGCCACCACGTTCTGCGTCCCATTATCGGTTTTTTTCTTCTTTCGGTTCTGACCGATGCCTTGTTTTTTTCTGCTTTTGGGGCGGCCGCTCCCCTCATTGTTTGGGCCCTTGACAACGGTCTTATCCGCTGGTCCCCTTGGAGTTGAACGTTTGCCCGAATCTCACTGTCTCCTGATTTTCTTGGTGGTCTTGCGTGATTGGCAGTTGACAGTAACCAAAAACACAGTTTTTGAAACACCGTGGCACCCTCACGATTTTTTTTCTTGTTTTCATCGTTGTTTTGTTTCTTTTCCTTTTTAGCATGAATCTATTATGCGCTCCCTGGTCTAATCCAAAGTTTCGGAACAACTACAAAGTCCATGCCAGCCTTTTTTAAACAATCTCCAAAACGAAAAATTTCTCCTCTGCTTACTCCCTGATGCTGCTCAGTTTGAAACCTTCCCTTTTTCACTGAACCCACTTCCTTGATTTCAAATGACTTGAGAACATAACTTGTTTTTATGAGGTGTGCCCCACCTGTTTCGTATGAGGAATTTCACAACTTTTTCCCCCCATCTGTTCGGGCCAAGGCCCCCGCTGTCTCTTTTGTGCATTTTTCCACCAAAGTCTTTTTGCGAACATTTCGGGTCAGGTTGTCGCACAGGAAGCCCATGGCCTGGGAGGACTTTAAAGCTTCTCCCCCCCGAACTTGCACCCTTCAATTGAGTCAGGAAGTCTTTAAGAGGTAGTACTGGGTCACCCCTCCCCTCAAACGGTGCCAAAGCGCCCCCAGTCACTAATGCCCCTTTTCCCTGCCGGGGTCAACTTGAAAACCACCCTGCTTCCCCCCCCCACAATTCAACCGGCCCCCCCCCCAAAGTGCACGGCACACCCCGGCCCACAATTTTTCATCTTCTGTGAGGCAGGATTGGATGGAGACTTGCGGGGTCGCCGGCAAATCCCATTGGTCTTCCCAACCCAAAAAACACCCCTCGCCCCATCTCTCCCCCTTATTGGTCAATTAGGAACCCAACAGGGATTCTATCTTTCGGTAGTTGGCCGGCCACCTCTTGTGGAGGTGCCCTTTTTTTCTTCCATCTGTCCCCCTCGGGTACTTTTCGTAAGAGTCTGGCCGGACGGCTAGAGTGAGCCCTGTTCCTTTTTTTGTTTTTCTTTCGTTCTTTTTTCAGGCCCACACGTCCCAAGGGGCGAACACCCCTTCCCTTCCCGCTTTTCCCTTTTCCCCCCCAACGTCAACTGAAACTCCCACTGGAAAGAAAACCAAATTTCCCTTAGGTGGCCTTCCCCACCAGCTTGCTCCGTCTCCCTCTTACTTTTCGGCGAGGTTCCTTGGTCCCGACCCGAGCTAAACGTGTTCGGGTATGGTTTTTTTTTTTCACAAATGCCCCATTTTGTGATGCGGGAAGGCTTTTCGGCCTTTTTTTCTCGAGTCCATCCCCCTTCTTGGCATCTCATTGCCACACCACACCCCATCTAAGCCCCTGTTACCAGAGACCCGTTCCCCACCTTTCTTTCGTGTTTCGTCGCAATTTTTGCTCGGTTTTTTTTTTTACGAGGCACGATGTTTTTCAGTTCCCGCGTCTCTACCCCTGTATTATGGGTTGTTTCCGTTGCTGTGAGGATTGTCGGCGTTCTCCATTCATCGAACAGGAAAAGAGGTTTTTTTTACCCATACCCACCCCACTTGCTTTCCAAACGCCTTACCCCCGACCCCCATCAAGATAAAACACTTTCCCTTTTCTCCAGGTTTCTTTTTTTTTTTCATTATTGGAAATTTTTTTTGGTGACGGGACAAAGTCCCCTTTGGTATTTTTGCTTTCCTTTAGGGCGCCGATGTTTTTGGCACCGTTTTTTCCTCTCAACGTGACCTCCCTTTTTTCCCCATTTTTCTCTTGGTGTTTGCACTGAAGGCGGTCTGCCCTGCCTCTTTCTTTTTTTCTCAACCCGCAGCTGGAGGACTTTGGCGGGCCCATGGACCTGATTCCTCCTCCTTGGCTTTTTTCGTGGCCTCCCCAAACTTAAAGTCTTGACCCCCCCTCTCCCCCAACACTTTTTTCTCTTTTCTCTTGATCCTCGCCAATAGGACCGTCCGGGCACTAATGTATCCCCCTTTTTCTTGAGTTCCCCTTTCTTTTTCGGTCTGTTTTTTTTTTTTTTACCTTGATACGCTTTTCTTTCCCGTTAGACGAAGCAATTTTCCCCCCTTTTCAGAAGGTGTTTACAGGTGTCCTGCCTTGAAGTTTTTTCTCTTGTTTCAAGTTTTTGAGCGTTTTTCCCTTTTTTTTGTATTCCGATGGAGTTCGTATGTGGCGTTTCTCATCACCTCTTTAAATGTATTATTTTTTTTGCAGGTACATCCCCTCACCAGCGTGCAAGCGGCGGGACCTCCTTTCCGGTGCACACGGCGAGGACTGCCCTTTAAAACGTACCTTCCAGTCCGGTGCTTCCTTTTTTTTGCCCCGCCCCAACCATTTGTAATGCTTTGTCTCGAATAGTTCTTCCCGTTTTGTGACCAAACCTTTACCTTTTCGGAATTTCTAGGCCTTAGCGGGTAAGGAAAACTTCCCTGTCCCCCCAAATCACGGGAGGGCTTGGTGCGGTCTCTTCTCCCCTTGCACGCTAACTCGTCCCCCACACAGTTGCCGTTCGCCGTAGGATGTAGCTTCGATTTCCCCCGTAAACCACACACAATACTTTTTTCCTCCTTCCCTACTGTTAAGGACTTTTTGTATGCAGCGGACCTTTTTGTTTGACCAGTCTTCCCTCCATTGCCTTTTTCCTTATTTGACTTTTTTTTCTGCGTTGACTGACTTAATCGCCATTGCCGCCCCGTTCATCGTTACTCCCGACAGCTTCAGTAGGTCGGATGCTTGGACCCTTTTTCCCCGGAGGTTCCCACTTGTCCCAAAATCTTTGGTCCCCACACCCCCGGCCTATGGCATTACGACAGAAGGCCATAGGGACCCTACAACAGTGGTGCCTCACCTTGCGGCTTAAACCACGCGGCCAGCGGATAAGCAGCCTTCCGTTTTTCTTTTTTCCCCTTTCTTCTTTTTTTTTTTTTTGTTTTTTTGTAGCGTTTCTCTGAGGCCCAGTAGTTTGGGTCCCCCACGGTCTTTTGTGCTCACCTTTCAGTCCTCTGACCGGATTAGAGATCCCGGTTTTTTCTTTCTTCTTTACCCCTCCCCCCGTTTGTTTTGTGGGTGGTTTGTTCTTTGGACCGACATTCGTCAAGATCCCCCCTTTTCGGACTAGAGTTTTTTTTTCTTTTTTTTTTTTTTTCCCCTTTTACCCTCTTGTCCGCCGGCGGCTTTTTTTTTTTCAGGTTCCTGACCCTCCCTCCCCCCCCCCTCTGATTGTCAGCGACCCCCCGCCTTCTGTAGAATATGGCGTTAATGCTAGGTGTTGCCCCAAAAATGCACGTGTTTCCTTCCCTTGCACCCGCCCTCGTCTCCCCCTCCCCCCTCCACTGACGCTGTTTGTTTTTTTTGACCTTTTTAGCAGGTCCTTTTACTGATCATTCGTCACCCGGCCCCAGAAGAGAACCTCCTTCTGCTTGGTTTTTGGGGCGTCCTCCCCTGGTTCGTTTTTTCTTTTTGCCTTTTTTTTTGCGCTCTGAGTCCCCCTGTTTGATTTTACGTAGTAACCGTATTTTTCGTCTTTGCTGCGAACTATCGGACCCTTCCCCCCGTTTTTGATTTGCGCGGTTTGCGGCAAGCGACCCAGCAGTGCTCGCAGGGGTTACCTCCCCCGCGGTTTCCCCTTTTTTCCCCCCCAGTCTCATTTTTCTCCCTAAAAATTTTTCCTTCGTTTTTATTTTCTAACCATTCGGGATGACGCGCTCCTGCTTTATGTTCTATGCCCCCCCCCTTCTAAACTGTTCTTTCCGTTTAATTTCGCCTTCCCTTTTTTAGCCCTGCGTCAACGGTGTTCTTGTTCCGGACCATGCCCTCCTTCTACCCTATAACCCCTTTTGCCCCTGTTCCCCTCCCCTCCTAAGAATAAAAACTGGTACCCTTCCCCCCCCTTTTTGCCTTGCGAAGCGGGGCGCGCCGGTCACCCTGTTTGCGTTGTGTTGAGGCCCAGGTTCTTTCCTACCAGTGAACCTCTTCCTTCTCTTTATTACAGACGAGGGGAACCCTCAAAAAAGCCCAGTGCCATGCCCCAGTACGTCCTCTTTGAGCAGTTTTTATCCTTCCTGATTTTCCCCTTTTTTAGGAATTTTCAGTCCTCGTGAGGCCCCCCTAGAACCGTTGCCCACCTTTTTTTCCGGTGCCTCCGTTCCCTTTTTAAGCACCGGGTCTTCTTACTCAATGGGGCGCCACCCTCTGCTTAACGACCCCCTCCCTTTTTTCCAAAGGTTTCCCCCTACTGATTTTTTTACTGACTGTTGATGGGAGGCCGCTGCGGTTTTTTCACTATTCAGGTGCGTGAACCCTTTTTTTCATCCCACCCATCAGCTACCTTTTACCTTTTTTACCAACCTTTTCATTCCTTACGCTCCCCACCCCCCTTCCAATCGTTTCTCGCTGATTCTTTTCGGCATGGCTTGTTTCTTTTAAAGTTACTTCTCTTTTCCCCTCTTTTTTTTGATCCCAGTTTTGTACCATTCTTCCCTACCATTACCAGATGTCTGATTCATTTTTCTTTTTTCTGAATCCGTGTGATAGAAAGGCTTCCTTCCCCCCTTGATTACGAACAACGAGTTTTACACCCTTTTTTTTTCTGTTTTTATCCAATTTTTTCTTTTATGGTTTGGGTCCGCTGATTTTTAATTTGCCTTTCTAGGGCCCCCGTCCTTCCTCTCGAGAAAAACCCCTTGTCGTCTTTTGCCACCATGCCTTCATCCTCCGCAGCTTTTTTTTCCACATTGCCCTCCCCTTGATTTTTTTATTCACCTTCGGCTGGTGGTTAGCAAAATCGCTTTGTCATTCTTGGGTTTCGTTTCTTTCACTTTTTCCTTGTTTCCGTTTTTACTTTGAAAGTTTTCTTTGACGTCTGTTTTTTTCCCCCCCATTGGGTCTTCCTCCACAGACATGTCCCTTCTGCCATGTCATCATTGTCCCGCCGCTGACACAAGACTTTTTGACCTCCTCTCTGTCAGCTTTTCCTTCTTTTAATACGTGGAACTTTGCCTTTTTGAGATCGTGCTCCGGCTTTTTTTTAACTCTTTAACCCCCCCCTTTTTCTCCGGCTTTCTCTTGATGTCGATGTTGCGAAGTTCTTGGGCCTTACGTGCACCAGATTTTTCCTTGCCTCCCCTCAAGTCAGAAATTGATGCCCCCCCCCCCCCCTCTTTTCCTTTTGTTGGTATTTGAGCTTCCTGTTCTTGGCGGTGCTTTTTATTCCCCCCCCCCCTTATTTTGCTTAATTAGTTGTCCCACCTCGTTAGTTAAATTTTTTCGTTCTTTCAAACGGCAAAACTTCCCCCCTTGCACCTTCTGCCTATGTTAGAACAGTCTAGCCATTTTCCCTTTCGGTAAACCTCCCTCCCACTTCTCCCCTGCTTCCGGTTCCTCCCCCAAGGTAGCGTGATTGTTGTGGTGAAGAGTAGTCCCCTTTCAGCCACCCCCCCTTGGGTTCCGCACCGACCACCCAGTCTGTTGAGCCCAGTGATTTGCCTCACAGGGATTGTTTTTGGATGCTTTTTTATTCCGCCAAAACCCCGTGATCAATGGGATATCTCCGCCACCATTTGTCGTGTTTTGTGTTGTTGCCATCCGCTTTTTATGGACTTTTTTTTATGAGTCGCCTCCTGGGAGGGTACGTGTCTATCTTTTTTTCTACCGGATTTTAGTTTTACGTGTGTCCAAAAACCGTGCTTTCCCCTGACCGACTCTATGAAAGTCAAGGCGGCATTCTATTGACCGTTTTAACCAGTTTTTCAAACCCACCGTTTTGGCCTAGTTTTTTTTCCTCAGTTTAAGGTTTCCCCCCCCCATCTTAGACCTCCATGGCCACTGCCCCACGCTCTAACAAAATATCATACCCCTCACCCCGCCCGTTCTGTTCCGATCGGGGACTCGTAATTTGTAGTTTTTGATCTCTACCGGCCATTTTGCTTTTTTAGTTTTTTTCTCGTGCATATCGTAGGGCCGTCCCATGAACTTTTCAATCCCTTTTCCCCGTCATTCTTCTTCTTTTCCCTCTTCCCGATTGTGACCCCACCCCCCCCGTCTTGCGACTGTCCCCCCCTTTCGCCAGTTTTTTCCCGGCGTTGCTCTCCCTCCCATTTCTGTTCCCCGCCCCTATACTATTTTTCTTGATACTCTTGTTTTGGTTCATTTTCAGGTCATGCAATAGTTTGGATCTCACTTCCCCCCCCCCTATTTTCCATTTACCGTTAACCGCTCCTTTTTCTTTTCCGTGAATTTATCCCCTTATTTATAATTTCGTGAGAGTTTCTTCCACCTTGTGACCTCCATCCTGTTTTCCCCCCCCCCCACTTTATTCCCCTCTTTGGTCTTTCACCTACCATAACCCCCCCCGTTAAGGCATTGCGCCTTTTTGTTAAGGGAGGGCTCACTCTGGCTGTTCCCACCCACCTTGACCTAACTAGTCCACTTTGCTGATTTTGGATGACGTTGTTTGCCCATTTGTTCTATTTCTTTTCTGTAAAAAGGTAATTTTTCCCCCAAACCTGCTTATTCTGGTTTTCCTCCCCTAGGTTTTTCTGCTCTTGGTTGGTGGATTCTGCTGTCGTTGTTTTACGAAACAGCGTTTCCTTTTTTTTGGACCCCTGTGTTCCGGACCAAGTGTTTTTAGTTTTCTTCCTCCACCTGATTTAGGCATCATTGCATCCTTCATTTCTCTTTTGCTGCTATGCATTCCCCTTGCTGACCAATGTTTTTTCTCTTCACCGTAGTGAGTGGCATTCCGTGTTGGGAATTTATTGAAGACCCCCCCCTCGAGGGAGCCATCTGACCTATCCTTTTTCTTTTAACTCAAATTAAATGAACATACCCCTGCCATCGTTGACAGGTCTTCTTCTGCTAATAATTCCGATTCTCCTCCCTCTTTGGGAATACACCTATTCCCCACTTAGGCCCTAAGGTGAACGCTCGGAACCCTTCATACTGTGTAGTCCCTTACCTTCCCGCCTGTCCTTAGAAACCTTTGATAGTTTTTTGTTCCTACCGGCCTTTGTCGTCTTCATCTCCCGGTTTGCGATCCGACCTCTTCTTCCCCTACCTCCTTTTTTTTTTTTTTTTTTTTTCCTTTTTTTGGAAGATCTTTTTCTTACCATCTTTTCCGCAGTACTAGCCCCCATTTCCCCCCTTCACTTCCAACACCCCCCTGTGAAGCAGTTCACTCGCACGGTGGTGACGTGTTCAGGTGGACCTCCCAATTGCTTGACTCTGACCCTTTCAATGATTCCATTTCCTGGCGCTTTTTCTTTTTCCCCATTTAGTTGTTGTAGGCGGCTTCTGGGACTCTTGCCACGTACTGAACCCCTGTGTTTTTTTTTTCCCCGTGTGACCTCCCTCATTGTCATTGATGGGAGGGTTAGCTGTTACACTGCTTGTTATTTGTCCCTCCGTCCGATTGGCGTCCTTTCCAACCCCCCCCCCCCCACTGTCCTGTTTTCGAACACAAGATTTTTGCGTAATGACCTGATGAAGAACCCCCTTCGCATAGGCAAGTATTCTGTGATGCACTCAAAACCCCCATGAGTGTCGATCATTTGCCCCCATCCCTGTTTTTTGACCATTGCTCCATTGTTCACAAAGCCCTCAATTTTTTCGAACCCCACAAACAGTACCCCGCCCGCCAACCACCACCCCCCCCTAGTTGAGAACAGGCAGCCTTAGAACACAGCCCCCCCCTCAATTACAGGTTCCGAAAATTTTTCCGTTTTTCCGACCCCCTACCGTCCCCCCCCCCCCCGCGCCTCCCTTTTTTTGCCCCGACCCACTTTTTTTCACATCATCTTTAATGACGATTTTAGGTCGTCCGGATGTGGTGCCCGCTTATTTAAGTCTTCCCTTTTCCCTGCGGCACTGGATTTTCTGTTCCAGGGCCTTGAAAAGTAAGTTCCCACGCTTTTTGTTAACACGACCTGGATGGATTGGGAGGACCCGGTTGCCACGACTAGCGCACAAGGGATTTGGTTTGATCACGATTTTTGTCATCGCCCCTCTCAACCCAAGTTCCCAGGACGCGATGGTGACCCCAGCGTGGTATTTTTCTCATGCAGTTTTGACGAGGCTTACAGCTCTGGTCCACTTGCCCCATGTTGGGTGTATTATTTCCTTTACCCGACTTACCTTCTTCCCACAAATCAGGATTTTCTTTCTTCGTGCTTCCCGTTGGAATCTTTGCAAAGTTTCCCTCATCCCATTGCCCCACGTCAGCCTCTCTTCTTCCCACCCTCTTACGGCATAATCCTCTTTAATAGAGCTAAGAAAAAAGCCTCGTGCGCGTGGTTTTTTGGAAAATGTTTCCAAAGGAGCCTACCTTGTGGCTGGTCCCGGAGTTAATTGCTTCTTCCTTTCAGATAAGAGACTTGATAATTTGGACGTTTTGTACCCTTTGATGCCTTTAGATTTTTGTGACTGTTCCAGTGACCCTGATTTTTTTCCGAATATCTAAGCCCCCCCCACTTCTCAAATTAGAGTCCCACACTCCCCCCCCCGCCACTATGCAGCTAAACTCCAGAAGCCCACCTTTGCTAAGGTGTTTCTTTGCTCCGCTTTTTGAGGCGGATTCCTTCTTTTTGACTGGCATGAGGCAGTAATCCCGTCTACTTGGCCCCAATTCAAAGTATTTCTTAGACTCAAGCCTTCCCCGTTGTTTTTTTAGCACCGTATAACGTTGCACTCCTCCTTTCCTTTAGTAAGCTTTGGTTCGGGGTAGGATGTTCGTTTTCCCGACAAACCCTGTTGACCCCCTCAACCCCCCCATTCCCTGCTATTCCTGATATATCCTTTATCTCCCCTCCCCCTGTACCCTGGACAATTTCCCCCCCCCCCTTTACAGCTTCCGTTCAATACTAAAAACTCAAAGTTTTCGTATCTCCGCTTGCGTTTTTTTTTTTTTTTTTTTTTTCACCGTGACCTCTCTCCCGAACCTCTTTGGGGCTTTTTTTTTCAAAATCCCCACCCTTAGAACTAACCATATGGAATGCGGGAACCCATTTTTTAGGCACCCTCCTCGGTTTTCCCCTCCCTATGACAGTTTGGTCGACCCCCCCGATTCAAATTAGAGGGCATTGACGACCCACGTTCTTCTTGTTGCTATTAAGTTCTAACGAGCGTCTCTTCGGGTTACGATAGGTTTTTCGAGAGGAGTTCGGTGTTCCCCTCACAGACCCTGCTCTGAAAAGACTCCCCCTGTGAAATCCCCTTAACCTTCAGTCTCGGGACTTACCCCCCCCCGCCCCCCGCAAAAGTCTAAAAGATCACACCAAAGAAACCTTACAGAACCACAATCCGTTCTACGAAACCCGTTTTGGAACCCTTAGGGCAGGGGTTCTCTGCTGATCCGTTTTGCCGTTTTGAGAGTTCCCGTAAGGCACCTCCCTTGCTCCCACCCCCAGGGCGCCGTCATATCTTCGGTTATTTTTTTTTCTGTTACGATGAAAAACATAGGCTTCTTCTTGCTTTCCAGGCCCCCCCTAGTGGTTCTCTTTTCTTCTTCGCACCCTTCATAGCAAACGGAGGACCTTGCCCTTCCCTTTCTTCACAGTTTTGAAGATGAAAGAGATCGACGGCGCGTCGCACCCCCCGGGACTGTTTCTGGTGAGGGTATTCCAATAGTACCCCCATTGTGGCTTTCCCCAAACCCCCCTTTTACTTTTGAACACGAAGGTCCCGGCCCACCTAAATCCTGCCCCCACCCATGTTTTTTTGTTTCACCCCAACCCCCCTCCCCAGGTATTTATGTTTCGAAGAACCCACCATGCTCTGTTTCAACCTTTCCTCCCAGGCCCCCAGTTCGGTCGTGAGCCCATTACCCTTCTCCTGAGTCCCCGTGCCTGTTTTTGATAGGTGACCAAGTATAATGTGTTTTTACTTTTTGGAGTTCCTTTCTTCCTCTTCAGAAGGATGTTCCCTTTTTCCGTACACTGTCACCGAACCCAGTTTGTTGCCACCAAACCAAGTATCTCCGCCCTTTTTTTTTTTTTCCCTCGTTACGTTTTCCTGGACCCCCCCCCCTTCCCCACGGTTTTGTTATCGTTTTTAGGCGAGTTGTACTTTGGCGGCCGATCCCTTTAGATGCACTTGGTTTTTTGCGGTTTTTTCCGGCGCCCTGGAAAAGATGCTACCTGTTAGGCGCTTATGAATTCGCAGGTTCGTTGGACAGGAGGGTTGTGTTTTTTTTACTTGGCAGGCCTGTTCTTCCAGTTTCCTACCCTTTTTAATGTTTGGAACATGTCCCGCTCAACACAACCCACCCCTTCATTTGGCAGCACAAGAATCCTTTTAACAAACATCCCGGGTTGGAACGTTCTTGTTTGCCGTCTTTTTCTTAACCAGTTTGCGTGTCCTTGAATCCCCCCCCTCTTCCTGGGCTTCTGTTGCTGTTTTGATGACGTCCTTCCCTTTGAAGACTTTTGTCGAACCCATACCCCCACCTTCCGCTTCCCACCGTTCTTTGTGAATCTTCTTCTTTTAGGCGGCACCCTTTCTTTTTTTTTAAGTTCCCCCCAACATTTTCGAATTTTTAAACTTGCTTTGCTGCCCACCTTTTTTTTCCACAGCATTTTCCCCCGGCACATCCCTTCAATGGGCCCGTGTTTAGGTTCTTCCTTTTCCCCCACACGCCGGTGAGCCTGCCACAATCTTCGAAAAATTTACTCTTCTTTTACAAATGATAAACATCCGGTTCAAGTTAATTGGGCACAAATGTCTCCAGTTTCTGAGTTTTCATTTACGTTCTTTATTTTGGGGTCAAAAGTAAGATCCCCCCTCTCTCTTTTTAGGTAGCTCTCCCTCTAAAATCCCCCCTTTCCGTTTTTTTTGTTTACCGTTTTTTTCCTGTAGTCCTCAACGCAACTTCTTTTGATTTTTCCCCCTTTTTGTATAGGCTTTGAGTTCGTCCTTTGTCTTCCACATGTATTTTTTGATTCGAGCGATTTTTCCCCCCCTGCCGACCCCACAAACAGTTACGATTTTCCTACTCCCCTTTTAAACCTGGTCCATCGCCTTAGTCCCCACCCCCCGGAACGTCAGCGGTGTCCCCCCGTCGAATTCTCCCCCCCCTTTAAGTCCGTTGATAGCGTCCCGATGTTTTTTGGGGCGACCCCCACTTTCTTCTTAGAATTGTCTCTTTTTTCCCGTGAGACTGTTTTTTTTTCCTTGACCCAAGGGGCGTCTTTGATGGCCTCAACCCCCTGCCCCCCACTGGAAGTCTGCTTTTCGCGTTCCCTTCCTCTTTCGAGCCCAACATTGGAAGGGTTCGCGATGATTTCTTGCTCTCATTTCAGTACCTTACGAAAAAATAACTCTTCCTCCCTGACAATCAATTGTCTTTTCCCCCCTTGTTTTTTCAGTTCCGCACCCCGGCCGGGCGCATTGATGTCGCTTTCCTCGATTGGGGTGCGTGTTCCTATTCTTTTTTATTAGACGTTATCCCCTTTCGTCAGAAAGCCCTCTCAGTCGTCATTTGCTTGGTTTTTCCCAAATGATGCGGTTGCCCCCCCCCCCTTTTCAAACCCTTTTATCTTTGTTACTTTTGAATTTTTCGTAGAAAAACCTGGCTTTTTTTTTTACGACCACCCCACCTTGCACTCTTGTAGACACCCCTTTTTCTCCTTTTAGAGGTCATCTCCCCCTTGTCAAGAGCGCCCTCTTACCTTTTCTGACGTTTTTGGGTCCCCAGGGTCTTGGGGCTTCCACCTCTATTCCTTCCTCCCCTTATATGCGAAAGTTTGTACTTTCTTTTTTTTCTTCCTTTTCTTCAAGTTGTTGTTAGAGAGATCGTTTTCAGAATCCCCGTCTGGTCTAGCGGTGAGTTCCCCCTTTTACTCTTGTAAGTACTTCTGGCGTCTTTCATTTTTCCCCTTCTATTACGCATTAAGAGGTTTTCGTGTTTCCCCCGACCCATGTGTATGGTCGCATATTTTCCTTACGTCGCTCATGCCGTGCCAACCCCTAGTGTTTTACTGGACTTTTTTTTTTTTTCCACCCTGCCTCCCCTTTCAGAAATACACTGACCTGAAAGTTTTTCTTTCTTTCTACTGGAGGAAGGGTAGCCTTTTGACCTTCCCCGCCCCCACCCAGTTTTTCCCTCTCAACTGGTTCTCTTTGCCCTTTCGGGTACGATTTTTCCTCCCCCTTCTCTTTTACCCCCAAGGGATGTCAACGTCTCGCACATTTCAAGCTTCGTTTTTTTGATCTTAACTCTAATCGCGACCGAACAAAGGTGTTTCAGTCTTCGGCTGGTTTGTTGGAGAGTCGGCTTTCTCCAGAACTGTAGTCGCATTTGGGTTTGAAAGCCGTTTTATTTTCCCCCACCCCCGCAAACGTTTTTTTTCTCTTCCCCTTCGACTGTAAGTTGTCGGCACCCCCTCTTTGGAGGGGAACCGCCCTTCTTCTGGTTTTCCCTTTTCGCCCGGGCATTTTCCTCCTTGAAGGTAAGTTTTACGGAATTCCTTCTTCCTTTCCCCCAGGCTTTCCAGCATCGTCCCACGGTTGTTTCAGGGGGCTTTACAAACTTCCTTTAGATAACATATAACTTTCCCCCTCCCCCAGAAGACCTTCCTTTAAGTATACACTACTCTCAACTTTTTTTCCCCGTGCCCTTGTTCTGTCCGTCACCCTTGTCCTCGGTTTTTCTCCAAGGAAGAAACCCCTTACTTCAGCTCCTTTTTCGACCGAGTGTCCCATCCCTCAACCCACCCTGATACCCTTTACGGGGGACCTTTCCTCTTTTCCTCCCTTTGGAGCCGCGAGAGGTTCCCTTTTTCGAATTTTGAACACCCCTTTCTAGGTTGCAACCGACAACGCCTATGCGTTGTCCTTTTCCCAGGGGAAGCCCCGTTTTTCTTTCCCTTATCAATGGTTTTCCACACTATGCAGTTTGTGCCCCCATTTTCCAGTCCCATTGAGGAACCTTTTTTATCCCTTCCCTTCTCTGAGCTGAGGGATCCAACTTATTTCAGGAGTTTTGATTTCTTCACAAATACAACCGGGTTTTCATCTTTCACCCCTTTTCCATAAAATTATCAATACGCCCCTCACCTTTTCCCCCTTATTAGATGTCTTCTGCGTGCATTCGTTGTTTCGTGTGTTTACTTTTCATGCTATGGAACTTGCCCTTTGCCTACTTCTACAAAAGAAATTACCCGCTTTCTCTTCCCCTTTCAAGAGGAAACAGTTCTCCGATTCTTCTTCTGCCTTACTTGGACAGGCCCCCACTGTGCCCAGTTCCCTTTTCTATTTCTCTTTGTTGTTGGTCGATTCCGACTCCTTTTATTGAAGTTCTTTGTGTCGTCAACTAATCTTTTGTCCCCCCACATGCGACCTGCCCCATTTTTCCTTAATGGTCCTTTTCTCGCTTTTAGTGCCCCACCCCCAAGCCAAGTGACTTTCTCTTATTTTAGTCAAGCGCGGTTCTTTCTATCAAACCTATTTTTTTCCCATTGGGTTCGTTTTGAACGGTTTCATTTACGTTTTTTTTTCTTTTTTTACGGCCCTCGGACGTTTCTTTTGAGAACTTGCCTTTCAACGCAAGTCTTTTTTTTCTTCTTCTTCACTCTACCTTCGTGATGCTGGACTCTCCCTCAAGCTTACAGATTTTTCCTTCTCCCCTTAAAGTTTTTTTGCCAACGGTTACCGTTGAGCCCCTATTTCCCCTCCATGTGGTAAGATGGAACCTCCTTCCTTGTATTTTCTTTTTTCTGATTTCTGTGCTCAAGGCTGAAGTCCAGGTCCCCCTCTGCACGATCTCCGGACCCTCCGGTAAATTGCTTTACACATTTGTTTTTTTCTTCAGGCTTGTCTTGCTTTCGTTTTTTTCATCCTCCCGATTTAAAGTTTCGGGCAATTCGCGTCCACTTTTCTTCTTTAACGGCCAAATAGATCCGACGACTCTCTGCTGGATGGCGTTTGATCCGTTTTTTTATCGATCTCCCTGTCAAACATGCAGAGTGCGTTCTTTGGAGCCAACCCCTGCGCGCAGGGTTGTTCTCGATGGTCTATTTCCCCTTCCATACAAAGGGGCTTTTCTCTTCCCTTTGATTTACTGTCCGTTGAATGGCAACGCCTGGATGTTGTTCAGTTTGCCGAGGGTGACCTTACCACCTGGCGCACGGTTTACGGCTCCTCCGCTCCCAATTGAGGTGTTTTTCCGTTGCTTGGAACGCTTTTTTTTTCTGCCTTCTGCCCCTTAGCGCAAGTTACTCTTTTGTTTTTGATGACGCTTAGTGTCCCGTCCTGCGCTTTCCCCCTTTGGACCAAAATTGTCCCCCACCTTTGACCCTCGACTCCACCGATTCTAAGACAGGCTTTCCCTAGATTTGCACTTTTCCCCTCTGGAGCACCCACTTCCCCTTTCTTGCCGCCCACTGTTAGGGGCCAATCTGACGCACCTTCCTGCTGCCCCGGCTCCCCACCAATAAGCACCTTTTCCAGCACCTCTCTTTGCCCCGCTGTGCTTCGATTTGCGTTGGAATGTTTTTTTTTGACGCAGTCCCTGTCTCGTGCTTGCATATCCTTTGGGCCCCACGGTACTGGTTTTTTCACCTTAAGGTCCACTCCCGGTCTCCAACTTCCATTCTGCTATCCCGGCGACTCTGCAGTCATGGGTGCGGTTAACTAATACCCCCCAATTTCGGGAATTTTTTAGCCTTGATTTCTGTCCGGAGGACCTGATTCCCTTTTTTTCTTGACTCCCAGGCATCTTCCCTCCCTTATTTTCATGATTCCCATTACTTCTCCGTATACGGTTTCAGACCTACAGTGGTGATACCTCCTTCCCCCGTTTTACTCCCCCGAATTGGAAAATATCATTGTCATTGGGTAATCCCTATGTCATTATTTTCCTCCAGCTTCTTTCACAAACGGCTTCAGATCACACACATTTTTCCCCATATGACTTACTGTCTTTCCTAGATCTGGCCCCCACCTAGCACTTACATCCCTTTTTCTTCGTGCACCCCGGCCGGCCACTTTTTTTTTGTCTCCATCTTCTCGTCCTAACGTGTCCGACGGACACCCCCACTCGCCACATCGCTTTTCAGAATATCTTGATTTGCTGCCTTTTGCCCTCCGTTATCTTTTCTGCTTTTCCAAAACGAATGATCCCCTTTTGCTGACTTGGCTGGCTAAACCACACCGTTTCGGCTTGGGGTCTTTTTTGATGGATGGGTGCTCCCCCCCACGGTTTTTTTTTTTCACCCCACTTTTTTAGGCAGGTTTTTTATCCCACGCTGTCCGGCATCATGACCAATGTGGCGTTTAATCGCATTTTGCTTTTTCTTTTTTTTTTTGCGCATTAATTGAACTCTTGTCGTGCCTTCTGATGGGTTTTCTTAATTTTGTCTTGTTCTTACAACTTTTTCGATTGTGTTCTTTTAATATCGTTAGTAACCTTTTCCATCCTCTGAGTTATGCAATATTTTTTGACCGGGATCGTCCTACGCTCGCGCTTTTTGGCATTAAACCGACTGTTTGCCGGTGTCACAACTGGCAACTTTGATTCGTCTTGGAATCCCACGTACATTTCATCTGGCCTCATTGCTTCT
>Ga0179593_1269831_pt1 | contig 17216 bp, 16 predicted proteins | sample CZODoug2_1_08_16_FD_185931 | JGI IMG/M metagenome (GOLD analysis project Ga0179593, IMG submission 185931) | Vadose zone soil fungal communities from Angelo Coast Range Reserve, California, USA - CZODoug2_1_08_16fungal (PacBio error correction) | ecosystem: Environmental > Terrestrial > Soil >... | reverse complement strand
CCTTCGCTGTCCCTTCTCTTTCATCCCCTCAGGTAGATCCCCCCCCCTCTAAAGCGCCCTGACACGCCACGGATATTACCCCCCTTGCCCAAGGCTCGCCTCACTTCCCCTTCCTTCACATGCCCGCCCCTGCCAAAGCGGGGACGCCCCCCGCGCGAGTTTGTCCCCCCCGAGTGCATCACACTTGGCGCGTTGTTTTCTATACTTTATTTCTTCTTATTTGCCCCCCGGGAAAGTCGCAATTTCCACCCTGTTTATACTGATGAGGAGTGAGAAGGTGTGTTTTGGGACCCGCACGAATTTCCCCCCATGTGGAGCTGAAGTCAATACCGGTTTAGTTCCTTTTTTCCCTTTCGGGGGGACTTTCGGAGATTCTGGTTCTAACTTGTACTCTTACATTCGGCTTCTTCCTGCTTCACCATATAAAGCATTTCTTCCCGCTTTTTTTTTTTTCTCCCAAGAGTTTTTTTTAACTTTACCTTAATCGGCTCTACACCAGACTGCCCTTGTCTTCCTCGTAAGTTCCCTTTTTGCGTAGCCGCCAGACTCTCGCTCCCGCCGTTCCCTGAGCGCCTTCTGTCCCGACAATCCGGTCACTAGGACCCCGTTCAAATGCGATCATATGCCGCCCCACCCCCCTTAAGGTTGTGTTCATCGCACGACCGAGTTACGCTTCGGCAGACACCGAGGGGAGCTGTTTCGGGGATCGGAGTGCGCCTTGAACACCCCCCCACCGCATCTAAAACCGGGAGCGTGTGTCATTCCCGCATTGAGGTCTGCCCACCGGTGAAAGCCCGCCCTCACTCCATTGCTGGCGCTGTCCCCCCATGGCCCCCCCTCCCCTTCCTAGGTCGTCACCGATCACCCCCTCGTTTCCGGTAGACCCCATGGCCAGCGGAGCTCCATTCTATAACGCCCACCCGAAGACCAATCCATTAACAACCCTGGGGGAACCATCTTCCGTGTTAAAATCGACTTCAAACCCCCCCGCCGAAAAGGTTCCCTGGTTGTCAGTTCTTCAACGTGTCCTCAGCCAAATCTCTGCGTGGAAACTTAACTCGTGCCCCTTTGCCGGCGACCAGCCCCGTCTGTTCTTGACCAAATATCCACAGATCCCGTCTATACGTGCAAGCAACACAACAAGCCTCATATCCCCCACCCCCTACAGCCAATAATAGACTTTCGTGAGGCTCTTGTGGGAAACAACGTCGGCTGTGTTTATTGTCTGGAAGTTAACCCGTCCCATCCGTATTCGTTTCTTCTCAAGCTTTTTCCACCTCGTGCTAGACCTTGACTTCCCGCGCCCTTTTGGTTTGTTTCACCATCCTTCCACCCACGTTCATTCCCTGTATACCCAGCTCCTCATTTTCTGAAGACATCACGATTCTTTAGCAAGCCGGTCCCCCCCCGTTCGTTCCTTTCATGTAAACCTATGACCTTTTTCTTTTTTTCGTCGTGCCAGCCCACTCTGAAGCTGACTTTTTGTTTCCTGCGTCACGAATCTGTTTTTTTCGGCGTTTTTTTATCTCCCCTTCGAGTAATAACGCGATTTGTTACCCCCGAGCTCGAGACTGATTAAGTTTCCCCCCAGGGAGTCGGCTACCCCACACCCCAATGACGGTTGTACTGTTTCCGCGTTTTCCCGCGAGAACTTTTTGTACAGATCTTGCTTGCATGCCTTTTTTTTCGTTAAGCATTCTGGCCGACGACTGTTTCGCTTTCTTTTTCTTTTTCTTATTTTCTGGTATGCCCCAATATACTTCCTTGAATCGAGGTGGGACGCCAACGACCCACTCTCTTTTGCTGATTACTTTTGCCCTATGTCTAGGTCACTTCCCTGGTCCTTCTCTCTGACCGCATGTTCTCTATGGGAATGTCCGGTTCTCCCGACATTCTCGCTTTTCGCGACCCCTGCTTCCCAAGGTTTAGAAACTGTCGTGTGTGAGACCGACTGAAAGCCTCATAACCCAGTGTGAGCCTGTCTCCTGCTTGCAGACGCACTCCACAACATGTCCCTGGTCTAAAAGACCGGGCGAACCTCGTTTACTCGCGTTTTTGATATTTCCCCCAACCCCTCGACGTCCCCGTCCTCTCCTTATTCCCATTGAGAATACTCACAGTTAGGTACCCATAACTCCCTTGGGATTCTTGGTGTGCATCTAAAATTTTCCTTTTTTGTCCCATGTCTTAGTTCGAGACACGCCCGGCCCCCTCCCTCATTTCCAGCCCGTCTTTCGCGGAACTGGAACGGAAAGCCGTATTTTCTCCCTTTGTTGGGTACGATGTTTCAACCTTTGATGCGTCCCATCTCGAGGGGTCTCCTTTTTTTGTTTTTTGCGGCAGATCCTACTTTCCCCTTCTTGTTGTACATCTTACCCACTTCCACTTCCTCTTTAAGCTAGCGGTTTTGACGTGCTTTTCTTCACCTTTATTTTACCTCGGCTTGTACCCGGTGTTCCCCCCTTTATTTCTCCTTTGATCGGCGTCAATTGCCCACAGCCTGAAATGATCCACCTTGAAGTTCCCTTCTATTTTTACCCGGATTTATTTCCCTCAATTGTGGCCGCGATGTCGGTCCTTTCTTCTTCTCAGTTTTCGTTCCCCCCTTTTCTCTGGATCTCTTTGGGCGCCGGAGAGTGCGTTCTCCGCCAAATCCCTTTTTTTTTCTCTGCCCGCGCCACTCCTTTTCCCCCTTTTTATTGGTGGGGTTTCGATCGTTTTTCGGAGCGCTTCTCCGCAATCCCTTTGGGCGTCGTTGAGCAATGGACTCTGACTTTTTTTCGTATGATTCCCTCCCTGTCTATTAGCGAGTGACTCCGCCGTTCTGACTGGTGCCCCGTTTTTCCTTTTTCGTCCCCCCCAATCAGTCCCTCCCGATAGGCCAGGGCCTGCACTTATCGCATCTTCTTTTTCTTCCAGACCCCTTCTCGAACACGCGTGTATGCCGCGCCTTGTCTTCGGTCTTTGCGTTTCCCGCGTGACGCCTTTATCCGGTCCCATTTTTTTCGGTCGCTCCAACTTAAGACTTTTTTTTCCACTACTACTGTTATGGTGAGCTATTTATTTGCAGATCGATTTGTAACCCACACTTATCGTTATTACGCGACCAGTATCACTCCCGAGAAAGTCCTTCCGTATTTTGTGTCGGTGGCGTTTCACTCACCCCCCCTCATGATTCTTTATGTGTCTCGACGATGCAACCTCATGTACATTTTTTCTAGTTTAACCCCTCAAGTACTCTTTGGTTTTCTGAAGGCTGCTATACTAGTATGGGTGCTCAGACGTCGGGATTTCTCATGACCTGTCCTCTGTTTACTGTTGTGGTGAACAAACCAGGGTTGCGCTTCACTCGGAGGGGAGCTCGTGTTGGCCCCAATCTTGACAGAATCCCTCCTCGCCTTTCCGATTCCCCTCGAAGATCCACACCAGGCAAGCAGAGCCACAGAAGATATGGTGGGAAATCACGACGCGCCAAAGCTGTCGTGGTGATCACCGTTGGCAGCGCCCCCTGACCCCACCTGAGGGTTGTCCCGAGGGCCCCCCATTTCCTCTCCGTGCTCGATGGACGCGTCTCAGACTCCAGGTGAGGTTTTTTCTTTCCGCCAACGCAACTTTTTTGAGATTTTACCAGGACCTTCGCCACCCCCCGGTTCTTCATTTGAATTCCCCCACATTACAGATTCGGTTCCGTTATTTTCTTACTTCGTCAGCCATCCCCACAATAGACACGTTCAGAATCTTCCCCCCTTTCTCCCTTGGCTTTTTCGTGCCCCTTTTCTAGTGGTTTCCCCTCCCTATGGAATTACGTTTTAGGAGATTCTGGTATTACTCTCCCCGGTTCCTCCCCCCCCCGCGGCAGGTTTATGCCTCTTCTCCCTTAAAATGGGGCTGACGCCGGGCCCCACCAAAATATTCCCGTTTAAGGATTATATTTTCCTTCGGAAAAAGAATGGACACTTAACCTTTACCTTCCATATACGCCTGTCCCCCACCCTTCGCCCGTCAGCCCCACTTTTCCCTTTTTTGCCCTTCCTTCTCCCCATTTTTTTTTCGGCGGTTCCCCAACACAAAAAACTCCCGCTCTCTTTCCTTTGTCCCCACGTTCAGCAACTGACGTTTTTTCCATCCTTCAATTTATTATAGCAATTACCCAAATTTCTCTTTGTCTTTTACCGGTGACGCCAATATCGTCTTTTTCCGCTTTTCTTTTTTTTTTACGTTTGCCCTCTTTGTCTTGAGTGAGAGCCTCTGAAGTTTTCTTATTCAGATTTCTTTGAGGCATAATGTGATTCTACCTCGAATTGGTATTTCCTTTTTCTTCTCCCTCCCTCTGATTTTTCTTCTACCTCTTTTTAAGCTACCCCTTGTGGTTTTTTCTTTTGAGTAATTCTCCTCTGGACAATTTTTCCTCTTCCTCCCCCCCATTCCGTCTATCCCATCCCCTCGCACCGCGGCTTCCTGCCTTCAAGGATATGTTTTGTCCAGCGCCTCATTCGGACCTCGGTGTTCCCCTCGGCGAAGCCAACTCGAGTGATTTTTATCTACGTCCCTTAAACCTTTTGGCGATTGCTTATTACTCTTTTAGCCGTCAGGGAATCCCAGCATGTACAGTGCTTGCCATTTCCATTGTTCCAACGGCTGTATCGAGCGTTACTTTTGGTGGACCTACTAGCTCCAAATGGTTATAAGATGTTTTTTTCTTGCCAGTCAGCCCTCCTTTGATTTCGACGCGAACCTTTCCTGTGTGCGAGCACTTGCGATCTCTCTATGTTTATGGAATTTAAACTTTCTCATTTTAGTGTCTAGGTCTGAACTTCTCTGATTTGTTTCTTCGCTTCATTTCGCCCAGCCAACCTTATATCGGCGATAAACCGCCTTCTTTGCCCTTCCCCCCTGTGATAGGAGTTCCCCCCCCCCTCCCTACTCCCCCCCCCATCCCCGCTCTCTAACCCCCTCCTCGACCTAACTTCCTCCCGTCGTCTCTACCACCTTTCCTCGACCCACTACGTCCAATCATTCCACTCTTCTCTTCCCCATTCCAGCCCCCTTCCCTCCCGTTCCGACGCCACTCCTCCTCTCCCTCTCCTTTCATGGCGACAAGATGCCAAGGCACCCCACATCGTTTCTGGGGTGTACCGTCCTCGAACCCAGCCCTTTTGCACCTGGCAGTAGTCGGCCAATCTGGTTTAGGGGGGAACTGGCCTCTAGGCCACCCCCCCTTCTCCGTTAATTCACTTTTTCCCAGGGCTTCGCGGAGGGGCCGCCCAACTTCCCAAGCGTTGAATGTTTGCCACCCCTTTCCCCCAGGCCGTACAAGGAATTGGGTGCCCTACTGCCAACCCGGTCACATGAGGGTTACCCCCTCCATGGCAGACATGAGCTCCAAGTCATGTGGCCCTTTTTCCTTACACCTAAACCCAGATCCAACATGGCGAGACTCCTCGTAAGGCGACAAGCCTTCGTGTTGCCATTAAGCGTTGTCCGGAGCGGGAAAACGGTGACACGCCGAGAGGCCTTTGGTGAGTACTTCAGGTCCTGGTCTCTCGTGCGCAGGGGCCTGACTAAAGATTTTCCTAGACCCTCCCGAAGTTCGCCTTCCTATTTCCCGTGTCTTTGGTCCCCCCCTTCACCCCCCCTTGACCTTCCCACGTGAATGCTGATTCCCTCCGCTCTTAATCCATCCACTGCTTATAGAGCCCACCGGACGACCAACGTTCTTTCTTTAACGCATGCGATGCTGGGGTCTTCTGGAACCCCACAATTGCCCCCTCCTGAATCGGTTCCCCCCTTCGTCCTGTTTGTCGGCCCGCTTTTCTTCCTCACTTCTTATTTTAATAAGCTTCCTTTTTTACAATCTGTATTGACTCTCTCCCGTGGGCCCCCTTGTTAGGATCTCACAAAAGTAACTTTTTTGCTCTTTCCTCCTGCGCGCCCTTACATCTGAAAGATAGGCTTCAGAGCTTTTTTTCCCATCTTATGGCCTCTCGGAAGTTCGCGGCATCCTCTGTGTCCCTTCTGCAATGTTCTCCCACTTCCCTATGATTCCCGAGGTGAAATCTTTTCTCCAAGCCCTGATCTCTCGCTTTTTTTGATATTTTCCTATGTAGAAGTAGACATTCCCGGCGTTTACTTTTTCCTTCCCTGTTCCAGTTTTTCTTAGCCTTGGGAAATGGCGGTTTTTCGAATCCTTCTTTTCTCTTCTTTCTGTCTGAAAACGTCCCAGATGTTTCGCCCTTGCGTCCTCCTTTCTCAAGCGTTCTCCAAGAACACCCCCTCTCTCTTTTTCTGCATTGCAGATGTCAAGCCTACAAAAAGGTATTGGCCGCAATTGCAACTGACTCTCCTTTTCTTGACTATCGAATCGATTTCTCCGACCTGCGTCCCCTGCTCACCAAAAGTGACCCCACTTTTTTCTCATACTACCTTTCTCCATATCCTGACGTTGGGACTTCTGGTGCCCCCTTTCTCCTTTTTTCAATTTGTGGGATCCGGCCCGGTTTCCCTACCCTATTTCTGTGTTTGATCTCTGTTTAACCTGAAAGAGTTTTTGGGTGGTTTGTTAGTTCAACCTAGAACGGCCTGGCAGACTTCTTCTTTTTTCCCCTTCTCCGTTGTTGTTGTTTCTTATTTCTCGGACAGGCGTGTGATTTGTTTCCTTAGGGACATCCTCGTGCCCTTTCCTTCTTTAAATGGCTTCCCTTAACTGCTCCCACCCCCTTCGGGTTGACCCCCTTTCAGGTGCGCCCTTCCTCTGATCCACCTCATTGGCCCCAGGGAAAAGTGGCCGATTCCACCGTCCCTTCCCCCAGCTTATTCTATGCTTAACGGGTGACTTTTCCCCCTCCCCCCTTTTGTCCCGGCGGACGTCCCCGGTTCGTCGCTTTGCCGCTTGCTCCCTGTCTCCAGCTCTTCGCATCGCGGGGCTTCCGCGCGTTTTTTCACAAATACCGGGGTTTAGGATCTCAATTCTCTTTCTTGTAGTTGGTCTTTTCCTCCCTTTCGCGCCTCTGTCGGTGAAACATCTTGGCGGCCGTTTCGACCTTAGAATGCGTTCTCCCCTCCCGCCACGTGAAATTCCAGCGCTTCTGTTATAGCCCATGTTTCTGCTTTCAGGCTTCAAAAATACTCCATGCCTTCCTGCTTTTAGTTTTTAATAGACAGCATGTCTGAGATTTTGTTTTAACTAACCCTTTTTATTTAACTGCCCCGACGCGTCTTTGCCGCCCCGTCACTTCTTTCTCCGACCCTGACGCGGCCCCCCTCCCGTCGTGCAATATGTATTGTTTTCCAATGTTCGTTTGTCTTCTTTTTTTAACGTTACCTTCGGTAATTGTGTCCTATAATCTGGTCCCGGTTGGATCTTATCTGCACCCTATTGTTTCAACCCCCTTGATTGAGTACCCCTGCTCGTCAGCCCTCGCCGTGATACTTTTTTTCGAGGGAACTAATGCCACACGCGTCTCTTCTGTCCTTTTCGCGACCCCCTGACCAGACCCCCCCTCAATTGCCCTGTTTCCCTTTCCCAAGACGCAATTTGCTCGCAGCTTGCGCTCTACATCTTATGGATTCCGATTTCGGGATTAGTTGTCAATTACTGTTCTTGTCCTTCCCTTTTTGTTTCCCGATGTTTTCCCAACTCCGTGATCGTTGGTAAGTTCTCCCACTCGGGAGGATGACTTTCCTGTAGACGCCCCTCTAGTTGTTGTCTCGCACTATCTGCCCGGCCACAACTGCCCCCCCCACTACCATAAAAAGGCAAGGGGAACAATCCCCTTCAAATGTGATCGAGCACTGCGTCAAATTTTACCGGACGAGCGAACAACCTTCTATGCGGGTTTGTCTTACAACTCAACATCAAGCTGGTCCTTTTCTCATTGAAAGAGTGCCCAAAAACCCATGGGACACGGGGAAGGAGCCCTGTCTAGCCACTCGGTGAGCCGCTTGGCGAAAACACCCCGCTCCGGCGAAGTCTCCCCCCAATCCTCGATCCTGCCACCGTTTCCCATCTGCCAAGGACTAACATGACACGCCCAGCCATTATCGTGGAGTCTTGTAGGGCCCTCAGATCCTCCTCTGCCCTTCTCCTCACCTCCCACCTAGAGCTTCTGCCCTGGGGAGGCTCGCATTGGGCAATTGTAGGGGACACGAGTCCAAGGCGTCCCCCGACCTATCTGATATTCGGACCTGAGGGAAGGGATGATCTTCGGAGTTCCAGACCTGAATCTAGTTTCGCCCTCAAACCTCCCCCCTCTGCGTCCCCTATCAAGGTTAGCGAATGGGTGCGGGAGCGACCCCCCGCGGACAGAATGGGAATAACAGGGAGGATCTTCCCGAGACCAAAAAACCGTACTATGCTCTTGGTAACTATCAGAGGTTTGGCGTAAGCCAGTGCCACGAAGTTTCGGCCTTTTAGCAAGGGTTTCGGCAGACTTCCACCTCGTCCCCCCCCGCCTTTCTTTCCCCCCGTCCCGCAGTTGCCCTTATCGCACAACATTTTAGTCTTTTTGGTCCCAACCCAACAACTTCGCCCTCCTTTTTGCCTTCCGGGTTCCTGCAGAACTTTCCCGGTGTTGTCTTACCCTCCCCTCCCCCTCAGTATTGATCGTTTTACCATCTTGCAAAATGGTTCTTTTCTTCGTTGATCTTTGACCTACTACGCTTGCTCCCGCTTTCCCGTCGTGCACTTTAATGCATTTTCTTTTTTCTCGCGCATCTTGCCAGGTCCTCGTGCGTCGGGAGTTTTTCTCTGTGGATCTTCACGTGACTTTGGATGCCGGCTCCCGAGTTCTTCTTGCGAGATTTCCCTACTTTTTTCCTCCTCAGCTTTTTGTTTTTTTGTGCTGTTCGAGATCATTCTTTTGACGGCCTTTTCCAGCCGGCATAATCACTTCGTTTCCCCTTCCACAGAGACAGAAATTGATACCGAGAGTGCCAGTCTAGCAGTCATTCGGTTATCCTTCCTCGGCATCCTCTGTCTGACGCCAATCGCGCTTTCTTCTCTCACGCGAAGGTCACTTTTTGGCTAGTTTCCGAGATCTTGGGCCCCGCGCGGAAGTACTTCCGACCCAAAGGTCACGTGGAAAAGTCACAAGGAAATTCTCGTCGAAGGGCTTCATTCTCTTTGTTGGAAAGCAATCCTCTTAGCCCACCAAATTGGTCGATTCGGCAAGTCCGTTTAGCATTAGAATTTTTAGAAATTCTTTTTAAGCGTGCAAGCGTTGATCTTTGCTGCTATTAACCGTCCCGTTACTCATTATTTTTCCGGAGGAGTACCCTATACTCCTTCTTAGCTACTTCTGTTTTTTGCGCTTCGAGCAGGAAAAGAAACAATCCCTCCATGTGCGTCAACTGCTTGAATCGGAGATGTCCCATCCCCATCCGGCCGAGTGGCCCGCACGTCCCGGTCGAGGTAGCCCGCAGTGAACAACGTCCCCATCGCCTCCTGGCCATTGCAGAGCAGAATCTGGCCCCGAAGTTCCACCAAAAGGACCCCCGACGAACAAGCGGTCATCGCGATAGTAAGGCAGACCTTGGGATTTTTTTAATGCGGCCTCCCGTCACTTCGGTTTACGACCTCATCGTCATCTGTCCCCTTCCCCCTTTCCTGTTTCTCAGGTCCCACCCGTGCATCCCCTCAACTGTTTTTTGTCCAAAACAGCTCACCTTTCGATAAGTTTCACCAGCACCAAACTTCATAAGCGATGGATTTTTATTAGGATCGAGCCCCTTTCCGGCTATATTTGATTCTTCATGGTCCCGTTCGCTTCTCCGATAGGGAGGCTACCCATCTTTTTCCCCCCCCCCCCTCTCGTCCTACAGCTTTCGACCTTTCTTTTTTTTCTTGTTGTCACCATAGGCACAAATTGCTGCCCACCTGATTTTTCCCGGCCATCCCCTTCCTCTGAAGCATCACGATTATTTTTCCCTGCCTGTCCCCCCCGTCGGATTGCTTGTCCAATATGTCCCCCTTCCTCTTATTTTGTTACTTTTTCGCGAAACCAAAACTTTTCAGCCGGTAAATTTAGTTGACCACTCGTTCAATCCTTTTCCTCCGTACCTCTGTTATCGATTAGGTGACCGACCCCTCACATTGTTACCATTCATTTGCATATCATATTTTTCTCCAGAGGACCTGTATGAATGATGAAACACCATCCCTTTGTCCCTTTGTTGGGGTGTCTTGAATGATTCTAAGAGACTGTACCTGCCGACGGTCTTTCCACGAGGCCGGGAAGCCTGAACATGTTGTGCCCTGACGAGGGACGTTCTCTTTTCCCCCTTTGGTCTTAGATCTGGTTTTTTGACACCACCTCTCCTGCCTGTTCATCGAGACCGAAAGCCCTTTACATATGGATTGGCGATTTTAGGTGCCTCTCGTGGTTCCCCCTCACGGAAGGAATCCCACTCCCTGCAGTCAGGCTAGCTCTTTTCAAGGTCCTGTTAGCCGGTTCAAATTTTCAGCCTAATTATGCTGACAAACTTCGCAGATTAAAGCTAGCCTGATACCCCGGTCTCACAGCACCCACTAGCGAGAAGATGCCCGGTCAGCCCCCCCCCAACATGCTTTTTCTGCACCTGTGTCCAATGACTATAGGAGCAAAGGTTGATCGTGGAATCCAGTGTTTGCCCTTTTGATCAATGCAGTGTTCACCAGTCCTAAGCCCGACCTTTCCGGTGCCGTTTCCAATTTCGCCCCTCCGTTCCCCTTCCCAAATAATGAAGTGGGGAAGGGGTCTGTTTCTTTTCTACACTTTTCCGCTGTTTTTCATTGTTGCTTGAGTGATCCCCTTTTGTCTCCCTATTCCCGCCCGTGAGGTGATTCGATGTACTTCCTTTTTTTTATAGGCGATGGCGGGTTCACGATGTACAACCCCTCTTTCCTTTTCAGACCCCCTCTTCCTTTTTCCTCCTCCTTTTGTTTTTTTTTGTGTATCTGAGATTCTGAACAGTTCTTTGGTTTGTTTGTTCCAGTCGTGTCACCCGCCTTACTTACGTCTTTTGCCGGTTCCCGTTAAAGACGTGGAGTTTTCCCCCTTAGGGTAATTTTCCCGTTTCTAGCTTACCCCATTCCTCCCGTGAAATTGTCTCTCCCCCCTTGGTCTCACACTTCAATTCCTTTAGCGAACGGATATTCCTTTACTGCCCCGGGTTGTCTATTCGTTGTCTGCGTTGCTTCCATATACAGATGGCCACAAGCGATTCAGCTACTTTCCCCCTGCGTGCGTTTGGTTTTCCCCCCACTTCAAAAAACCTTTTATCGAAGCCGTCCCGCTTTCCGACTTCTTTTTTTTTTTTTCGAGTTGCTGAAATTTCTCGCCTTGGAACAATCTTTTTGGCGCTTGTCATACCTCTCCGGTCAGATGACTTTAGTCCGACCTTCCCCTTCTCTCTACATGCGGCGCTGCATGCCTCCATTTCTCTGTGGAAGTTCAGAAAAGGTCACACAAATAAAATAATGTCCATCCCTCTCTATGCCAGGGCCCCTGTTTCTTCCCTCGATACATTTACACTGGCGTGCCACTTTTTCACTGCACCTTCGCGAATGGACGCAGCGGATGCCGCCGACGTCTATTACGATCGCCTCCTTTGCGCGTGCCCGGCTACAAGCCATCGGTCACATTCGCGTTCGTTCTTGAAAACGTTAAAGAAGCGGAATTGTGGTTCCTTTCCCCAATGGCCCCTTTTTGTGATCCTGATATGCCGATCTTGTACAAATTTTATTGATTTCCCTCCCATTTCCCGATAAAAATCTCCTAGACACATGTCTTTCATTACAGAGGTCAACCGTATTCACTCGCTTCCAGCATTATTTCGGCCCTTCGCTGTAGCAACCCTCATCGAAAATTGTCATTGTTACACCATCAAGCCGACTTTGTTGACTTTTTTCTCCCCCCTTTCCTCTTTTTTTTGTGCTTCCCAGCTTTCGGGGAGTCCATATGGTATCCTTTGTCCTTCACTTTTTCCGATGTTTTCCCCCCCTCCACGTTTCGGACAGTAGAACACTTTCACGGGAGCCTGTGCCACACCTATTTCTCCCTCCCTCTTGATTCAGTCTCCCAGTTCCCCTGTGTCCCAATCTCAAAATAACCCCCCCTAAATCCCCTACGGGTATTCACAAGAACTCCAAGAATAGGTGTTAGTTTGACATCCCTTGTTCTTGCAGAGCGTCCCGTTCTCTTCTGCCCGTTTTCCCCCAACTCCCCCACGCGGTTACTAGAACCGTGCCTTTCGCCGGCATTTCACAAGGCAAGGGACTTTCAGCCTTGGACTAGGTGGATGTTTACCCGCCTTAACGTGATTCTCCCGCCCCTTGCCTCCTCGCCTGCGATAGCTAGTCCCTCGATGTTTGTCCCCCTTTGCCTCTTTTTCGCATAGGATGCTCTTCCGTTTTTCTTTGGTCGTCTGGCTACCCTCTCAAGGTCTTAAAGTCGGCTGCCGTAGAGCCGATCCCTTCTTGCCCAAAAGGAGGGTTCGTTCAGCGAAACTCACAACACAGCTATAACGTCACGATGAGTAGGTATTCCGAAGAGAAACCTCATTCGCATCTTACCCGTGACACATCTCCCGCATCGTACCATCAGTTTCTCCCTTTCCCTGTAACCGAAGTTCCCTCCCCCCCATTTTGGATCTTGCATTACCCAAAAACCCCTCGTGCCCTACTTCTGGGTTGATCTCCAGAAAATTGCCCCCCCCCCCCCAACCAGTTGCTCTCCCCCGTCATTCAGTCCGTCTTTTCCTCACCCTCCAAAATTTTTTTCTGTATGCTCCCCATCACTTCTACTGATTCCATACCCGCTCTCTTCATGGTAATGACACTGATAGCGAGAATTCGTTATATTCGCTGAGGTATTAGGTATCCTGTGGAATTCTACCGGAATTTTTCGAGATGTTGAGAGTTATAGGCCCCGCCTGGCCCTCTTTTCATGGTTTTTTTGGAATTCCTCACCAAGTTTTTTCTTGTTGCGTCGGAGATAATTACGCCCTTTTGATCCCCTCTCCTCTAGCCCCCGGTCGCCACAATGATACGGTACCTCCACTTGAGAAACGACCCGAATCGGGACTCAACCCTTCAGGATCTATGCCTCCCGCGTCCTTCCCTGCGTTGCCACCCATTGCGGTGGCTTTTCTCCCAAGCGCCTTTGCGGCTTCGTCCTCACCCCCGTTTTTTTTTCAGCCAGTACCCCTTTTTCAGGTTTCGCTACTGATGATGACGTCCCTTTTTTTTTGCACTCCCACAGGTATGGAAACTTTGTACACTTCAACCACCGGAAGTCGAGAGCGTCCCCAGTGTGGTTTTGGACAGAATTTACTGACCCCAAGGTTTCCTATTGTGCATTTTTTTTTTTTTCCCCCACTCGTTGTATTTTCCGGAGACACTTTCGTTTCCCTCTGCCCCCTGGAATTTATTTATCACCTGTACGATATCATTCTTTCTTCGTCCTGGTTACACGATAGCCCTCTGTCTCCTTTTTTCGCCTTAACGCCACTCCCGCCATTTTTTCCCCCCCCTGGTGTTGCTACCACGGCACGGTGGCAAACGTTTCACCCGTTCTTCTATTTCCCGCCGCCCCTCCTCCTCTGCCAATGTCAAGTACACTTTTTAGCTTGCTTTTCCTTCCCTACGGTCCCCCCCCAGGCTTTCCCCAGATCAAATCCATTCGTGGTTAGTCCTCCCGCCGCCCGAAGCGGGCAGCAAAAAACCCTCCTACACCCTCGGGGATTCTCTGGTTGGAGGAATGCCAGTTTTACCGGCGTCGGAGGTTTGGGGTGGTCGTGTTGTCAACGCCTACGTCCTGTTCCTCCCCGGTTCAACATGAAAATGTTTGCTCAGGGTCACTTCGTCCCTCTCCACCTGTAGTGATTTTGTGTCCCAACCACTGCCCTTTCTCTCTTTCATACCACCAGTATACCTCGTCTTTTTCTTTTGGTGGTAAAACTGACATGTCTTTGTTGACGGCTTGAAGGTACACCTTGCTTCCCCCCCCCACATTTTGACTTTGGGCGCTCCCCCGCTGTGGAAACTGCTACCCGTCTGGTACGACGTGTACGAGAACCGGTGAGTGGTCAACATCTTCACAAACAAAGTTGAAGTCCATTGAAACTTACCTCCACCTGAAAGATGCAAGACCTCCGGATTATCTGAGAAGCTTCCGCCCCCCCGTCGTAGTTTAGTAAATTCTTCCTGGCCGATGAGGGTTGCTCGTGTCTTCACTTTTCCCCCTTTCAAGATGTTTAATTACGGTTGCCCTCGTACATAACCGTTCTGTCGGCGTTTTTTCTTCGACTTCGAGTTTCCCGATTTTCCCCAATTCCTATCTGAATATAATATTACCCGGGAATTTTCTGTTCTCCCCCCAACCCCCAAATGAAGTTGTCGTAATTTGTTTTTCGCCTCTAGAACTTGGAAACTCTAGGATTTCCCGTTTTTCCCTCGCCAATCTATCTGGCGATTCATTACCTTCCCCCTTAATCCACGCATGTGCCCTGTCCCTTTCTTCCGGTTTCTCTTGCACAACACACCCGCCGTGATGAGTGACAGGTCCATACCCGCATCTCGTTTGTTTTGCTGACACTAGGGCGCAGGAAAACACTCCCATTGTTTTCTCCAGGATCCATGTAACTAGACAGACTTGGAGAGACTAGTTAATTAGTGGCTCCTCTGTCCTCCCAAATTTCATATACTCTGTCCCCCCCCGGATCCCAAGAAAAGTTTGGGTCGCCCCCCCCACCATGAGCATCATGGTCCCACTTCCTCCAGCCCCAATACACGAGGATTTCTGCGCCGTCTTGAGCTACAAAAACTGTCCTGTGCTTTCAGTCCCTGGAAGACCCCAGTAAAATAAACCTAAGAATCGGATCTCCCAAGACTTTCTGGAGACCCATTCTTCTCTTTCTCTAATCGCCGTTGCTCATCGTTCGTGCACCCGCGACGTTGACCGCTCTCCGCGGGGACCCAATTTTTTTTTTTCCCTAATTCGTTTAGTAAAGCTAATGAAGGGTTCTTCCCCCCTTGTTTTGAATCCTAACAATTTGAAGTGTGTTGTCAAGGTTCGCCAGCACGGATTGCCCCTCCTATTTTTCCTCCCTGTCGGTGAATCGTGAATGTAAAGGCCCTTTCTTCCTTCCCTATTGGCGTGGGTTCCTTCTTACCAACAATAAGGGTCCTTCAGCCTCTCTCTCTCTTATTTTTGTGTTTTTGGATTGATCTGAAAAAAAAAGGTCGTTTCTTTTTTTTTCACCCGTGAAAAAGCCCTCACCTTAGCCTTCCCCCGTTTCGTTTCCCGTCGATTCCCACCTTCCGCGGTTTTGAAAGATTCCTTTTTCCTCCCCGTGTTCCATTCGCGAGAACCCCTTGCCCCCCCCCTCCTTTTACATTTTAGTATGTAGATTCAAACTGTCATTCACCCACTCCTCCCTTTCTTTTTCAATTGGGCGAAACGAGATCTTCCTACTTGGCCCCTTACTGGACTTTTGTTCTTTCTCCTTTCGACGGATTCAAGCGAAACAGCGACTTATATATCCTTGGACGAGGGAGTTTTTTCTTCTTTTCAAAATACCTTTTGGTAGCTGCCTTCCGCTTCTCGTCCATTGGATGGGTCTGGATGGACGCTTTCTTTCTTTCTTTGCCTTGGGTCTTCCACCTTTGTTTCGCCTTTGTTTCTACATCGTCAAGTGACTGCGTCCTTCCCCTTCCGTACCAGTTGTACATCCCATCCTCTCGGCATCCCCGTCTTATCCTCCTTGGTGTTTTTCTTGGTCGCTGCTGACTTAGTTCAACCTAACCCGCCAGCAAGAATACCGGGCTTTCTTCCTACTTCTTCTTTAGATTGGGCCGACCCATGAGCGCAATTCTCCCCTTTTATTTCTCCTCCTACGGACGATCGCCCGAATGTGCATTCCCCGCCTAGTTTTCCCCATTCCCGTCCCTGTCCCGTTTCGCGCGTATTGAAAACTTTTCCCTCCCTGTCCTTGTGTGTCTCTTCCTCCTGTGTGTCCGTTGAGGCTTCACCTCCATTTTCTCTGATTGTAACACCAAATTATCGGTGATTACTCGCCGTCTATAAAAACAGCTCGTAAACGAACCGGATTATGACGAGTTACCCCCCCCTCCCATTTAAAGCTCGATTTTTCGTTTCCTCCTGGTAGCCCCCAATCTCGTACAATTGTAATAGCCACCATCCACCGAGCTTTTTTCCCCTTTTATTTGCTATAAATCGTTTTGTGATTGACTTTCCGTGTGTATTCTTCTTTTTTTTTATCTGGCATTCACTTGTCAGAGTGACAATTCCCACGTTCTTTTGACAGTCGAAATAGGCGGAGGAGGTGCCAAAATTTGTAGCCCGAATCTCGTGGCCCGGTCCCTTTTTTGGCCCCCTGAAAGACCACCCCAATGGCCCGCGGTTTCCACGACGCAAGATCGATGTTGCCGCGTTTTCTTTTTCCCCGAGTTTGACTAGAGGTGGAGGAAATGTTTTTCGAGTTTTTGTTTATCATCTTTCGAGAGCTAAGTGCCCGGTGGGGCGACCACCAGGATTCCTTCTCTTCCACTGATTCTTGTCAGTCTTTACCCCTCTTCATTCGTCCCGAAAGACACAAAATTAGCACGTTCGCCTCGTCTTTCGACCACCCCCTTTCCCTCCTCTTTTGTTCTTTTCCCTTATTGTCGACATAGGCGCCCTTTTTACTCGGATGGCTCTTCGGGGTCCGGCTCCTATCCGTTTACGTTCGACCGCCCGGGGTGTCCGGCGCCCCGGCCCCCCCCCTGTGTTTATTTACAACCCAAAAGATATTCGGCACGGCCTTATATCTCCTGCCTTCAACTACTTCTAGCTTACACAGTGCTCCCTTCCTCTTTCCCCACGAATTAGACCGTCACCCAGCTCACCTTATTCCCCCTTTTCCCCCCCTCCCTTGTTCTCTATTGCTGTCCCCCCCACCACCCCCTTAGAAGTTTATCCTCCCTCCGTTTTTCCTGCCGCCCTTTCCACGGTGCGGCTGTCAATCCGTAATCCATCCCGCATCGTGCCCCCCCTAAAAACAGTGTTTCTTCGTTTCTTGCCCCCTGACTCCTCCTCTTCTTTGTTCTCCCGCTTGCCGAGTTGAACGGGCATTGCTGATTTGACGTTCCCGTTCCTTCCTGAGGGGAGGGCTCTTTATTTCTTCCTTGGATCTCCCGGATTGGGATGCCTGTATGCCTCTTCTTCCCTTCTTTCTTT
>Ga0179593_1268345_pt1 | contig 17216 bp, 14 predicted proteins | sample CZODoug2_1_08_16_FD_185931 | JGI IMG/M metagenome (GOLD analysis project Ga0179593, IMG submission 185931) | Vadose zone soil fungal communities from Angelo Coast Range Reserve, California, USA - CZODoug2_1_08_16fungal (PacBio error correction) | ecosystem: Environmental > Terrestrial > Soil >... | reverse complement strand
TTGCTGCTTTCAGGCCCAATCGTTGCGGTTCTCCGTTCAATGAGTTGGCGGAAAATGCGAGTCAGCGGGTGATCAATTCGCCTTCCCACACGCTTTTCCATGGACTTGCGCTCATTGCCCCTCCCCTTCGGGCGTGCGTTTTTTTGGTGTCAAAAACCGTCGTTCGTCCTCCGCAGGGGAACGTTTGCGAACAGTCAACATCGGTCGGCGGTAACTAGTTTTTTCTTTGTGCGTAGCGGTTTGTCCACGGCAGTCGCAGTGCCGTGCTTTTACTTCTCATTTTTTTGCGTGCTCTTTTTTTGATAAACCATCCTTTCCCCGATCCGCGGTGGTGTCCCACGTGCAGAGAACTTTTTTCCGGTAGGATCTTTTTCTCGGACGTTAAATCCTCGCGCTGTGCGGCCGTACTTGTTTCTTTCCTCTCGGCCCTCCTTTTTTGCGGTTGCGCACCGCGTCCAATCCTTCATTCACAGGAGCCCCGTGAAGTTAAGTGCAACCCAAACTTCCTTCACAAAATTTTCTGAGGTTGATCCCCATTTTCTGCTCCAAACCACGTTTGGTCCCTTCCCTAAGTTTCTGCTCAGGGAAGGTCACACGTTTTCCTATCCCCACCCCAACCTTTAATGAAAATCTTTCCCACCCGGCCCCGCGGATCCTACCTTATTTGAAAAAACACAGTTTCCAAAAGGAGACACTCCCTTGGCATATGACCACGCCCCGATTCCTTTCGCCATGCCTTGCTCAGGACCTGGATAACGGCTTTTTTTTTTCCTGTTTTTTACAAAAACTGTTCACTTTTTTGGCGGGTGCCTTTCCAATTTCGGCTTGTGCCGTCTTTTTGGTAAAAAATTCTCGTCCGATTGCCAATCTCCGCTTTCCGTATGCGGAAACCCACCAAACTTTTTTGCTTCGGTTTGACGATCTTTCCGTGCGGGGCCTTTTTCTTCTGATGACTGACGCCAAGGAGTTCCGTCTCCTTTCGGTGATTTTGCGTTTTACACGAACGGGCTTGTTAATAAACTTGTTCTGGCGCACCCCCTTTCCCCCATAGCCCCCGCGTTCTTCGTTTTTCGAAGGACGCCCCACGCGTTACGTTTAGGAGGGACTTGAGAACCCTCCTTTTTCAAAAGGAGGGTCCGGTCTACCCGCATGACGTTTTTTTTGCCACCCCGTGTTTTCCCGCAACTTTCGTTTGAAGTCGAGGCGTCCCCCCAACCCCGAGCAAGAAGGATTGCATTCGTTTTCTCCTACGCGGTGGGACCCTCTTTCAGATCGCCCGGTGTTGTCTTGAGCTTGGGCTGCCGTGGGTCCCGGTCCAAATTCCCCCACCAATGGACCAAGTTTGGCCTCGACAAGTTTGTCTGGGTTTTAGTGCTGCGTTCTTTTTTCCGTTGTTCTTAGTTCCCCTTTCTCATTTCCGCCCTGTCTCCTCTCTTTTCCGGCCGCGTTTTGAAACTGCAGATGTGTCATTTCCCCCACCCTGGGTGGTGTGTTTTTACTGCGCTGTTTTCTGCCGGCGCTCCCAAAAATTCGGGCGCTTTAAACCCCCAAGTGTCCGCGCACAGGAGGGAATTCGTCTCCTTTTGCCAACACAAACATTTTTTTTGTATTTTCTTCGTTCGTGCCGCGGGTTTTCTCCTTTTGGTCCCCGTCCTTCCTTTGTCGCGCACAGGGGGCATTTTTTCGGCCAGCACCCCCGCGCGTGGGAGTCAACGCCTGTCTTTTTCGGCGCCGGTTTTTTCTTTTTCCTGTACCCGCCGGCATTCCCGCCCCCAGCTTTCCTGTCGGCCCCCACACTAAGCTTTCTTTTCCCCCTTATGTTCCAACAACTGTGTTTCGTTTGTCCGTGTTGCGGTCGGTGAAACTTTCGCCCAGCGTTTATGTCGTCCTTTCGTGTACCGTGGATTTGAGTGTGAATGCCACGGGATTTTTTCTCTTCTGTTTTCCTATTCATCCACCATTCAACCGATCTGGACAGGCAAAAGTCGCCCCCCACGTGAAAACAAACAAATGTTTCTTTTCCCCAATGTGTCGTCCCCCCTGATGCGTCATTGAACGGCAGTTATGTTTTTTTTCTCATCTTTTTTTTCCTATCTAATGGCTTGATTTTCCCATCTACTCGTCCTTTTTTTTTTTAGCTTGCTTCTGTGGCCCCGGGTCCGCGTGCCACGCGCGAATTTCACACTCGACATATTCCACTTTGGTGCGTGCACGTCCCAATTGGCCGGCGTTCACGTTTGTTTTGTTTCCCCACAAAGATGTTGGTGACACCGCCCGTCACTTCTGACAATTCGCTATCCACCTGTGTCCTGAGTAACGGCCCGAAAACGTTGACATGTGCCATCCCTTTCCCCCAACACTGGTTCAGTTTTCAGCACAGAACTGTTTTGCCCTACCTGTAGTTTTTTGTTCTCGCATTTCTCCAAGGCAACTTCCCTATCGAGGAGGTTAAATATTCTTCTCCCCGCACACTGGCGGACAGGGAACTTTCCGCGCCCTTGTAAACACAATGAGACGCTTCTTTACCCAAAAGATCGCTTGTTAAAAACCGTGACTTTTGTTTTTGTGTTTCGTCATGACCCCTTCTCGGGGCTTGAGGGTCCAGGGCCCTCTCGCCCCCCCCTGCTTATGCCGGTTCGGCCCTGGCGCGCTTTTTGATCACCAAAGGCAACCCAACGTGATGCTGCCCCCCTTCTTGACCCCCCCCCCCACAACCTAAGAAAAGTTTCTGAGTTCCGGGGCGTGGAGTTTCTGCTTTTGTGCGCAATGGGGACTCTCTGAACCCCTTCCTCCGAGGGCCACCCGGATTGGTCTCTTCACAAAACCTCAACGAAGTCCCCACCTTTCGCCCTCGTGACCCTCGTGGCCTTCGGACGGCGCACCCTTGACTTTTACATCCATCACGACCAACTTGGGCTGGGCCAACCTTTTGATGTATCCATGTTGTTAAAAAACACCCTTCTTGATACTACCTGCATCTTTTCCTTTTTTTTCCCCGCCCCCCCTTTGATGAAAATGACTCTCCTTTTTTCTCATTTTTACCCCCCATGCTGACGCATTGCCCCCTTTAAATTTGGCCTTTAAAAAATGTACCGCCCCCTCGTGATCGGACCTCGGTTCCCAGTACTCTGGCGGCTCCCCGAATTGCTTTTTTTAGTCGAGCCTGAAGCGGTTGGATCACTTGAAAAACCGACCATACCTCCCCTACCCCCACAAAATCTTTTTTTATTCTTCCACCGGTAGCGTGACCTTTTTTTTTTTTTCCAAAGGTTTCAATGGATGGCCTTTATTCTATACACGGCGTTGGGGATGGACTCCTTCTGCCCCAGCTCTGAATGTTTTTTGAGTTCCTGTTCCCTTCCTCTCATGCTCGCTCTGCCGTTTTTTTTGACTCACGTTGGAATGAGAGCAGGTATTCTAAGGGTCCCTTTTTCCGCTGTTTTGCCCTCCGCTTTACCTGCTTCCCTGTTCCTCGTTCGATCCACGGTTGTCCCAGCGCCTACCCGTAGCTGAGTTACAGCTTAGAGAATCTCTTTTTTTTCAATTTTTGATCGTTTTACTTTTCGAGTTCTCTCACCTCTTTTAAAGCTCTTTCCCCTTTTCACCGCGCTGGTGCGTGGCCTTGGGAGGTAGGACATCCGCAGAAGAGGATATTACAACTCTCAGAACCGTTTGCCCTCGGTTTATGTTCCCCCAGTTTCTGACCTGCTTCTTTCCGACCGATCCCCCCCTCGATCTTTTATCGATGCCACGTTGTACAAGAGTCCCGGTGTTTTTGAAGTGTTTTTGGCGGTTCCTTTCAGTCAGATTTTGCCAGCTACCCCAAGCCCCGTACTGAAATTCGTTCGAAAACGTCCTCTTGGGTCTTTTTGATTCTGCCTGCCCCCCCCAGGTGCGCTCATGTCCTCGCGTCATGAATTGCTTCGCCGTACCCAGTTAAGTCACGCCTGCGGCGATAGTTAGTATTGGTCGCGGCAGTTTCGCACTACTGCCCCCTTTTTTCTTGGGCGACGCTTTTTTTTCCCCGGATCAGGTCCAGTATTGAATCTGGAGACTTCGGCGTGTAGCGGCGGAGGCTCCCCCACCTGGATTTTTCATCCTATTTTTTAGCGGCTATTCTTGTGCGTTGCTGTTGCCAGGGTGATCCCCCAGTTGTGGTTGCTTTCCGGCCTTGAGCGAGATCTAGGCCAAAGTTACCAGTCCGTTACCCTGCGCTTTGTCCTTCCCGACCTGGTTTTTCACTTCCTTTTCCCCTTTCTCTTCCAGTTGCGCTTCCACATACCAGGCCGGCTTGTGTTTCCCTTTTTGATGCGGTCGACTACCTTCCATTTAAATTTTTCCCGCGTCGGACTCTTTTTTCCGCCCTTTCCGGGTCCCGTTCGTTTTTTCTCCCTTTTTTTGCCCTGTCAATTGCCCGTCCCTGGCGTTTCACACCTCAACGTTCCCAAGAAGTCGACTCCTTTTTGACAAAACCTCCCCCCCCCCCTTCCCCCCGTCCCCGCCTCTTCGCGCTGGCGCCGTTCTCTTCCCAGATACAGGGCCTCACCCCGCTTCCATTAGAATATTGCGTTTTTTCCTTGAGGATCCTTTTTTCCACTCGCCCAACCCCCCTGGGCTCGCCGACGACGGGTTTCCCCTTCCCTTTTTTGGACTGAGTCGAAGGCTCCCTCTTTCCCCCCCACACCCGGTCGCTCACTCTAGCCCCCGACCTTCCCCTTGTTTTTTTCCTTTGGCGTGCGGCCGGAACATTCTGGCTCGGCCCCCAGGTTTGATCCCCCTCATCTGTGCCGGTTATGCTTTTCTCACCCCCCGGGGGGACGCGATTGCCGCCGGGCGTTTTCAAATTTCCAGACCCAGCCAAGCAACGCGAGCGTCGAACTTTCTTTCAGATGCCATGTCGGCCGTGAGAGTCGCCATCGGAACTACCCACGAAGATCTTTTGTTCTGCCCCACAACGCCTCTCCCTTCAATTTTGGGTGGAAGACCAGTCGGTTATCCTTTGGTCCCGCATTTTTTCTGATTAGTGTTGCCTCGCCCGGCGGTTACCGGGTTTTAAGGACAGGAAGACGCGAGTTCCCGAAACACGGTTTTTTCCCTCCCCGCGCTACTTTTTCGCGTCCGAATAGAGTTTTAAGGTGTCGAGTAGCTCTTTTCCAAACGATTTTAATTACTCCCCAACACCCCCCCCCCCCCCCTTCTCCTCCCTTCGGATATCGTAGAACTAACAAGCGACTGTGGTAAAGAGGGATTATATATATCTTCTTACTCACTACGTTAGTGATTGTTTTCTGATCTCCATAAGAACCCCCTCAACCCCCCCGTCTTCTTTGGCTTTTTCAAGTTACTCTCTTTGTAGACGACTTGGATTTATTTGGCGCGTCTTCCTTGGGGATTTTCCTCGATCGTTGGTTTTGTAAACGCGACCGCGAGGCTTTTTTTCAATCTTTATTTTCCCCCTTTCTTTCCCTTTTTCAGGCTCTGAGACTTAGGTGGAAATGGTGTTTGCCGAAAAAACTCCGAGTGTAGTCTTGTCCTTTGCCTCCCCGCCCGGGAAACTGATTAGTAGTCGCTTCCTTTTCCCTACGGTCAACTTTTTCTTTACCCGTCTAAGGGCCTTTCCCCCCGGCCCCCCACATTGTGCCTCCCGCTTGCCTTAAGCAAACAAATCTTCTTGTGAATAGTCGGAGCCGACATAAGCCCCTGACTTCTCCCCCCTCCCCCCTTTTGCATTTTCCAACCTTTCCCAGGCCGTCATATAGATCTTTTTCTGTTTTTTTTGCTGGAAACTTGTCATAAAGGAAAGTCCCCGGCGGTCCCCCCCACCACTTCCCTCTCTTTTTCCTGTCCCTTCCCCTCCCGCTTTCTTTTCTTAATCCACTGTTGGCGTTGCGCACTAATTACGGAGCCTTTCAAAGGACCCACCCCGGGTCCCTCGTTGTCGCTCTCTTTGCGCCTCGCATGGTTCGATTCGTCCGTCTTTTCTTAATCGTGGCGACCCGGGCTGGAGTTGGTTATCGTTCGCTGAATCCCAGAAACGTCAATATTACCCAGACCTGCTGCAGAAATTCCTGTCTTCTTCCAGTGCAGACCCGGTCCCTCCCCCCCCAGCCCCTCGCGTTTTAGGAATTAATTTTGCGGTCAGTGGTGATTTTCAAAAAAGTCCTTCTGACCGCTTGGGTTCCCCCCGTCTTGGGCCTCTTACCTCCAAAGTTTGTCCTGCGTGCATGAATTACAATCCCACATTGCCTACGGCCAAACGACCCGCCCCTGCGAACCGGGCCCTTTCGTCCCCGCCCTATTTCAATGGTTGTCCTGTACCTCGACGGCAGTCAAAAAAGGGTTCCTTTCTAACCCCCCACCCGAGATTGCGCTGGGTATGTGGGACCTTCCTCCTTCTTCAGTAGGGTGCCCTCTAACGGTTTTTTCATTGTTGGACACCAGCCCTTTGCAGGTCCCCCCTTTACTTTGGCCTTCGCGGTCGAATCTTCGCCCTGTCTTCCCGTTGCCATGACGCCCCCGTCCCCCTTTCTGCTCCCCCTGGCCCGAATGAACGGCCCCCCCAGATCTGCGCGCATCTCCAAAATCCGTTGGGCGGTCTTCGTCCGCTCCGGTTCGCCCCCCTCCCTTTCTTTCCGCTGATCAAATCCGTGAGGCAGTTCTGATCATGACGGGTTTTTGGCCGCGTTCCCCTATTTTGCATTCGATTTGATTCCAAACAACGTTTTCCTCCCCCCTGCCATCCCTGTATCGCGGACAAAAAGGTTTCCCTTACTTCGCGGACCTGACCGACCCCTAGTGTTGACGCGCTTTTCTGCTCCCCTCCAATGGCTGCCTAGTACCCTTCCCCCCCGCGCATTCGCTTTTTACTTTTTTTCCGCCTTTAATTGGGGCGTGTTATCCCTTGGCACCCCTTTCCTCTCCCCCTGACCGCCAAACAGGTCCTGCCCCTTTTCCAACCCCCGCCTCTGTAGACAAAGTGCTTACGCCGCGCTGGTGTTTTACTTTTCTGTTTCCCCTCGACGCATATTTCACCTTCAACAGCACCACAGGCTGCCCCCAACGGTTTTTGCGGCTGACGTCCCGCGGCTCATCCGCTATGATTAGCCCACCGTGAGCACCACAGTTGCCGGTTGTCTTCGTCTTTTTGTCTTGCTGGCGATTGGGCTTTTTTAAAAGTTTTTTTGTGCGCGGAACTTTCCCGTCTCGCGTGCGTCACGTCTTTCTAAGTTCTTTCGTCCTAATGTCTGTCCCTTTTTTCTGTCTCTCTGACCTAACACGCCGGTCCCCCCCCTTACTAACTGCGGCTGGGGGGCCACGCACACTGATCGCACCCCTCCCTTCACTCTTTCCCCTTTCTGAGGTGATCTTGGCGCAGCGATGTAACGGTCTGAGGGCTTGGCCCTTTCAAGGAACCTTCATTAGAGCACTTTCATCTTTCTCCGGTCCCTTTCATAGGCGCTTTTTTTCTCCTCTCCCCGCATTCTCACACACGCATTTCAGCCGATGCAATGCCCCGTGTCATAAAAACGGGCGTATTAGGTTCTTCAAAAAGTTGGATCCCTCCATTGCTTCCCTAGGTCTTTTTCCGGGTTTTTTCCCCCCCGCGTTCCCGTCGCTTACCATTCATCTTTCTGCGTTATTGTGGGTCTGGTTTCACTCCCTAAATGGTGGGCAGCCGTCCACTGCAGTTTCCCCACTGGGCACCCTTCGGGGGTATCCCCGCCCTCTCCTTCCCCCTGGATTGCTGATCCCTGATGCTCATTAAAAGCCAAACCTATTCCACTGGGTGCGCCCTGCCTTTTTTGCCCCACCTTGTCCCGGTCGGCGCCTTTTTCATTCCGGCAACTGTACCCGCTGCACATTTATAATTTCTTGCGTGTAGGTACTTTTTTCACTATGGTTCATGTTGTATAACCAAGGATATGTTGCCCCCCCACAACTTTTTCTTGGTTTCGTCACTATTTGGCGAAACGTTGGGGGACCCTCGAAAACAGCGTCGTTGTTTGCTCCGCCTTCACGACATATCCTGACTTCGACCCGTTTTCTTGTCAACCTGTGTGTCGTTCCGTCCTCCCCCCCCCCCCCCTCCCTTTTGCCCTCTATGTCCATTCAGCCATGACCAATCACATTTCTGGCTTCCCTCCCAATTCCCGATCGAGTCCCGCCCCCCTCCCCCCTCCCCTTGCCAACTCTCCAGGCGGACTACGGGCCCAAAGTCATCGCCAGCTTTTTTGGTCTTGCCAGTTCGGGCCTTTTGCTCACCTTCTTTTGTTTCCCCTGTTCCCCCGCTACTCGGCGATTTTCGCATTTTAGATTTGCACAGGGGGCGGGATGTCCTTCTTTCGTACATTCCCCAGTGCTCAAAAACCCGGTTCCGCGCCTCTTCTGCCGACACAGGCGCGGCTTTTTGTTGACCGGTCGGTGCTTCCTGGTCCCTTTCTCTCCATTTTTCCGATAAAAACTACTTCCCCCCCCCCCCTCCCCTTTTTTTTTTTCGATATTTGTCGCCAAAACTTTTTCTTTTTTCAGCATTTTGCCGATCCTACCCCGAACCAAGCAACCACAAAAATGCTGAAGTGTCTGGTCTGCACTTTCTGGCCTTTGTTTATTGGTTCAGTCTGCCGCACATTCCAGTTGCACTGGGATTTGCACCATGTGAATGTCAGGAATTTTCATCCCCCATGTGTCCTTGGTTGTCCCCCCCCCCCCTCGTTTGATCCACAAAACTCAAAAATTGACGCGACGTTTTTCTTCCCCCCACTTTGCCCCTCAAACCTTCTGTATTAGAGTCCGTTCCCGTTAATTTCGCGATGTGTTTATTTTGTGTTGACCCGGGGATGGACCAGATCCCCACAGCTCCCGTTGGGATTCTCGTTCCTCAGCCCCCACACTTCTCTTCCTTTCGTCTAGCAGGCAGAATTTGCGTTCAATTTTTTGGCTCCCTCCGTGGAACCGCCACAGTCGTCTTTTTTCGTTTGTTTTTCCCCGTACTTTTTTTTTTTTTCGCCCCGTCCCTTCTGAACATTTTGATGTGGTTGTTGAGATTTGCGAGGAAACGTCTGTTCCCTGTTGCTTCAACTCCTTTTCCCTGTTGTTTTCCAACGACTTTTTTTCGGAACGTTCTTTTCGTTGCTCCTGTTTCGTGTTTTCACTCCAAACCGTTCCTTTCCATTTTTTGTGCCACGGCTGAAATCCCCGACTCTAGTGGTAAAAACCCGTTGCCCCGTTTTTTCTTTTCTTTTGGGCTTCAATTGTGTGGATCTTCCATGCCCTTGCCCTGATCCTCCAGACCTTGCATTTTCCGCTGCGCGGTGGTTGGGCAGCAGGTCAACTTTTGCTCAGCAGATTTACCGGCCTGCACCCTTTCGTGCCAAACACCCCTTCCCTTCTTGCCCCTCCGCTCCCATAACAATTTGAAATGTCTCTGCAAATAATAGTGGGAGGCGAAAATTTTCGTTTTTTGCCGCGGAATTAGGAGGGGGTTGTCGCCCGCCAACCGAGCTTCGCCAGTAGTTGGTCCACTTTTCCCAGTAGGGTTTTGCTTTTTTTTCGCCTCGTGGGCCTGGGGGGGGCCTCGGCGTTTGCACGAGAGTGCGACCCTCCCCAACGTTCTCCCCCCATCCCCATGTCCCCCTCATCTTCCTCATGCACCACCCCGTTACATTACCCCTATTGCATTGGTCTTGGGCACTGTTTTGCACCACGGTGGACGTACCAACCGCTCCAGTCCAGGCGATCCCTTTCCTCCCTTACTTTCCCCCCCACCCCCCCTTCTTTAGTAGTTACTTAATGCAACAGCCACTCAGTTTAATCCGCTGCTGATTGGGTTTTCCGTTTCATCTTGGGTACTTTCACTTGCCCCGAACCTTTTCCTGTCCATTTTGGGACCTTTTCGAGCATCGATTCGCCCCCTTTTGCAATTTTTTTAGGTTGCTAAAAATACCGACCTTCTGCGTACGGCTTTTCTTCGAGAATGCTTTCCCCTGGTCTTTGGCGGTACTTGTCAGTCCTTTTTTCCCCTCGAGCCCCCGTCCCTTTCCATTCCTTTTTTCCCCTCCCAGTATCCAACCACAGAGGACTATCACTTGGCGGTCGTCCATCGCGCAGGTTTCCCCACCCGTCTCCCTCCTCGCATAATGTCCCCAGCAAACGTTTTGTGTTGTGTCGCATGAAGTACCGTCTTAGATTGTTTTCCATTAATGTCGAATCCCTGTGCCCACCCCCCAGCCTTTCCCTTTTACCTGTCCCCCTCCATGCGTGGACCAGGTCCCCCGTGGTTGGAGTATATGTTATTGGGAAAGCGTTCTGACAGTTTTCCGGCATGCGTTCTTTTTCTGACGTGCCTTGGCAGTAATATTGGTCTTGTTTCCCCTTTTTCGCCACTTTTCTGGTGTTTCAATAGAAGTCACATCAGTGGTCTTTAAGTGTCTAAAATATAATTGTTGTTTGCCCCGTTTCCTGGCCCGCGATTACCTTTTGTGGTCCCTTTTTTCACCCTTCTTGTTGTCTTTGCGACTGTCACTCAAAACTCATTTTTGTGCCTTTTTTGGCTGAATTTTTTTTTCCTCCCACTTTTTGCGATTCCTTTTCTTTTCCCCCTGGCTTGTGCGCCCGCCGCCAAATGGGCCGAGATTAGCAACAACTCGGCGGCGACCCCTCTTTCTTCTTTTTAACTTTCTAGCGGTCCTTCGGTCCCCCCCCGTTCCCCCCGGTCAGTCTTCTACAACGTCCACCATGCGGGGCCCGTTTTATTCTTTTTCTCCATCCCCCTCTTTCCCTCCCTGAGCCGAAAAAGTCGTTTTCCCCTGATTGGGTCCGCCCGGGGGGGACACCGCTCGCAAAAAAGATGCCGATGACCCTTCGTTTTCCCTGTGAATGGGCCCCATCTTCCTTCTTGGCTCCGTCGGCCTTTGTTCAGAATTCCTCGCCCTCCTCCCCTCCCCCCTCTTCCTTGCAGGGCCCTTCAATTCCGGACGCTTTTGTTGGCGGGCGATTTTCTTCCCCCCTTCCTTGGCCGTCTGACAATGATTCGCTCCCTTTTTTCCTTCCCCCTCTCTGCCGCCCCCGCTTGGCCCGCGCCTTCCCGCCAACCAATCTCTCTCTTTTCCCTCTCAGTTGTTGTTTTTTTTTTCTCGGATATTTGCTGTTCTTTAAGTTCCTCCCCTCCCTCGGGGCGTGCGCTTTTGGATGCCCTCCTTCGAACGTACGCGGTATGATCATTTGGGTCACCCCCACGATTTCCGGAATTGTCCTTCCTTGCATTGCCCCCCCTGGGCCGCGCTTGCCCCTCCTCCCCCTTCTTTTGTTTTTTCATGTTTCGCCTCGCCGTTGAAAGCTGGGTCGAATAAAATTTGAAAGGAGTGGTTCAGTAGAGGCTCGTTTGCGCGCGTGTTGTCCACCTTTTGGAGCCTTAGGCTCGCTTTTTTCGTGCATTTGGCGTGCGCGGCTTGGAGTCCTTTCCTCGTCCCCCCGACCTTGATTTGCGTGGGGGTCAACGTGGCGACGGTCTTGTTTTTGCTTGACTCAGATACGTAAAGAAAGTTCGACCGTGCGTGCCTTTATTTTCTGCCTCTTTTCCTTCTCGCTGTTTTTCCGCCCCCCGAGTGTACAAAACTTTCGTCGCAAACGTTTTTTGTCGCCCCCTCCCGTCAAGGCAACCACTTTCAAAATCTTGATGCTTACTGTACGCTTTCCAACCCTGGTGGGCCCCGGTCCCCCCCCCCCTCCTTTTTTCTCCTCCCCCTTTTCGCCAACCGTTCATTCACCCAAAATTTATGCCCTTCATTGACACCTCTGAAATGACCGGGGCCTTTTACATTCTGTGCCCCCCAACATTGGAAAAAAGTCGTCCCACCCCCCCCCTCCCCCCCCCTTCCCCCTCACGTCCACGCACTGTCTCCTCCTGCGCTTCAGGCTGCATAAAGCCCGTTTTTGACCCTGAGGGGGCGTCTTCCCACCTGTGTTCACCTCTGGGGGCGTGGCGCGGGACCCCTTTTTTCCCGGCTTCTTATCCTGGCGATTGCATCTCGTGCGGGACCGACTGTACCCCCCCTCAACACGTTGTTGTTGGCTGTGTGTTTTCTCCTATTTGCTTTTGTCCTGTTTACTTTCTTCCTAGGGTGCTACTCCCCCATTGCGAGGTGTGGTTCTTTGCTTCTTTTTTCCCACCCCAAAACAAAGTCCCTTGACGTCTCTGCAAATGTTGGTCCCCCCCCCCTCCCCCCACCGGTTTTTTCTCCTTTTTTTTTCGCGAAAACACTTGCGAAGTGAGGCTGCTTTTTTTTTCTCGAAACCCCGGAACCTTTTCAAAGGTTGACTTTTTGCGACATGGTATGAAAAACGGCATGTCGTCAACGTTTGCTTTTGACCTCCTCTGGCTTTACCCTTTTTGAAGTGCAGCATTCGGCTGCCGATTCTGTTTCATTACTACAGGGTTTACGCCGATCGCGGGCGGAGCTTGGATTTTCCCGTGGGGTTGGCATGCACTCCACCTTTCCTCTTGGTCCTCGTTACTGGTTGCGTTGCGCTCTTCCCTTTTTTTTTTGCGTTTTTCTTTCTGCGTGAGCAGTCATCGATACTGTCACCCGAGCGCCCGGTCCCTTCCTTTGGCGGAAAAGACTTCTTTTGTCTTGAGATTTGTCCCCCCCCCTTGAAGGCTATGTTCATTTTTCTCCCCCCCCCACCTACGTTCGGTCCGGCGAAACACAGTGTTTTAATTGACAAAGGTTTTTAATTCATTTTAAATGTCTGGACACCCATTTGTACTTGTCCCTCGGCCTCAGTTGTTTTTACCAGTTTGGAGGGACGTCGGAGGCAAGTCCTCCGGCGGCCGCCCCCCTGTCTCCGGCGGTCCCCAACTCCACCGTCGTGGTTGCGCCCGTCTGGTCCTCTTCCCCCTCCCACTTCCTTCCCCTTTACTGTCCCCCCAATAAAGATTCCGGTTTCCCACCAATCGGGTTATTCCCGTCAGATTTGCCCCATTGGATTTTGAGGTTATTTTGCTTTGTCGTCCAATTCTTCCAACGCTCTCCCTTTCCTTCTTATTTTTAAACGGACTTGAGTCAAGCCACCTGGTTTTTTTTTTCTTTCCGCTTGATCTTTAACAACACCGTTGCCCCCCCCTAAATTTTTCCGTTGAATCTGCCCACCAAGTCGGACCCCCCGTTTTTTGAAAACCTGCTCTTTTTTCCAGTTTGCGGTGGCTTCCCTTGAACGAGTCTTATGCTCCACGTAATATACTACCTTCTTGTTCTTTCCACCTCTCAAGTCACTTGCTTCTGTGGTATTTCTAATTTTTCGCCCACGGGTTCCGGACGGTCCCCCCCCCCCGCTGCGACCTTTTGAAAAATGTGGGGACTACGTACCTTTTTTTTTTGTGTGGCCCCGAACCTTGCCCATCTGGCGGGCGTTTTCACTGTTTGCGGTTTCTTGGATCCAACCCACCCTTCTGGTTGATTTGACTTTCAATTTTGCCTTTCCTATTGTCCCCAAGGTCCCAACCTTTTCTTTCCCCCCCTTTGCCCTCCTTTTTGCCAGACTACCATTTCACCCTGCGCACTCAGACCCCGAAATGGCATCCCAGATTTTTTCTGGTCTACTTGTCCTTTTTTTGTCTTCCCCCACCCCCTCACCCTTTTCTGAGGAGGGAATATTTATCTGAATAAACCTGGCGAAGGGAACCTTCGCTCCCGTTTTTCAACCAAAAGATTGGCCTCTGCTTTATACAAGTCTCCTTTGTTTGACCCCCGTGTTTGCGGGTGGATTGTCCTCTCCTGCCATCGACCAGCTGGTGTTTGCGGTGGGTGAATTCTCCGCGACCCCCATTCTCCTCTCGCTTTTTTTTTTCGCCCAGCTGCGCAAGGGAGAATTCCAACTGACCCCCCCCACTCCATTGTTGAGTGTTTTCCGCCGGTTCGTTTTGCCGGTGCGGTTTTCGTGGGCCTGCTTTTTATTGATGGCGCGAGGCGGTCCCCCCATGGGGCTCTTTTGCATCGTGTTTTGAATAGGCTTTGCAAAAGTTCATTGGTCGTCAACACCCCCGGCCAGCCCCCCCCCCTCGTCCTCTGGATCTTCCTTTTCCCCCCCCCTTGAAGGTACGGACCAAATGCCTTTTAGATAGCACCCGGGGCCAGACCCCTTTTCTGGGTGGTGGCCCCCACCCTTTATTTTGATCACCCCTTGTTCCACCACCATAGTGATTACTACCTTCACGAATGATACAAAGTTTTAACGCTTCCCCCCCCTTGGATGAAACCAAACCAATCGGCCGCCCATTGGGGTGACTTCCAAAATTTGTGCACACTGCCCCGATGGGAATGACCCTGGCTTTAAAATGCCGCCCCCCCTCATTGATCGGCAATCCGGCCTACCCTCCTTTTCTCACCCTCATCGCAAGTCGAGCCTGTCCCCTGCCCCCTGTGTAACGTGGAAACCCGACCCCCAAAGGACGTCCGCCCACCTTCTGCCGCCCTTTTTACCTCGTACACGCCCAACCCGGAACCCCAGGGTGTTGCAATGGACCTTCCCTGCTTTATCCTTCCGCCCTGCCGTTTGGTCTCATCATTCTCCCCTCGCGTTACTTGGTCCCTTTTTTTTTGAAGCTTTCTTCAGGGCATATGTCTTCATGGCCTGACCTTCTTTTTTCATGTGTAGTTCCTTTGTGACTTATTCCTTTAGAAGGGCTCCTCCCTCCCCTTTCGTTGCCCCGGGATCTTTCCCCGTTTGAATCCAGGGCCTATTTTAGGATGTATTGTGCTTTTGTCCCCCCGTTTCTTCGTCGATGCGTTTCTGTCAGCTTGCGAGGGATTCATTTTCTTTGGCTCGACCTTAGATCGGCGATTTTAACTCCCCCCCTCTTACTCCTACAATCTCAAGGTGGCCGCATGGGGCTCCGCTTGCGCCTTTTTTGCGCGACTTTTTTGAAATTTTTCCCTGTTTTCATGTCTCGGGATTTACACCCCCCTCAAACGTGTGGAAGTTAGAGTCTGTTCCTTTGATGTCGCGGTTTTTCCCCTCGACGGCCGTTTCCCCCCTCCCTGGATGCGGTATAGATAGCACGTTTTGTCCCACTCTCTTTTCCTCTTAGCCCCTTTGTGTCAATGTGGGCCGGTCCTTGGTAGAGTCCCACATCTTTTTTTCCCCCCCCGCTCACGCCCCGTATTCTGTATTTAATTCGCGCACCACGCTTGTGTAGAGTCGTTTTTTATGTGGTTTTATTTTTTTTTTTTTTTAACCGGGGAGTTCCCTGTACCCCTCTTCCCGTTCCTTGAATTGAGCGACTCAATTCACACCGTTCGGCGCTCGTCCATAGCCAGATGGCTTGCCTTACTCGTTTTCCTCCCCACTGACCCTTCAGTTGGCGGGACTCACGGAGTTCAGTTCTCAGTCATAGGATTACTCTCGCATACTGGTGGCGTGAGGCCGGGGGAGGGGCGGACGAGGCCCCAACCTTATTTCCAATTCTCTTCCTCGCGAGAGCTTGCTTTGCCTGTCTTCTGGGCCCCTGGTTGATACACCGGCTGTGCGTCCTTGCTTTTCTCTCGTGACGAATGCTTCTTTGACTCCCCCCCCCCCCCCAAAGTCAACAAGTTCCGCCACGCGCTTTTGCGGTATGTACTGGTTTCCACCCCTTACTCGTCGCGTCAGGCGTATTTCCCCCCCCCCCCTACCCCGCGCAATATTTTGAATCTTTTTTCCCCTTGCACCAGAAGACGGCTCTTATTCGGTGTGTCACCCATTGCGAAACATCTCGTCGCTCTCGCCCTTTCTTCTTTTTTTTCCTTTTCGCTAGTCATTGGATTGGAATCCAAATTGGCCCCCACTCCGGTTGCCCTTGTTTTCGGTAGACCCCGCCTGGCCCCCACGTGTTTCGATCTCCTTTTTTTGGTAAAAACCTCCCCCTTTTCCCCTTCCCAACCTCATTCTCCGGATGGGGGCAGGAGTTAGTAAATACACCCCAGGGCCTTTCGTACCCAGGGTCCTGTCTAGACCTCTTTCGTTTTTTTTTGGGGTAGGATCGCCGACACGTCTGCACTGCTGACGTACCGAGGTGTGTTGCCTTGTCTGTTTCTAGGGCCTTCGATGCAAAACACAGTCGAGAGTTTGTCTTAAGAGGAATGCAAAGATGTCCCCCCCCTTTTTTTCATTTTGGTTTTTTGCCCCTTACCCGTGAGCCTTGCCCCAGGTGATTACTGCAGTCTTCTTGATGCTTGTGGGAGACGCTGTTGCCGCACGTTTGGCGTTCTCCTTTTTCAGCAGCACACCAAATCTTTCGTCCCGGTCCCCCCCCAGGTAACATTTCCGCTTGGCCTTGCATTGTTCTATTCCCGCTGCCGCCTCCGCCGCCCCCCACTCCGTTTTTGTGATGACCAATTTTATCGGCGGCCCCATGGTGTGCCCTGGAAGCCTTTACCTCTTTGACCCCTTTTTTGCCCCCGATTGATCGGACGCCGGGCCGTGGACGATTCTTTTCCGGTGTTCTTTGTGAGGACAGGGGGACTCAAGCGCTTTTCCGCCGCACCCCGGGCGTCAGGCAGCAGAAATGGCGCGCGAATCGGAGTTTTCCCCAGTTTCTCCCTTTTGTACAGAAACCACCGCTTTCATTCTACCCCCTGCTCCCTCCTCGTGCTTGTTAGTAACTTGCCCCTAGCCCTGTTTTTTATCTGCCTTTCGGGTTACTCTCCCCTTCCCCTTCCCTGTTTTTTTGGGTTGGAGACTTGGGCGTATCAAACCTCCCCTCGATAAACCAGTCGATGTCCTCCCCCCACCTTCTGTCCCGGGACTGCGCGGCGCTTGGACTCCTTCTTTCCTTTGAACCATCTTTTTTGTCAACGGCCGCTTCCTGGTCTTTTTTTTTTTTCAAATCTCTTTAGTGTGGGACCGACTCTAGCGCTTTTCTTTTCCCATTTTGGTTTTGTGCGGGCTGCACAACACCAAAGACCAAACAACCCCCAAACCAACAACGGCTACCCGCCCCGCTTAAAGGTACAATTGTTCCTTTGAATTGGCAAACCAATTCTCTCTATGGTGAGACCCGATTTTTCGAATCGGTCCAACGTATGTTACTTCACGTTCTTTTTCCCGTCCCCACCATTTTTTTTTTGCCGTTTTGTCTCATCTTACTGGCCCGCCCCCACACAAAAAAAAATGGATTTTTTCGTGGGAGGATTCAGATGCCTTTGACTGCTCTCGCCCCGTGCATTCTGAACCGTTTTCGG
>Ga0179593_1397364_pt1 | contig 17217 bp, 14 predicted proteins | sample CZODoug2_1_08_16_FD_185931 | JGI IMG/M metagenome (GOLD analysis project Ga0179593, IMG submission 185931) | Vadose zone soil fungal communities from Angelo Coast Range Reserve, California, USA - CZODoug2_1_08_16fungal (PacBio error correction) | ecosystem: Environmental > Terrestrial > Soil >... | reverse complement strand
CTCCCTGAGCAGTGATGGACAGCTCCTGTGGGGCCCGACCTTCCGGGACCCTTTTTCGCAAACCTGCTCCCCCTGTAATGATTCATCGCTCCTCGAGCCCTCAGGCACGAGGTGGGCTGATCCGCCGTGCGTGCCCTTTAAACTCTGCACCTCCCGATGTCACACTTAGCTACGATACAGAGTTGGTGGAGCCCAAGTGGGATTCTAGCGATTGGCTACCCTTTTCGCGACCCGTGTAAATTTGTAGCGGTTGGTAAAATGACTTTCGAATTTCCTTCTCGAACTCTTAGGCATTCACCACTGTGACGCTCCAATAAAGTGCAGCCTTCTTTATGCAATTTAGTCGTTAATTTTGTTCGCCTGCGAAGCGATCGACGCTGGTGTACTTTGCGTCTGCGCTCCCCTCTTACGGCTTGGCCTTCCAACAGTTACCGTGTCATTCGTACGGTGGGGGGATTTCTCTATTTTGATCCTTGATAAGGAATGAGGTCTAAGCTTTCGGTTTCGCGTATTTTAATGTCCGCATTTTCTTTTTTCGCCTCACCCGCAGGAATCTTGTTTCAGGTTCTGCCGCTACAGGGGATAGTAGACCCTGATGACGAGGCGTGCATTTCCCTTCTGCTGAGTCAGATACTTGGTGACGGCGCTTGACCAAAAGACCTTTTGAGGCGCATATCTGTGCGCCAATTATGCCATCGCTGCGCTTCGAGAGTCCCTTGCGCGGCTCTTTAGTCCAATAGCACTTGCGTTATCACGCCTGATTGAATCTTCGGCACAACGGATCAACTCATCCTCCTGGAGCGACCAACCCTTTTTCTCCCGGAATAGAGTACCCTACTTCTGTCTATCACACTTGCCGTTTCCCGAAGGCCTTACCTGACGACCTGGCGCGAACTTCTCACCTGGATGAATTTCGCACCCCTTCTCTCTCAAGATGGGTACATAATGCTAATATAGCGTCGTCCTGCCTCTCTTGAAGCAGTCGTTCAAACGCCGTTTTTCTTTTGTAAAACTCATATCCCTTTCGCCGACCACCCCCCCTTTTTCCCACACATTAGCGAAGGTCTTGTTTGGAAGGAAACTGTTCGAGCCTTCGTTACGACCCTTCTAGCTTGGTTCCCACGCATCTCACTCCACTCATTTTCCCCGTCTCCTCCAACCAGCAGCTCTCGAAGGAAACTGACTCCTGTCGGGTACGGAGCTTGGATCTGTTTCTCTTCATAAATTTTTCTTCCACCCCCCGGTCAAAGGGCCTGTCGATCGTGGAAAACCTGGCTTCGATTCCGACGGGAAGTAGTCGGCCCGGAAAGTTCCCTGTCCTCCCACTTAACCAACTTTCCCATTGGGGATTTGTTCATCGATTGTTACACTTTGAAAAGACGGTGACTCGTTCGAGAAAAACTGCAGCTTCGCCGACGCCCTACTTTGTTAGTCGTTTTCACTCCCTTTTTTCTATCGCCTTGTTTAAAATGATCAGAGTTCGTTCAACTTGGAAACCACCCGATCCCCCTGCGATTTTTGCTCATCGATGATGAGTCCTTGTCCCGCGTCAACTTCACCGGATCAAGATCTTTTGCTACCGTATTCAATGAACTCGGCCCCCTCAGAATTGCCCTAAAGGAATTTCCGCTTTGTCTGCTTTTTCGTCTGAAAACGACGGCCCCAGATTCTTGAGCGATATCAAGAGCCTGTCTCTGGCATCTGACCCGCCCCCTGGTTACGGCTTTTTCCGGGTCTTCGGGAGCTGACTCGTTTACATAATACTCCGTTGTTTGAAGAGATCTGCGCGGTCCCTCTGCTTAAAGGTCGGGTAATTGATCAATTGCTTTTTTTCTCCTGAAGTCATATTCTTCCGAACCGTCGGAATAACCGCTTCCGAAACCTATTTTCCCACAATGATGAGATTCCACTTAGTCCGGTGTTAGACAATGCGTGTGCCTTTTCCGGCGGCGCCCTTTTTTCAGCTCTTCGCAACCTCTGCAGGGTAGGTCCCCGCTCCTCGCTTTTCAGCAAAAAAAGAAAGACGAGATCGGCGCGTTGCATCCGACGGTCAGGCCTTTTTTTTTTTGCCTATGACCCTTATAATCGCGCAGTCTCGTTTTAACAAGCGTCCCTGGTCGTTTTCCCAGGTGTTAAAAGAAATCGACATCCTGGACCCAATTTCGCCTCCATTAAGTGCTTTACTTTTGATCGTCGTTCTTCTTCCCTTTCAGAAGAGCTTCCCTCCTTTATCCCAGAATGCCCGCGTCATTTTTCCGTTGTAAAAGATCAGCACTTGACCATTTTAACCCATGCTCTGATTTGAACCTTCCCCTGTATCGCAACTCGGCCCAATCCCTCGGTGCATTTGGCGCTATTCTGAGGTGAAGTCTTACGGTAAGAGGACCCACGGAAGTAGGTCGGGTCCCACGGCTGCACGAAGCCAACCTCTTGATGGGTAGACGACTTCGCGGAACCCCCCATCTGCTCCTTCCTGCCAGTCGCGTTTCAAAACGTCGCTTGAGGCTCTCCGTCAACCAACAGGTTGAGCCAACGTTTTACCGAGTTCCCTTCTCTTCCCGGTTTATTAGTTCTTCTTAAAAATTTTGGACCTCTCCTCGCAGCTTTCCATGTTTTTCCTTTCCGTTCGCCGTCTTAGGATGGGATGATGATCTCCTGCCGTACTTCCCAAGTTATCTCATTGCGGATCTGGCTGCATTGGATTGCCTGACGGCTTCAAACTCCAATATAACCCAGTATTTGCCGCCCGTTCCATCGGACTCCTCGCCCTTAGAAGAGATAGGCTTGCCAGATATGGGATTTCCACTTTTGAGGCGCCTGCCATCGACTCCCCTTCTTCTTCTCTCTTATAAATGGTACTTGTAACATCGCTCCCTCCCATTCTTCCGTCACGTTCTGATTCAGAGTATCTGAGGACTTCCTTTCCCCTCGCGCTTTTTGTACCCCATGCTGGTCATATGTAACCCGTTCCTAGCATCATCCTCCCCACCCGTCCTTCGCCACGTCCTCTTCCCCAGGGATACATTCCGCCCGAGTAGCCCACCTTCTCGTAGCTGCGTGCCCGGGCGAACAAGCACCCTTTACCCTTTTCATCAAAATGGCGGTTCTTCGTCAAGTTTTTCCGGCGCGTTTGAAGTCTCCTCCCTTCCAAGGAATTTTTCCCCACCCAACGTAAAATTTCGGCTCGCGCTTTCATCGGCCATCGATAGGTGCTCGTTTGGTCCCCTCACCCCCCCCCGGTGATCGCCTAGACAGCTATCCCCTCGGTTTCTGGGGTTTTCAACACGGTGTCCACCCCCGTGAACTTTCCCCCCGCATCGCAGGACCTGAGGCTTCCGTGCTGCCCCTTCGTGAAAGCATACCTGTAAATGCCAAGGTCCTTTTTCAGGTCCCATTTTCCCGAGCGTTTCCCCTTTCTTTCAAGATGAGCGTGTCAATTTCCTGTAGGAATTTACCCCCTTCCATGGGGACTTGTCACTTGCGCCACCCTCCCTCCTAAATAGCAACCTGATGAAGGATCGAAAGAACCCCGCAACTCGCATTCAATCCGTTTTCCTTTTTCGCCCCCCCCTATTCGCCAAAGCAGCTCATCACAATAATATTCGGCTCCTCTTTCTGCCTTTATTTCTTTTGTTCCGATCATTTAGAAAACCCCAGAACAAAGGGCACTGGTCCAGCCTTTCGCTCCCTCAGCAGCTAGAAATAGCTTCCATTAAATAGTATCATTTTCTTTGACTACTGAACTTTACCACTCTTTCCCTTCCATTCGCTTCAATTCTGATGTCCATGCAGTTTTACAAGACGGTGGAATGTAATTGTTCGTCCTTCCCCCCCCTTGTTCTTCGCACCTTTTCCTCTCCCTCGCGTATGCATGTAAGGACTTAGCACTCACGGCCATTGCATTTGCTTTAAGAAACAATCCACTATTCTTTTTGACAAAGCCTCCTCCCCAACTCCGCTGTTCCTCCAATCCTACGAGCATTACAATTTCTTTTTACTAAGGTTTTGCTCTAGAGATTTCTGTCGAATTGGGACGCGTTGCCCGGAATTCTGGCTTTTCAAGCGTTCTTCAAGGGGTTTCCCGGTTGGCACCCCCTCGCCGTGGATTGTTGCAGCCAAGCCCTCCTTCTCCCCCGTCCCTTTGTCCGACCTGCGCTCCATTCAGTTTTTTTCCTTTTCGGAGGGTTTTTTGCATGTCTTTCGGTCGAGGACCAGCGTGTGGAAGGTTCTAAAGACCACCTAGGCTTTTTTTTTCTAACTGAACTTTGTCACAGAAGATTCGCGTGGGATTTATCTTTTAAGTAAACACCACACCCACCTCTTAGATTCATTTCTTTGCAGGAACCCTGCGGCGATTTAATCGCTGAGCGCGTATTTTTGAGAGCGAAACGTCCCCCTATGTCCCAGAGTTCCTCCATCTTTCCCCCTTTCCTTTTTCCCCTTTCTTCCTTTCTCCAACCCCCCCTTCATCAAATGGAGTGGCGTCCTTCCCCCTCACGGATTGCTGTCTGCTTTGCGTAATTTTGGCGAAGCATACTTTAATCTATTTGTATGGGATTTTTTCCTTTTTCCTCCCTGGCCAATTTTTTGTCTCTCCTTCTGTTTCCTATTCCACCTGACACCTTGCAAGTGTTAATCTACGACTTCGGCGCGAATTGACAGGAGTTTCCTTTATTCCCTTTAACATATACTAGGACTTTATTCCCAAACTGGGTTCTTACCAAAGGTTCGATGATTCAGTCGTCCTCCTCCACTGTCTTGCATCTCGATTTCCTTTCTGGGATTGTCCTGGTAGTGGTGTTCTACAAAACCTGCTTGCTATGATGACGCTTCGAGCGATCCCCCTGTCGTGCCAAGCGGCCGGAACGAATTATGCCAGCGACTTCTCCGACCTTCCGCCCTCTCCCCTACCCATTCCCGGTTTTATTCGGTTGTTCAACAATTCTTGTAATTACATAATTGATCGACTGTCGTCACCACTTGCCCTTCTGCCCCAACGCGCACCCCTCTTTTTTCCCTCTTTCTTCGACCTTGAAGAGGTGGGGTCTGGTTTTATCGGAATGTATCTTGTGGCATCGAACGGTCATACCGACGATACTTGTGTTCTGCGAGAGGTCGTCATTCTTCCCTTTCGGGAGAAGTAAGGAAAGTTTATGTTCGACAGCATTCTTTTTCCGTCAAGAGTTGGGTTTCCTCGCGCCATGATCAAGGGGAGGAAAAACCCATTCTTTTACAGAATCGAGTCTTCCCTTCCTGAAATGGATGATCGGATATTCGTTGTTCATCGCCTTTCCACCCCCCCTTCTGATTGATCCAAGAATTTCCGACCCTCCTCATTGCTAGCGATTGTTGCTGCTCGAGGTACGTGCCCCGCTTTGGTTCTCCGCTCCCTCCTTTTTTTATCACCCCTAATGATACCCCAACGATCCGGAATTATAGCCTCCCCCGATCTTCCCCCTTTCTTTACGCTCCTTCTCCCGACTTCCTCCTTACGAAGGCATATTCTCGAAAATTTTCCGCAAAGGGATAGTAAATAGGAATTTCTCAACCTCTCCTCCCTCTTGTACCCACTTCCTCGTACGGTTCTTCATATCTGTTCCCGTTCCGCCGGTTGGTTTTTTGCAAGTCAGGTGCAGTGAACAATCGCCCCGGAACCATTTCTCAATCGCCTTTGTTACTGTAGGCCGGTAATCTCGATACCCTTGGAAGGACAAGATCTTCATGTTGGGTTCTCCTCTTGCCTCCTTTCGGTCCTCTTCTTCGCAAATATTAACTTTTTCCTCGCTCTCGGCCCACTGCCGCTTTTTGGGTACGGAGTACGGTGCGTTCCTTCCTCGAGCATTTCTGATCCCACCAGTATTCATGCTAGTGTGAACAAAATTTTACGCGGGCTTTTTCCCGTTAGAAGAGGAGATCGGGCTTCCTCTCGGACCGCCTTCTCCTATCACCCTCTCCCGCAAATTGCGTTTGTTGTCCTGTGGGGGGCAGGCCTCCTCTGGTGTGGGAAAACTGTTACAAGGTCTGTCTCTTACACAATATTATTTCCGCCTCCCTCCTCAGTCAATGATGATTGTACTCTCTAACTGTGTCCATAGAGTGATGGTATTATTCTCTTATTGCTCTCTTTCCCGCTCGGTTTTTCACCACCCCTGCTGCCGTGTTAGCGAGTGGATCGGAGTAACCTCTATCGTTGCCTACCTTCAACATCGGGCCGCAATTGGGACGAATAAAGATCAATTCCTCCCTGCTTAAAAATCTTCACTTTTTTACCCTTTTTCCCCCAATTATTTGAGCGGATCCCCCAGATCCGTGATATTGTTAATCATGTCCCTCCCCCAATGGAACGGAAGTTTTACTCTGTCGGATTATTCTGATCTTTCCTCCCCTTTTGTTATTACTTTTTTTTCTTCCCTTTAGTTGAAGTTGTAGGGTTAATGAGTTCGATTCGGTCTTGACGATCCGCGTCCCCATACCGTATACGAACCCGCGCAGCAACTTTCACTCTCCTTCCCCCAACTTTTTCTTGTTGTTCCCCTTCTTTTGCTCTTCAATTCTTTTGTAGGGCAACGATCTTGTATCTTGTTCTACCCGCGGTTTCCTTCTCAGCGATGCCACCCCAACAAATTCGGGGTTTCCAGGTCTCTCCTTCCCCTCTCGATCAAATTCTTCCTCCCCGTTCTGCGCTCACCCCCTTCGGCCGTCAGCGGCCTGTATTTCCCTGGCGGCTCGATCTCTCTGAATAATTTGTTCTGACCAGAGTCCGGTTTTTTCGGTGTACTCCATTCGATTACCCCTGTCCCTCCCTCCCCATTAGCGCAAATTTTCCATGTGAGTAATGTTTATCTGAGATAGCTTTTTAAGCCTCCCTTCCCTCTTTCTTCTCACTTCTCCCTCTCTTTTCCCCTTAAAGTTGGAACCCTCTCAATTGTTGGTTCTCCCCCACGTCGAAGATCTATTAACCTACGCCCACCTCCTTCAACAAGCTTTGCCCCTCTTTTTTCACCTTTTTGAGGAGTACAGGTTCGACTCTTTTCGGGTCCTGCCCGTGAACCTGATAGTTCGACCCATGAATTGCTTATTGTCGGTTACCTCTCCTCCCCTTCCACAAATGCCAAGAGCCTAACCTGTCCTGCAGGCTGACGGTTAAGTTACTTTCCAAAGTTGATTTCTTCAGAACAACCCTTTCTTTCCCGCCTGATTCCCTTCTTTATTGATTCAGGAGAGCGGAGGCGGCTTCCACCTAGACAATCTTTATCCCTTTTTCCCCTTACCTTTCCTTTATCGCCTCCCTTTTAGCACATTTATCTGCGTGAAACTTCTGTGATAGACAGATTGTATAGAGCCCTCCTCTTCCTGTACCCTATTTTCCTCCCTAACTCTCCCTTAGTTAGGTTGCCCCTTTTTATTAATTGTATGAGTCAATATCTCATCCTCATCCGTCACTTGACGTCCGACTCTTGGCCTCCTCTCTGCATAAAGAATCTCATGTTCTCCAGTTGGAAGACAACGGTCTTTTGGCGGCCTTACTTTTCATCTCATTCTCCAGCTCTGAATGAATTTACGTATCTACACCTGTTTTGAGTTTGCTTACTTGATACCCCCTTCTTAGTCAGTTCTGAAGTCGTTCCCACCTTCACCAGCCTCTCTTTCGAGCTATTCCCTTTTCCTTTCCCCCTCTCCTTTCCTAATTGGATGGCATGACCCGTTTTTTCCCCCCTCTCATCCCATAAACACGGTCTTGGGATGCCCTTCCTCGTTGCCCCCCCCCTCTCTGTAGGCCTCCTCTCCCTACTCTTTCAATTTTTTTAACCAGATCATTTATAAACTTTTCTCTCGTTTTTGGGCGGTTCAGTTGGGACGGACGATAAGCGTCGGTCTTCTCTACCTTCCAAGTTTTTTCTCCCTACCAACGCTACCCCGGTTAGGATCGGAGGTAGTCGCCAACCTTTTCTTTCAGACATTACGCTTTCTCCTAAAACCCTCGTTGATCTTCTCCATTGTTTTCATATTTTTTTTTCTTTCCTGTCCTAGGTCACGTCTTTTTCTTTAAATGGCTCCCCGCAAGACCGTCCCTCGTTTGCGGTTCTTTCTTTTTTTCATGCCTACGCCTGACATGCCGGTAAGTCCCAAATTCGCCGGCAAACTGCGAATACCCTTCTTCTCTTTCTCCGCTGACTCCCCTCCCCCCTTCTTTGTCTCCACAAGGGCCGGGGTTGGCCTTGTGAACCCCTCAGCCAACCCTTCCTTAAAGCCATCTGCCATCCCTTCAGATGTTTTCCTCACTCTTCTCCCCTTCCCCCGATTTGGATGCTCCCCCTCCGCTCCCACTCGCCCCCCCCAAATCCTGCTGCGGAGCAGCGTCCAACGTCCCTCTCTGTGATTTTTTTTTTTTTGCCAGTTAGAAACTGACTGTAACTCCCCCCTAAAACAGCCCCCAGTGGGGTCTCTGCTTTGGTGCCTCCCCCTTCATCAGCCCCTCCTCATCCCCCTCTACAGACAAAAGTTTCTCTTTCAATCGGCTCACTCTGAAAAATTAGCTTTATTTACCATTCTCCTGTTCATATCCTCTTCTTCTTTGCCCCCCCTTTTCTAGCAAGATTCCCCGGTGACATCTTTGCGGAGCTCGAAAACGTGTGTCTCTTTTTTCGACCACCCTCCCCCCCTTCATCGTTAGATTTAAAACGCTGTTTTGATCGTCCGCGCCGATTTTCTGATAAAGGACAGCTTCTGGCTTCTTGCTACACCCCCCCGCTCTTTTTCAACCACCCGCAACATCCGCTTGCCCTTTCATGAATACATCTTAGGAGATTCCACTCGCCGACATATCTTTTCCCCTTCTGTTGTTGTTCTCTCTCTTCTCTACTCCGAATGATTATCTATTTGGCGTCCCCCCGGATGTGGGAGACCGGTTTCTCTTTTTTCCTCTGAAAAAGCGGGGTTTCTTTTGCTACGAGATCTCCCCCTCTTCCCCTCCTACCGGCAGCGGCTTCTCCGTGCATAAGTTTTACCACTTCGTGTCACCGCGCTCTTCGGATTGCCTCGTTCGTATCTTTGTCTCCGACGAACCTGTCGTGCGTTTAAGAGGATCACCCCCCAATTTCGTTGCCTCGTGGTCTCCCCCCCTTTCTCTTAATAAGCATCTCTATAATGGAGTTCTTCCCTTGTTTTTTCCGTTCCCTCTCCCCGCAGATTTTCGCTTTTGAACTTTCAGCTTCTTTTGAGTGGGACTCGTTTCTTTCCTGTCGCGATTCTCAAGACCCACATCAGAGCTTCCCGCGTGAAGCATTATGAGGATTCTTCTTTGTGGCTCCTCTTTTCGCCCCCCCCCCCCCTTTTCCCTGCGTGAAACTGGATCCTTTAGGGGCTGGACAATAACGGATTTTTCTTTGCTTTTTGTAGAAATTTTGCCCCCTTCATCCGATGCCTCCTCTTTACGGTTTCTTCCTTTTTTTGTTCCGGAACTAAGTTCAGCTTTTCTTGGTTGTTTGAAGGACGTGTGTGGTTTCCTTTATTTTCACCCATCCCCCCTTGCAAGTTTTTTCACCGTTCATCCCCCCGGCCGTCCCCGATGTTTTCATGCGATGCGCTTTTCCCTCTGCTCTCCCTCTTTCAATGCTTACATCGCTTTTTCCTCCTGGATTCTTCCCTCTGCAGCTTTGTCCCTCTTTTTGTCTTGTGTTGGAGAACTTCTCAGGGTAGTGAAGTGTACCCCGTGAATACGTTGCTTCTGACCATGTCTTAGCGATCAAGCTTTTGTATCCCGCTCGAGCTTTTTTTGTCTCGAACGCCCCCCCTTTTCTTCTGAGAAACTTCCGATTTTTAGAGGTTGCAACTCATTGGAATGCCACCCTATCGTGTCCTCTTCCGTCCACCTGTTTCCCACCTCGTCCCATCCTTTAATTAGTCCGTGTTCCAGTTTTTTTCACTTGATCCTCCGATCGAGCTGTTCAAGTTTCCTCGCGCTTTCCTTCTTTTCCCCCTTTCCCCCATTTTTTTTTTCTTTGTTATTATTAGGGCATACGGTTAATGAGGTCGTCTCCCTGGTCGGTTCCCTCTGGGTCCTCACTGTTTCCTCTCTTCACTCCTCCCTTCTTTCTCGACGAGAGGTGGATTGCCGCTGCTCCCCTTTCCTTCCAGGGCAAGCAAGCTGCCCAACACCTTGTCTGTATTCTTTCCTCTGCTCCTTCTCGATTTTTGCCAGTGCCCACCAAAAAGCCTTTTTCTGCCCCCCTGTCTGGCTACTTTTCTTTTTTTATTTCGGAACTCTTGCTTTGTTCGTCAAAGCGAAATGCGTTGTTTCGAGGCTTTGTCTTTCGGCAACTTCCCCCTCTCCCCGCTGCTCTCTCTCTAACTGTGCAGCGCTCTCTATCCCTCTCTTGGTCTAAACAATGCCGTACGCAAGGAAGTTAATTGCTCACCTTGCGCGCCCTTTCCCCCTTTTTTGGGTTCCCCCCCTTTATTCGACCCCCTTTTCTCTCCCCATGGGCAGATCTGACGATGATCACAGATCCTCTTTCTGTCGAATATTTGAGCGACTGCGTCCCCTCCACCACCCGCGCACACTTTTGTACCCTATCCTCACCACCCCCCACCCCGAACTTCAGAACACCCGTCCACGTTTCCTCTCGTCGCGGTTGTATGTCGGCAAATTGACTCACGATTACGACCATTCCAGAGCCTTCCTTTCGCTTCCATCGCGGTGTTTTCCCCTTTTTTTTTTCCACTCTTTTTGGCACACCCCAGACGCACACCTCTACCCCCTCCTGCTCGAGAGCCCTTTCTGGAATTGCGGGGTACGTTGACGATAGTTTTTCGTTCACCTCCCTTTCGCGTCCTTTTCGCCCTCTCCACCCCCCTTTATCAGGGCGGATATTTGAACTGGTTGGACCCTTTGTTTTTTCGTCTCGTGGAAGAAGGCCTCTCTTACGTTCCTCCTTCATTCCTCTTGACGATTTACCCTTAAAAGATCGACTGTTCCTTCCGTAGGCGATTGTTTGGCCTTCTTACGATGATGTGCCCTGTTTTTTTTGACCTCGGTGTCCCTCTCATTTTCTCAACTCTTCTCTGAATCAGCCATCCCCCGTTTGGACGCTCCCCTCTTTCCCCATTAGATGGGTAAGAGCCATGTCTGCTCTGACTTCGCCGGATCTGATGAAACCCCCCCCATACCCTCTTTCTCCTTTCAGTCATCTGCTGTCCTGAGTTTTGTGCCATTACCCCCCCAGTCCTTTTGCCTCCCCCCCTTAGAATTCAGAGTGGCCTCCGCCTTTTCTTCTCGTTTCGTGACTCTCTTTCCTTCGGTTTCTCCCCTTTTGTCGCCACACGATCTGGCCTTTCTCCCCCGAGCCCGATTCCTTTCTATGAACCCGCACATGTTGCACTTGTCAGAGTTTCGGCCCCCGCAGTCTCTCTCTTTTCCCCTTTTGTTGATTTATCCTTTTCCGGTCACAACTTCTGCCCTTCTGTTTTTATCAGAGGGCTATTGCTGATGCAAGAATCTGTCATTCCTTCCTTTGCTAACCTGATGAAGAGCCTTTAATTCGCCCCTTTCCTCCAATTGATCCATTCTCGCCGCTGCGGTCCCTCTCCCTGTTTATTCAACTCCCTTTTTTCCTTCCCGCGGGTTTCTCTCAGATGCTTCCCTCGCATGGATTCTATTTCCATTTTTTCCCAGATCAGATCTTCAAATAATCTCAAGCCGTGATCCTGTGTAACCTGCGGCACCTGGAGATAGTCCCTCTGATACTGTCCCTTTAGTTGTGCTTCCTTTTCCATTTGTCTCGAACAGTTCTGAGACTTGGTAAAGAATAGATCACCTGCCCCCCACAACTTTTCGCGTTCTCTCTCTCTTAATTGTGTAGAAGGATGCCTTTTTTTCTTTGAGATACGAGCTTCCCGTTACTAATAGAAGCACTCCTCCACTTTCCCGTTTCCCCTCCCTATTAATTTTTTGTCGAACCTCCTCCCCCTGGCTGCGACAAATCACCAACGATATATCTTTTTCAAGATAAGGACCATATGTAGGAAGTTACTCTCGCTGCTTGCATTTTCGGTTCCGGAAGTAATATTGCTTCCGAAAAGGATCATTCTTATCTCTGACAAATGAATTCCCAATTTGATTCTTCGCATCTAGCCTTCACAACAAAGTCCGACTTGCCAAGGACGCCATTGTCCTTTCTGTTTCCCAACTTTCGCTTGGCACACCCTTCTCCCAACTTGCTAAGTGCTTTAGTAGGTGATCTTCGCTTACCCGGAGCCCATCTTGTTTGACAATTTGACTTCATTCAGGTCGATCAGTCCTCATTGTAAGCACATGCCGTAAAATGGTGTGTGATCGATTCTAGCCTTCCTCTAATGACCAATCGAGCCCTTCTCTTGCTTGGATTTCCCTTGTGTGACAGAAGAGCAAATAATCGTGTGAGAAACGTCACTTTTGCCCCCTCATCCTACCCCAATCGGCGTACGAGTCATTATCCTCTTCTCTCCGATATGCGGCCAATTTCAGTTTTTTTTCAGGTAGAAGGCCACAGTATGATCGAACGCACCAGCTCAGCCGATCTTCTCGCAGAATCCCGTACAGGTTTTCTCGCTCCCCTGGATTTCCCGGATAGCCATTTTCCCCCATCTCAAGTCACGCAGACTTCTCCTTTCTTTTGAGGACCTACTTCCCTAGACCCTCATGACCGCCCGAAAGTGGCCCACACCATTATTACCGTCATTTTGCACCCTCAATACTCCTTTCTACCAAATAGCCCAGCGTCTATTTGCGGAAAGGTGCTCAGCACTTTCACTACTATTTCACCCAACCTGCTGGTCCGGGTAACATTTGAAGCTACGCGGTCTCGAGACCATCTTTTTTCATCTTACGGAATTTTTGAACCAACAGCTCACAGTTGTCGGGATCGATCCTTTGCGGCACACCTTAGCTTACGTCACGCCCGGGGGGTCGGCTTTGTGGGCTCCGTACACAACTTGGGTCTAGTCTCCGCAAAGAGTGTCATCACTGCTGGTTTACTTTTTCACTTTCCTGATACGTAGTGTGACCAAACGACATCCCCTAATGCGGCGCTGCTACCCGCTGAAAGCATCTCAAATGCCATTCCCGTAAGCCCGGTCATTTACGCTCGACCAGCAATCGGCATGCTAGCGAGCGCAGCTGTAAATGTCCCTCCGTTCCGTATATTCCCCCCCACTTTGCATGGCATTGCCCCTGGCCAACCAACACAACGTCCTCCCCGGCCCCTACTCTGAGGATTCTCCTTCCCCGTCCCCCCAATTAATCCGTGGATGCTCTCCCCAAACTTCGACAAAAGCGCAAAGCAATCCTTGATTTCCGCGCACTGACGACTTCTAATTTTTCTTTTTTTGGGTAATCTACCTTCCTTTACCTCACCCCACGTGGGCAAGCTTTGGCCCCGCTGCGGTGCTGTCTTGCCCCACAGCCGCGCGACCTGGCTCAGGCGAGCAATTCACGGAGCGTGTGACTTTCATGGTCTGAATCTTCCGCGTTTCGTCAATAAGGCCTGTTCCTCGAACTCTGTGAGTCCATGACAATTCAAGCTACGTTTGCTCCTGGTAAATGCGGAGCGATGAAAAAATTGTTCGCGCTCGACGCCGTCGCCGCCGCTCTGCGTTACGGAGCGACGCGCGCCTGGTACTACAGTCACGGCAATGAAAGGCTTTTTCGTCACGTCACCAATCCACGCTGTCCGGGCTCCCCATAACCCTCATCCGCTGTTCTCCAGCCAGACTCCAGTCGCCCGGGCTTCCAAGACTATATTTACTATTTTTTGGATGTAGAGATCGTCGCCGGATGGGGTGAGGTTGGCTGTCGCGGATGGGAATGCACGGTGACACAAAACCCATCGCTATGTTGTTATTTGCCCCTCCTCTCATGACAAGGCTCCGCACCCTGTGGTGCGCGCAATCAGGACGTCGAGTTCGGTTGATGGCGGTCGCGATTCCGACAGCATGAAGCGCTGCGCATTTCACTAGCCCTCGGTGGTCCTAACTTTCGGATCCGCCAGATTCTGAGGAACAGGGCTGGGTGGGACGATCTCGGACAGATGTTCAGTCGTCGCCTCTGAAAGAGCTGTCATGCACCTGGAATCTTTAGCCAGGGCTTCTTTATTGAAGCACTCATTGTTCCCAGCGCCGCATTTTTTCTGTGTACTTTGTACGTTGCGCCCACGCTCGACCCAAAAAACGAATCTGAAATGGAGCAGTAGTTTGCAGCTGCCGGACAATTTCTGATGACTTTGATTTGCCGAAGCCGTGAAGGAGTTGGAGGGGGTAAGGGTCTTTTCGAATTCCGTCATACAATAAGAGTGGAGTGGGTGGTTTGGGTGGGTATTTGATCCGGTGATTCACAAGAATTGCAATTTGGAATATAAGGCAGCTGCCGTGAAACCCTCCCGCAGTACGAGAGAGGCCTCCTCTCCGGGCGGACGGCGGGGAATTTAAGCAAAACTGCATGTACAAGGAGGCTGCGCTAATGCCCCGCACAGGCGATTCTGGAGGTTCTAGCCTTTCCGACCTTTTTGAAAGGTGAAACACCACACGTCCGCTATGAAATGATTCGATCGTTTTGACGTATCCCATCGGTAATTATATGAATTTGGCCTAACCCTGCGATCCCTTATGATCCCAAAATGAATATACTTCTGCTTCGCTCCTTTTCCCAATGTGACGACGACCAATACGCAACCACTTCTTTTCTGCACAATACCTGCTGTTCCATCTTCAGCATAGCTAATTGCTGGCGATTTTCCCTGTATCCCTCTCTTTGGCCCAAGATGACGGATCACGACGATACCGGGTTTTTATTTTCGCGTCTCGTCCTCGACAGGTTCTTTCGACATGTCGTGTCGCGTGCTTCCCCTTCCATTTCCTGAGACTTGAAGATATCTTCGTGACGGAAGATTTTGTTCCCTTTGCGCCTGAATCCCTTTGGGCAAGTAGCACCCCCTGGTCGGCGGGCGGCCTGATTCACCTGGTCTGATCCGATCGACTCGTGTTTTTCCTCGCCCCGGCCACACATCATGCTGCCTATTTGGAGACCAACAGGCTATCGCGCGTGCTTCTCTTCAGTTCCTTCCTCTGCCCCCGCTGGGCGCGATTAAGGTCCGCACCTTACTTATTAGACTGATACTTTTCAACAAACGGAAATCGGCCCCCTCCAGACTCTTCGCTCTTCGGATAACCGTTGGATACGATAGCCGTTTTCTCTCCCTTCATTCTCTCCACATCTCGCTTGAGGGCCGCACATTCGTCACAGGGAACCTCGGGGACTGGACTTCCAAATAAGAGCGCCTTACTATCACCTCAATCTTCCTGCCACCGCCCTTTTCAAGGTTGGGCCAAGATCCCCCCGTTCTTGCCCGAAAACCAATTTTTTTAACATGGAACTTACTTTTTGCCTTCTTCGCATGTGCGCTCCGGTCCTGCCTGAGAGCCTATGTGTTCCCCTAGCCCCCCCCTTTTTTTCGCCGTTCAGGTAAATGAAGGGCAGGGAGCCCTTTTTTCAACCTCGCTTCTCTTTCCTTGCCTGTGCGGGTCGCCCCTATTTGACACTCTGCGGGTTCATCGAAGCCTTTTTTTTTCATCCCCCCCCCCCCCCCTTTCCTTCAAATTGTCTCTTAGTTTTTTTTTTTTTTTCCAAAACCCCTTGAATATGCTTTCGGCGCTGTGCGTAAGACTTCTTCGTTATCGCGCTTAATTCCCCCCAGTCCCCTTCCTTTCCAGCTCCACTTCGTTTCTCCCGCCGAATTGTGCGGCTTATTCACCGCTGTTGTGGGACCCCCCCCCCTGTCCCTTTTACGTGACCCCCCAATTATGCGTCTCTCCTTTTCCTTGCTTTATCGGCGGGCTCGCCTGTCCTGTGATTGTATTTCTCGATGGTCCTTCGTCGCGTCTTGCGTTACTCTTTTTTTTCTTCGAGAGAGCTTTTCCCCTTTGAAACCCTATCCCATTTCTTGTTTTACGTAATCCTTGCCCTTTTAACACCTCTCAATCCCACACCCGTCGACTGACCCTCTCTTCACGCATTGTTCAATAATCATTTCCTGACGCGGTCTTGTTCGCGACAATTGTTTTTTCAGATCTTGTTCTGGATCAAAGCCAGCGATTTCCTGTCACAAACCCCCTAACCAACTTTCACGTCATGAGGCTCGGCCGCATGATCTCTCTCCCCAATCTTTTCCTAGCCACCATCGCGCCTCCCTCTAAAATGCCGTTGTTTCGTCCATCCCACTTGCTTGGCCCTCTATTCAATCTTGTCATCCGTTTCGCGTAACCGATGCAGACCTCCCCCAAATTCCCACTTCTTTCCCCCTGCTGCGTTCCTTAAATTTTTTTTTTTTTGGTAGGCACCTTATCCCCGACGGGCCCCTTTTTCCATCTGATGCTTCCACATTCTGGGTTTTTTTTCACTTCCCCCTCGATGAAGTCCCCCTTAGCATATCTCCCCATATTTTGGCGTTTTGTCCCGCCGGCCCAGCCGCTCTCGTCCATTTTTTCGAAACAGCTATCAGGCGGTTTGCCAGCCATAGTGCCTACGTCCCCCCACAATTCGCGCGCCATCAAGGATATGGGGTGTCTCTAGTCGTCGACGATGAGCATTTCTCACTCCCACGCCCCGCGCATTTCCGTTCCACTCTTCCTCCCCCTTCTCCCTGTGGTCTGACCCACAGACGATTCGATGTCTACTCCTCTGATCCTGCCCTCCCGATCTCTCGGGAAGAGGAAGGTTCCTTGGCCCGTCCCTCTCGGGTCCTGCCCAACTGATCGGGGCCTCCAACTGAATGTTATTGTCGTTACCTCAACAACAGGCCCGACATGCCAGCCGTGCTGCCATATTTTGCCGTGGTCTTCCAACGGTTCTTTTGTTTCCCGAAACCAACGAGCACGGCTCTACCGGGGCTTGACGTCTCGTATTCGTTTCCACCAGTCTCTTAGATTTGCGAATTGCTCGGGCTCCTGTCGCGCCATTCTTCAGGTAACGGAAGGCATGTGTAGACAGGTCGGTTACTCGGGTCTATTTAGCTCGTCGCGCATTGCTCACCCGCACCCTTCTCACCCCTACCACCCCCCTCCCCATCTTCATCACCTCGCTCACCTCCCCCACCACCCTCACTCCTCCCCCGAGCCGATTCCCATTTCCTCTCCTATCCCCTTCTCCCCTTGACCCCCCCCCCGTCCTCTGCTTCCCCCCCCCCC
>Ga0179593_1362183_pt1 | contig 17217 bp, 17 predicted proteins | sample CZODoug2_1_08_16_FD_185931 | JGI IMG/M metagenome (GOLD analysis project Ga0179593, IMG submission 185931) | Vadose zone soil fungal communities from Angelo Coast Range Reserve, California, USA - CZODoug2_1_08_16fungal (PacBio error correction) | ecosystem: Environmental > Terrestrial > Soil >... | reverse complement strand
CTTTGATACTTCCCGTTTCAGCTCCCCTTCATTTCGCCCCAAAGGAAATAAATCTCTTCGGTCGTCCCCGTTCTCTTTCTCCTTTCTCCCTATTTCATTCCCCCTTCCCCCCTATTTGTTACCAAGTTGATGGATCAATGACAGATTCTCGGCCGGGAGTCTCGTCTCACGCTGAAACGTTGTCTCCTCCTGCATCTCCTTCGTTCGTCTTTGTTTTAGTGGTTTGATTAGATGATAGTGTTTCCTTTTTGCGACCTGGATGTTTTCTCTCGTACGGCTGGGTTCTTTTCTAACGTCAGCTGCGGTGTGTACGCGGTCCTTCACCCACGCGGCTAGCTGGCATGGGCTCTTCTCTTGCGAAGACTTATGTGGGAAGTCTTTTTCTTAGAAGTTTGTCTTTTCTTGAATGTGTTCTCACCAAGCAGGCTCTTTGACTTCTGCCCTTCATCTCTGTTCCACGGTTGGTCATCTTTCTTCTTCGGCTATGATGAGGCTTCTCTGACAGTCCGCCGCTCAGGTTTCGGTCTTCACCCAACGGCGGTTTGACCGGCGGCTCGGCCTTTTTCTTCCTTCTTGCGGGCCCCTCCTGCCTTGCCGGAATTTGCGAGAAGGGGAAAGAATTCTTCAAACTTTTGGCGTGGCCGGCCTTCGTGGTTTTATCGTCCTGGCGTCCCCTTCCCCGCTTTCCGGGTGACTTTGGTACTCTCTGCGTCTGCCGCCCCCAGCCTGTTGGCAGTCAAGGAAATTTAATGGCATGACGTTTTCAACACCTCAGTTACCCCATGACCCTTCGCAGTTTCAAGAGAGTACGTTCCCGTGCGCTCTTCCACCCGTTTTGCTCATCCCGCTTTGAAGGGCTCGATACTGCTCCCCATCCTTTTCCCAGCCACGTCCGTTTTCGCCTCCCAGCCAGGACAGTCCCTTACGGGCAACCCCTCCAGTCAGGGTCTGGCAGTATTTCCTTCTCAGCTGGTCGTTTTCCTTTTGAAGTGATCGGAAGTTTTTTGACCCCTCTGGGGTGTGTTCTACCTCTTTACCGCGCGCGCCTTTGACCTCGCGGCCTGCGGGTTTCCGACAGGCTGGAAGTTTTTTCTTGGTTTTTCCTTTTTTCCGAGGCCCGCGCCTTGCCGGCTTGCCGCGGGGACTCGGGGCGACTGGCGGTGTCGCCGACTGCCGGATTTTTTCAATTTTTTCTTTTCGGGGTGCCTATACTTCTTTTTTTAAAGGCAGCAGACAAGTTCCGGTTCCGCGTTAACAGGTTCTTTGGGCTGGCTATCCCCTTCAGTTCCGCGGTGCGGTTCTAGGTCATTTCTTCTTGCGGCCTGTGTCGGCGTTCGCTCGTCGTACTTTCAAGGACCGACCGGGTTTTTGCTCAGCACTCTTTGGGGCCACCACGGTTTCTATCTTCGTCGTTCGCTATCGCCGGGATCCTCCTCCTCCACTTCTTTCTTCCTGACCTTGGTCTTTCTTTTTCCCCTTCTGCGAATCCGTTCGTTTTTTTCTTCCTGCGATCGCTTGACTGGTCGCCTTCAACTTTTTTGTCAAGGGCACCCATGCCGGGAACGGACTTTTCTCTCCTTTTGCTTCTTGCATCACCCCGTTCTCCCCCCATTTTGCCCTTCATTCCCTTTTCTCTTTTTTGACAGTCGATGCCTTTTTGAACTCTTTACATTCTGGCCTCCTTTTTTTGAGGCAACGCCGGCTTTCTTTTTTCGTCCTCCGATGGTAATCGGTTTTTTTTCCCCCGCTTTGTCAGGGCGTCGCCGTGACTGCTTTTCGGGGTGGGCTTTTCTTCTTTCCCCTACGCGCCCCTCCTCCCCCTTTTTTTTTTTCTCACATCCGTGTGTTGTGATGTGAGATCTTCTTTTCTCTGGTGCCGCGTTGGTGCCCAGAAGAAAGAATAACCGACCAGTCCTTCTCTCCTTCCGTGGTATCTACTCGGCTCCTTTTTCCCACTTACGCTTCGTTTCAATGCCCAGGACTTCATCATTCGTCTTTTTTCCTTCATGTTCCCATGTCTGCTTGCGTGATGTCCTTCCGGTCACTTTTTCCATTGATGCCCCCATGACATATCTCTGCTCGTCCTTGCATGGGTCCCCTCCTATTGTATTCTCTTCCGATTCCGCATCAGGCCTTAGATCCCGTCAAGGATTCCCTTTTACTTTCCCCCCTTCTTCTTTTCCTCGTCAGTCCTCTAATGGTACCTTAGGCGCAGTCCTTATATCGTCCCTTGACCTACTTCGAAAGTGGACTCCCCGTGCGCAGCGGAAAGTTTTTTTTCCTTCCTTTTTCCTTTTCAGTTTCGCGCCCCGCTCATGATCTTTGCACATCATGTGTCCCGAGAACCGCACCTCGTTTGCTCCCTTCGTCCCCCTTCGGATTGAGCCTGGCCCTGCTATTGCCTGGGAGCTAGAGGATCTTGCTCTCGAAGCTACCACTTACCGCTTTTTCACCCCATCGTGGACCGCCTCTGTCCCTGGCGGAAAAAGGTTTCGCCTCCTTTCCTCTCGGCCCTCCGGCGGCTCGCGTGAACTCCTTCCCGCCCTTGTAAAAGGAGCATTTCGACCTCCTTCCTACTGTTGTTGAAAATCTGCGTGGTTTTCCCTGTGTTCTCAAAGAACCGTCTTTGTCTCCTTTTCCAAATTCGGGTGCCCCGTTCAACCTCGCTTGACTGAAAATGACCTGTGCTTTTTTCGTTGGGTATTTATGGATGGGTTTCTTTTGGGCTGCCCCTTGGGGCTGCCCGTATGAGCTTCCAAGTTGGATTCCAGTCCGGGTTTTTCCCGCATGACTTCCAAACCTTTAACGCGAACGTCTTTTTACTTCTTTTCCCTGTCCTTCTCACGGGTGTTCTTTTTCTTCCACTTTTCTTTTTTCGTCCCCCCGGGCCTTGACCGACGGGAAGGACGCCCCTGCGCCTCCTTCCGGCCTCCATTTGTCGGTGTCACGCTTTCCACCGAAATCAGCTTCCCAGGTCCGTTCTTTTTTTTCTAGACGCAGACTTTGCACCTCTTTCCTCCCCCTGCCGAGGCGGCGGCAGTTTCCCGCCTGCATCCTCTTTGACGAGCAGTTTATCCTTACCGCTTCCTGGTCGCCGCCGCTTCCGTCTGCAGAACCCTCCCGACTCCATGCTGTTGGAGACAAAAGAGGAACAATGGATTCTTCTCCCTATTACAATCCTTCATTCGGTTCCTTCGGTTGATCTCCCTCTTCCGTCCGCGACTTCCTCACCTGCGAGAATATCAGCTCAGCCGCCCGCTTCGATCATTCCCCGCTTCCCCTCGCCTGTGCCAGCCCCTTTTCCCCGGACCGCAAGGTTCCTGTCGCTTTCCAGTCGAGGAAACTTTTCGCGTTCTCGCCAGCTTTCCCTCCGATCATCCGCGGTTCCGCAGGTATGCCCCAGTTTTATACGGGGCCTCTTTTTTCACTCCCTTAATAGAACCCAGGGTGACTCCCGCCTAGCTGTCTGTACTGGGTGCATCACATCAGTCCTTCTCCCTTCTTATCCCGGTGGGAGAACTCACGACTTATCTCCCTTTGCTTCCTTGTCTTCAAAGACACCCTTCCTTTCTTTCCTGGATTTTTTCCAAAGGTAACTTTTACACTCTTCGCCTCTTTACGGACTTCCGGACGCGACAGTGTTCCCCCACAGTGTGCTTTGCCCGCGCTTATTTGGATCCTGCTACACTTAGACTCCTTAGATGATGTGCGTACCTGGTTGGACGGTCAGCGATGCGCGTATCCTCTTTCAAAAAGACTGTGTTACTTTCATTGGTTACCTTCCGGCGCTTTTGCCGGTCCTCTTTAGGCTTCGGTCTCGAGTTTAGCATCTCTTTTTACTTCTCCCTCCCCGGGAGTTAAGGGGCTGATGATCGGAGGCGACCCTTCTCCTACACCCCCCACGTTGGTCTTCCCATTTTTCTCCTGGACGTCAATCAAGGGGTTAATTCTTGCACCTTCTTCCGCTCCTACCCTCATTTCCAATACTTCCCTTTTCTTGTTTTGCCTTTTTTTATAAAGTCGTCTCTCCATTTGCTTTGACTGACTTTACCCCCTTTGGAGTGTCCCAGCCGGTAGAGGATCTTCACCACCGTTGTTGCATCTTCTTCAATCCGATCCTTTGATATGTTCCTAGAATGGCCCGACATCTCTGACCGTTTGTATCTTCTCCGAGTTGTCTATCTCACGTCCAGAGCCCAGTTCCTGGTTTTTAGGTCTGAGCCTTTGTGGTCTCTCAATCGTGCGTCCATAGGATGCGCCCCTTTCGTAGGCTATCATTCTCCGAGTCTGTCCATTTTTGCGCGCCCCCTGCGGGCAAGCACACCGGTGTGAGCACTGTCGCTCTTAATTAGGACCTGAGTTTGGGTCGTCCGGGGACTCCCGGTAAGTGGTGTACGGTCGTAGGTCCAGCGGGCTGGTGAGCGTGGCGCTACCAGGTTTCAGACGCACTATTCGGGTAGTATGTTCTTTAAAAAGGGAGCTACCCTTCCAAGTGAAGCCTTCGCTGATGTCGCCCCCCCACACTTCCATACCTCGATTTCAATCTGGACTCCACTCTCTCCGTCAGTTTCTTGCTGAGCTTTTTCAAGGTCTCCCGCATTGGTCATAACGTGATGATCCCCTTATCGGGCTGCTTTTCCTAGACCTCTGTAACTTCGAGAAGAAATATCCTTTAACATTGCGTTTAGTTTGATGCAAGTGTTGCTCCCGTTCTGGATCCCCCTCCGATGATTCGTTTTCTTTTGCGGTCCTTCTGTTATATTGCGTTATTAATTCGCGATACGCGGTTTTTAGATCAACCTTCCTTTACTCTGAGTTGCTGTCTGATCATTAGCAGCCTCCCTTTTGGATCTCTTTTTGCTCTTTGCAAGCATGATTGTGAATTTTTTTTCCCCAATCGGACTCTGGCGGCGCTTTGTAAAACTTCTTCCCCTTATCTGTAAAGAGGCTTTTTGGTTCCTAGACTCATCAGAAGCTTTTCGGGCGTTTTACCCTGGAGTTTTCCTTCGTCTCTTGTTGCCTTCCAGTCCTTATGGCGGCATGTAATGGAATTTTTCTTTTTTGTTTACGATTGCACCTGTTTCTCCTGAGGAGTTTTGGAGCCCGGCCTTCCTCAGAGGGGACGCTTTTGAGTTTTCCTTCTGCATAATCCGCAGGCCCGCAATCATTTTGCCTGACCTTCCCCCGGTTGGCATTCCTTGAAACAGTATTCCCCCATGGCTTTTTCTTTTCCAATGTCCCTTCTCTTTATCCTTGGTTTTTTGCAGCCACAGTACGGGCAAAATGCATCAGCATGTGCAAGAATCAGTACGGTCCTCCTTTTGACTCCCCCAGTACGGGTAGCCCCAGCCATTCCCCTTACAGCCACAATTCCTTCAACCCGCCCGCTTTTTTTCAGTTCTTATTCTCTTGGTTTTTTCGCCTTGAAGGGATGCAGCCGTTCGGGGCTGACCCTTTGTTTTACTCCCAGAGGGCCCGCGTCGGTGAGTTCCAGCAGCTGCGCCTTTTTTTAAAGGGGGGAAGGAGAGTAGGGTACGGTTGCTTTTTCTTTCACTCCTGGCCCCCCTCCTTCCCCTTTTTCCTCGGGGGATGCCGTCGGAGGAGACCGGCTTTTTTATTCGTGCTGTCCACTTACGTTCAGTCTTTTCTGTTTTGTTTTTTTTTGTTGAATCGTCCATACCTCCGATGCTGCTGCCCTCCGGGGATTCATCGTCCGTTAACCTTGATGGTTCTCGGCTGAGCCGTCAGGACGACCCCCCGGTTGAGTTTTTGCTGTCTCCGCCTTGATCTGGGCGTGCCGTTCTTTCAGGAATTTTTTGAAACGATTTTAAGCACTTGCATCATGTTTTTTTTCGTAGTGTTCTTTTCTGCTCGCCTGTCTCTGCGCCTACCTGCCTTTCGATTATGATTTCTTTTCTCTTCTGCATTTCGCTAATCCCATCGTTTCTCTTTTCTTTCCTTGTCCCTTCGTTTCGCCGCCCTTACTCGTGCTGAAGTAAAGTTTCATTGCCGTCCTGCTCTCTCTTGATCCTAGGGTTCAAGGTTCCCCTGTAATTTTACCTTCGTTCCTATCCAGCCCTATGGGCCAGGGTCCGTTTCACTATCCGCTTTGGATTGAAGGTGGACTTTTTCCTATTCCCCCTCTTTCCTTGAAGTTTGATCCTCGATCCTGGTTTTTAATCGGCTGTACCGATTAATTTGCTGTTCGGCTTTTTCGGTGTTTTTTTTGCAGTTTTATAAGAGATACCGATATATTATTTTCCTAACTCGTTGTTGTGTTCAGATGATTTGCTTTTACCGCCTACCATCCCTCCCCTAACCTCCCTTCTTCCTCTGGGCCCCCCCCCCCCAACCCTTGCCCTTTATCCTGCAGCTTCTTATCGGCCTTCACACCCTTTTTTTTGAAAGAGCCAGTTGAGCCTCCTCTCATTTTATTTTGAGGAGTTCACGATGTCCCCTCGCTTCTTCTCCTTCTCTCGTCACTACGTCTATTTTAGAACCTTGATTCCCTAGGTCGATCCTCTCCCTTCTCCCATTGCTTACCTTCTCGTATGCGTCGTTCTTCGAGATCCTTTCTCTCTCTTTATAAGTGAATTGGAATCGCTCGCCTATTTCCTTTCTTTCATTGAAGCGCTTACCGGCTTTCTATGTCTCTTTTCCCTACCTCCCCTGACGATCGGCCCGTTTTGTCTTCCTTTTTGTGCCCCCTTTAATGCTCCCTCCGCCCGCATCAGGATAAAAGGAGAATAAAGCAGGAACCAGACCTCCACAGTCGCTTCCGGCTGAAGCCCCGAGCCCCCCTCCGTTCCTGGACTCTTCCCCTTCCTGCTGCGCCGTTCTCCTCTCTATTTTGCGTCCTGAAGAGTTCATCCGTTGTAACCTCGGCGAAGAAGAATTTATTAGGCCCCCCCCACCCCCCCCTTTTCGCTTCTCTCGCGTTCCCCCTTTCTGCGGGTCGCTTCTTGACCGCCCCCGTTCACTCCGCCCGCCGATGTCTGGTCCCGGTAGGCCCCGTTTTGGTCCCTCGTCCTTTTTTGTTTGGAAAGAGTTGGATGAAAAGCACCTATTTTCAGTCCCACTTGCTTCAGAGCCCTTTTTTTTTTCCGCCTTTTCCTTTTATTCCTTCCTTTTGCTGGGGTTTTACTTGTTATTCCTTTCGTTGCTGCCCCCCTATATCTTCCGGATGGTTCCGCACTCATCTTTCTAGGTTTTCGGATGTCCCTTATTGTATGTCAGACGAGTTACTAATTTCCCCTGCTTCCCGTTCCTGGGTAAATGCCTTTGTTATTCCCTTCGGTTTACCGTTTTCCATGACGGACCTTTTCCTTCTAGTCTAGGCCCGGACCTCCTCTTTACCGAAATCTTGCGAACACCGGTCTTCTTCCGCATGTTCTGGTCGGTACGGCGCGCTCCTCCAGGCCAGGCGTTCTGTGCTCATTTCCTCAGATCCAATAACGGGCACCGCGTTTCTCCCCTGACAGCTGCGCGGCGCTTCCCGCCTGATCCGCTTCCGTTGCCGAGCTGAGGACCCGTTTTTCCGAGATTCCTTTCGCCCTCCAGTCCGTTGCGAACCTCCATGCTGTCAAGTCGAAAAAAGATGACCAAAAGGATCTTCTCTCCCTCACTGATCACTTCCAGCCGCTCGTCAGGCTTTTTTTTTTCTTTCTACTCTTCGAGAGAGTGAAAGAACCGCGTTTTCTTCCTCCCGTCCTCAGACAGTAAACGCTCCCTGGTTGTTTGCTTTCTTTTTTGTAAAAAGGGCCCGCTCTCCCTTTCATCCCCCGACTCACTGCGGTCACCTTCTGAGCTTCTCTTACAATCCTCTTTTCTCCCAGACTCATCTCCTCCATCTTTTTCCGGCACGTTGCCCATTCTGTATCGGTGAAGATCTTTTGACCCCCTGGACTATCCCCCGGTGACTACCGACTGTCTTAACTTTTTGGTGCGACCTCAGCGCGGCTCCTTTCGTTTTTCGGTTTTTTCTCCCCTCCCCTAATTATCCCTCCAGAGGCGGACCGGGTCGTCCACGCTCACCCAGGCGTTGTGTCCTTTTTTTTCCATTTAAAACCAGTCCTCCCGCGTCCGCCTAGTTACGGACTGTTTTTGGCCTCGACCCGTGCTTCGCCCCACCGGTTTCGTGCCCGACCTGTTTTCCCCTTTTACCTACTATGTAGAGACCGGGTTTATAATCAGAAATGTCGGATGGAGCTGACCCTACGTTCCCCCCTTTGACGCTTCCTGGCTTGCCCTCCGTTCGGGGGGCCGATTGGCTGGCGTGAGCGGTCAAGAGCGTCTTTTCCGCTGCTTTTTTTTTCTGCGTCTTATTCGCTTATTGCGTCTACATCGCATCCCCCCTGTTTTCTCCCCTCCTTCTGGGGTCTTCTTCCACATCTTCCCGAGCAAATAGCTCTATTTCCCCTCCCTCCTTTTCGTTGTTGTTTCCTTTTAGCGATAAAAGGAGGCGTCGTCCCTTTTGCGTTTCCCTGACCCCCTTGTCTTTCCTCCGGGAGAGTGATTCCACCACTTTTTCCTTTTATTTCTGATCCCTCCCTCTTCTGGGATTCAAGCTCGTTCCTCCCGTCCCTCTGCATCCCCTCTGACGTCCCCATCCTCCATCCTCTTTGCGCCGCCTTTACTCCTGCATTGTAGCAGCGTGGTCAGCTCATTCGTGTTTTCTCTGCTTCCTTCTTCCACCCTTTTTCGTCTTTCCTATAATTCCCCCTCCCTTGTAGCGCGCCGAGGGCAGAACCTTGGTCCCACTTTCGCCCTTCTTAATTAAAGAGTCTACTCGGGTGTCCCCCCCCTGTATTGTGTTCTCGGTTCGTCGGCATCCGGGTGTGGTTCAGAGTTGCCCTCCCAGTTCCCGCCTTGTTCCCCAGTCCTGTTTGCCTTTTTTCCGAAGGAAGGTGACCGCCTGCTGCATGTCGCACTCCTTTAATACCTCTGGCGGTCTGTCACCTGTCTCTCTTTGCCGACCGAGTTCAGTCTCCTCTTGGATAAAGTCTCCGAGAAAGGCTTGTCTCGTATTGAGCTGGTCAGATACCTCTGCACGTTCCCGCTGCCCCGAAATTCTCGTATTTAGTTCTTTCGTGGTGCCTTTGGGAGCTCTTCGAGACGATTCGTTACTGCTTTTGAATTGCTGGGATGTTCTCTTTTTATTCACGTCGTCTGAGGCTCTTGTCTCTCTTCCCACCAGCCTTACTGAGCTTTTGCACGTGTATCTCCCCTTCTGGCGCTCTCCGGTGTTCCTGTTTTTTGTAGCTTGCGCTTTTTTGTGAAGTTTTCTTTAAGCCGTGGTAGAGGGACGAGAACTTCCTTCTCTTTTCAACGGTTTCCCTGCTCGGTCCCGCTATTCTTATTGCGGGGGATCTCGCGCCGCCCAGATTTCTTTTTTGCGGACGGCCCGTAACGTAGGTCTGCGGGCTTGCCTTAAGGACGGAATGAGTTATTTCCTTGGCCCCATTTGGGGCATGGCGTCTGTACCGAAGCTGCTGGGTGCAGGCTGGCGGTGTGGGCGCTGCCGTTCAAAGCGGGATTTGCCCGATTGTTTTGCCAGAAAGAAGAGGCAGCATAGCATTGGCAGGTGGAACGACCCCCTTTTTTGCAGGCGGACACCCGCAGTAATTCGAAAACTTTACTCCTGGGCCCTTTGAGACCTGGGCCCTCCTCAGCCCCGGTACTCCTAGCTGGGCAGCTCAGTACTGTCGCCCCGCCGGGCTCCCCCTGTAATGGAGGCCCCCAGCCAGGACTTTCCCCTCGGGACTACCCGGGGATTGGCATTATTGCCTTCTCGCTTGTGCTTCATCCGTTCAGTTCTTCAGCCGTTGGGCTGACCCCTTTTGCGGGTACATCCCCGTTCCTCCTCGAGGAGAGAACACAGCCCAGCTGCCTTTTTCTTTCTTTTTTTGCTCAATGAGTTCCTTTTGAGGGAGTTACCTTTTGTCTTGCAGCGGCCGCGACCCCTGCAGTCTTGGGGCCCGCGGATGACGGCGGAGGCATTCGGTTGGGAAGCCGCCCGGCTTCTTGTCCACTATTGGTGTACAAGCAGGGGTCCTTCTCCCGTAGTTCACTCGTCCCTCTCCTCGCCGATGATCTTCATCCTCCGGTCCTCTATCTTCACCCTATCATTTTATGTTCTTTTCTCGACTCCTGTGTTACTCTTGTTGAGGTTCTTAGTAATGTCTTTGTTCTTCCTCCTTTTGACATTGCGGGCGGGCTCCCCTGCTTCCTTAGAAGGACCTTTACCCTTCGTTCAGCACGGCAACCCCGGCCCCTCTCGTCGGTTTCGTCTGATCGCGGTTTTCCGCCCCTACTTTCTTTCGATTCCTTGACGAGGTACTTCCGCGTTCCCTCGATGACCCTCCGTCGTTTTATCTCCTGCCTCTTTCGCGGGTCTTTTGTTTCTTCCTCCCCCTCCTGCTTGAAGAAGTCCCGGAACCCCCATGCGGTACTTCTCCCGCAGTGCCTTTCGGTGAATTCAACATTTCCATCATTACCTTCTGTCATAGAAATGAGGCGAATGGAATGGTCATTGAATCAGCCTGAGCAGTTTTCCCTTTTCCCCTATTTCCCCCGCCCCTTCTTTTAAGTTTGAGTCTTCTTTTCACTTCTGTCCCTCGTGGCCGTGGTCTGATTTGTGGCGGTTTTCTGCTTTGCCGAAGAGCTAGATACTTCCTCGTTGTGTGTGGAGTCTAGATTTTGGAGTTTTCAGGCAGCAGTTTAACTCCCTCCCTAACGGTCCGGCGACGCCTGACAGCCGTTTTTTTCTGACGATTCGGATCTTTGCCTAAATCGCCGGGTGAACTCGCCGACTTGTCTTTGGAGGATCACGGCCATGGCCCATTTGGTATATGAGATTAATTACGTCCCTTTGTAGACCTGATTCCCCTAGGTTCAAGTCAGTTTTTTCTCGCCCCTCCCTTGTCAATGTTTTCCCTTTTACTTCTGCACGATTGCTTTCGCGCCTTTCCCGCCTAGCTTCCTGATCCCGAAGTGGACATTCTTTCCTTCGATTTAAGTCCCCTCGTCCCTCATGCTCATGGACAGGTAGTGCGATTTTTTTTCCGGCGTATCCGCGAACCCCGCTACTCAGTCCCCGTGGATGCTTCTGCGCCACGACTTCCTTCGTCTTCCCCTTTTGACCCCGCCCTTTCGGCCGGAGAAAAACAACCCATTTTTTTTTTTTCCAGCAGGACCTCTAACGACGCGTCCCCTCTGCAAGCGCGCCCCCCTCCGGGTACGGGGAGATTCGTCCATTCTTATGTTCATCTGAGGATCGCGGTGCCCTCCTCCTTTACCCACCTCGTGTACCCCCTCGTGTTTTTTCCAGCCGGCCGGTCCTTGTCCACTTTGTCGCCGCCGCCGTTCCTCTCGGTCGCCGGCGGAGTTCTTTCCGGTGCTCCCACCGTGCCCGATCAGGATCTTTTTTCAGTCCTTCTCTGTTAAAGACGCAATTGAGAGGGTCGCTTTTTTCCCCCGCCAGTATTCACCCCCCCCCCCCTCCCCGGTTCCCGTCCCTGTCTGCTGCCCGTCCCCTTTTTTTCCGTGAACGTAATGTCCTGGTGGTTTGCCCGTAGGGGTTGTCATGGTGTGTTTCATTAATGGTGGTACCGTCTTTTGTCGAAAGATAATCTTGCTGCCCAGGCTGCCTGTTCTTGGTGCTTTCTTCCTCGACGGTATCTGGCCTCTGATTTTAATGTTCCTGCGGTTTCCCTCATGCCGTACCTGGCTGTAACCTCAACCTCTTACGAGGCTCATGCGAGAGTAACCAGGGGAACGGCCCGTTTTCCTTCTACCAATTCCCCACCCGCCGTCCCCTGTCCCCGCCCTTGCTCGTCGGTAACCTGGTCTCGATTCGCCCAGCCAGGGTGGACGCAGGACGTTCCCTCAGGACTCCGCGCTTTTTCCCAGAAGTCCGCAACAGACATCTGGGTGAGGCGCGAGATTCCTATCCGTCCTCTGCGAGCAGGATGAACACCGTTGCGATCGAAGGTCGCGCCCTCCGGCGCAACTTACTCCACTCCCTTTTCCACGCGTCAGCCCCATTTTGGGCCCCTGAGCCAGAGATAATCCATGACCAGCCGCTTTTTCTTGCGTGGTGATAGATCTTCCGCAGCTCGGTTAAGACACCCTGCACGATCAGACCCAGTCCCGCCAGCCTTACCGATCAGCCTTCGAAGTGACCGTTCTCCCCCCTAACTGAGCCGCCCCTTTTTTGTCATGGTGTTACCTTTTCCTCTTTGCTCTGCTTCTCCGTTTTTTTGGATCCCTTCTGCCCCGGCTGGAGGGACTGGGAAGAGCTCTTCGCCATGGGACTAGACGCGTCGACAGAGTTGTTACCTTGTTTTGCCGACTTTGAGGGATCACTTTCTTTACCTTTTTTATCCCCATACTTATCCCCGAACGTTTCTTTTTTTTGCTGATGTCTTCCCCCATCCCTGGCCGCTGTCCTGGACGACGAGCACACAACTCAGGACTCTCGTCAGAATACTTCTGGACTTTTCGTGCTGCCCCCCTTTTTCCGCGATGGAGAGACCCAAACCCAACAATTTCTCCCCTCCTCCTAGTTATATCGCGAAAGTTTTGCTTATTCTCCGCGTCCTGGATCTGACCACTCGGCGACGCGGATGCGTGAAACGGCCGGCTTTTGGCGTACTTTTGAATGAGGTTACCTTGAGGTCCGCGCTGTACTTTCCTTTAAGTATTTCGGCTACCTCGCCTACACCCCTGTTTACGTCTTCTCCTCCGGCTGCACTCAAGGTTTCCTTGACCCGGCACACTGTAGAAGCTCTTTATCTCCCTCTTTGTGTTGTTGAGTTTTTTCCCCTGTATTCTTGGCCGTTTTTTTTTCAAGGACCCCTGGAGGATGCCCTCCGTGAGAGGATGTCCCCCCTTTGTGTAGGTCGAGGTCGCCGCGATCAGCTCCCTGACCCCGCTTTCCTGCCAATTTGGACCCGCCCCCTTACCTTTCAGCAAGTATCGATTCCGCCGAATACAGATCTCTTGACCGCCGGGGGCACGCTCAGTTTTTTTTTCCTTGTTCGTCCTCGAGACATCGTACTGAAGTCCAACCCTTCGTCGGCCCTCCACTACGAGTCTGTAGAAAGTGTTAGCGCGCCTGCGTGGCATAACACCGGTTTGCGAGCACTTCGCGCCTAATGCCCCGTCCCCTTCTAATTTTGGGAGTCCGGTAGTGTGTGCTCTGGTTGTCTGCCAGCCTTCCTTGGTTGAGAGTTCTCCCCTGGGGCTCATCAGTTCTGTATCCTATTGTTGCTCCCCCCCGTTTGGATCCACTGTCACAGGGTCGCCTGCGCGACTGTCGCACAACCTTACCACCCCTGTGCGGTCGTCAGTCTGTCACAGGAGTGTTTTTGAAAGTATTTAACCCGTCTCCAGCCTGGGTGCATACTTTGCTGATCCTTCCTTTTTGTGGGAGTTGGGCGAGCGACCGTGAAACGTTGTCCGAGCCGAATTAGATTCTGGTGTCCCGTCGTGTTGGCGGATGAACGTGGACGAACTGCGCTCGCGATGATTTTACTTTGGCGTTACTGGCTGCGTATCCCTGAGTCTTTTCTCCCGTCTGCGGACGCTGTCTATCCCCCTGTCTTTGGCTTCCTTTCCGGGACCGTAGATCCTTTATGGCGGCCCTATCCTGTGTTTTTTTTCTCCTCTGCTATGCTGTTTCGTTAGGTGTTCCTCCAGACGGCGTTTCTGCTCACCTTCTCGGTAACTTTGGTTCATCCTGCTCGGCGTTTTTCGCGGCGGATGCGGCTGGTTTCTTCCGATCCACGCTTTTTGGGTTTTTTTTTTCCAGGACCCCGGTTGCCTTAGGAGAGGGCGGGCCTGCAGTCCGGCGGGCTTTCCTGCTTTGTGCTGTCCTTGCGGCGGGTTTCTCGCCCGGCGCACTTTCTCTTCACTTCGGGTGGGCCCTGGCCTTCTAGGCGGTCCTTTTTCTTTTTTACAAGGCTCAGCGCTTCGTTCAAGCCTAATTGCAGGACCGACCTCGTACGGGCCGGCCGGGAACCCGCTGTACCCAGGGACGTTAAGCTTTTTTTTTCTTCTTTTAATTACTGCTCCGGACAGCTCAAAAAGTACGGGCAGCTCTGGGCAGCCCCCCCCAGTACGTGATCCCACCTGGGCCTCCACCCTTTTTGCCAACTCCAGGGAAAGACCCAGAGTTCCCAAAGCCATGTCTTGGCTCCTTTCCCCTGTAAGAGGGTCTTGCTGCCGTGTGAGGGATGAGGGTGTTTTTTCCCCCGGTGCTGGTACCCTCCCCGCGGGACCCTGGTCTTCTCGTGTCTCTCTTCCTTCGGGACTCCTCTGGAGGGCATTTTTGGGCATCTTGTTTTTTACTAGTAAGGCGGGCTCGGCGGACAGGCGGCGGCTCCCGGCGGTGGTTGCTAACCGTCGGCTGTTCCACTGACTGGGTCAAGCGGTTTTCTCTAGTGGGCTTTCTCCCTGCGATTGTGAGGCGTTCCTCCAGCAGGGACCCGGTTCTTTTTCAAAGGGTATCGTTTGCTCGTGCTGATCCGTCAGGCCGCCCAGGTTGCGGTCTCTCTTTGCTGTCGTTCCGGTGATCTGGCGGCGGTTCGCGTGACGGCGAATTCTGCTTTTCTTTCAGTTACGTGGTCCTGTATTTCCGTAGCTCTTTTGATCGGCGGAACTGTCATTACTTCTTCCGCTTTCTTCAGCGTTGACAAGTCGCTGCCTCAGTTCCGTGGAGACTCTGTTTCGGTCTCATAGGGGTCGCTTACTCTCGTGCTGTGAAGTAAAGGGACCTCCGTGACCGGGCTCGCTCGGCCTATTGGCATCAAGGTTTACATTGTTCCCTAATTTCGTCATATCCTTGGCATGGCTGGGTTTAACTCATGTTTGCCCTCCTTTTTAATCCTTTTCTTGCCTTTGAGTTGATTCCAGCCCCTCTTCCTTGGTCCTCGTCTGATTCCCGTGTTTTCAGTTTGGCGTTCTCGGAATTGCTGTTCGGGTTTCGGTTTTTCTGCTGTGACCCGAGCTCAGACTCTCTCTTCCTCTTGTTGGTGTTTCGATGCCTTACATTATTATCCCGTCCCAGAACAGCGTCCCATTCGACCCCTGCCACAGCTTTTTCTTTGCCGCTTACCAGGATGCTTCACCCCAAGCCGGGGTGGAAACTCGCCCGGAGTCAAGCTCTCCTAAGTTTTTCGGAGTAAGGCCCTTTTCGCGTGCATTATTGTCCTTTTTGTGCAAACTGCTTCCCTATGGGCCAGCGATAGCGCGTCCCGCACTGGTCATTCTTACGATGTTCGGCGACGACGAGTCCGGATAGGCAGTAGCTTCCCCTTCCGTGATCCTCCTTTCTTTTCACGCTTCCCAGACGCGATTGATTCTTAGCAGATACTTTCTTGCAGTACCGACGCCGCTCTGCCCCGTGTGTGTCTTTCGCGTGTGTTTCCCCCGGTCAGTTCCTTCGCCTTCTGCCGCGCCGCACGACATTCTTTTTCCCCGGATTCCGGACAGTTGAATTCCAAGCAATGGACTGACTGGCCTCAGACGCGGCCATTCCCGGCCTACTTTTCGATTTCCGTCCCTGATGATTGCCCGTGCCGAACACAACAAAACCCCCAACCAAAACACAAAAACCTCTTAGTGTATTGCACTGTCTGAAACCGCCCGTTGTCCCATTGACAGCCGCCGGTTCCTGCCACCGTCTGGGTCGCCTCCGCCGTTTTCGGCCCGCGGCCGGCTTTTTTTGCCGTAGTTTCCCGAAACCGTAACCTCCCTTCTTTTTTTTTTCTTGCTGTCGCCTGCAGGAAGTGAGGGGAAAGTCCATACTCTCGAGTTTCTAGGTCGTTACCGCCCCTCTTTTTTTGTCAGCCACCGGCTACCGCCCTGCCCGGGCTTTCCCGCCAAGTCCCCTTTCGTGACAACCCTCTCTGGATGGGGTTGCCCCGTGGTTCCTTTGTTTTTTGACCCCTGAATTGTTTGCTGCCCCCTTCTTGGTCGACCGTACTGATTTTGCGTTTTGGCTGCCGTGACGGGGGGTTTTGGCCGACGCATGACCCTAACTGCTGACCGTTCAATGGGTTTTGAGGTGTCCCTTTGAAAGTACCGTTTGTCTGTCCCTTCCATTCTGCTCTCGTCTGTCTGGCTCCCCCTTTCCCTTCCTCGGTCTTCCTCCAGGCTCCCACTTCGCCGGACGGCCTCATTTTTCGCAACAGGACCCCGGCGCGCCTGAAGGTTTCGCTACGTCCAGCGACTGCCTTCCCCCAAAGCGCCCTTTTAAGGGCACCGCCTTCCGCCCCCGCCAGCGGCCGGCCTTTTGAGTGACCGCCGCATCTCTCGCTGCCGAGCAGGATCCCCCGTTCCCCGCGCTGAAGTTTTCGCCGCCATCATTTATGGTAAAACTCCCCCCTCAAATGCGCATGTTCTCCCCAGATGCCCCCTTTCTCGTTCGCCCTCATCCTCCCTCCATTCCAGCCGCTCGTCGTCTTGGTGATCGACCGTTATCTGCCTTGTTTTTTCCAACGCGTCACGAAGTAAGTCAAGTAACTTCCTAAACCGGATCCTCTTTGAGGTAGAAGGAGTCACACTTGTTCCCACGGACGACGCAGGTACGGCCCCCGAGTTCTTTTCCACCCTTTCATGTTGCTCGCCAACGCTCCCGTCTATCAGCTCCGGATTTCTCCCTGCCAGGCTGGCAAGAGGCTGACCGTTGGGTCCGCCCTGGAGAGCCATGTTCCTACCTCCTCTTTCTTTCTTTTTTTTGGACACTCCTCCGGCTCCTTTTTTTTATACGGGGTAGCAGAACAGCCTCCCGTGAACGAGGGCGGTTTGGTGACTGGTCGGTTCCCACGCTCCCGTTGGCAGACTTTCCCTCTACACCCTCGGTTGAACTTAGAATGTTAAGGGTTGGCCGGCGGCCAGTTTCGCCCCCGGTTTTCCCTCCCGATTCTTTTTCGCTCCATTTCAAGATCGAGATGATAGGAAGTCCCTCAAGGGTTTTGACCGCCTATTCGCGCTTGCTGAAAAGTCGGCTCTAGTTCCCCTGATCCTTTGTTTTAGGAGAGTGGCCGCGTCGGTTCCTCTGATCATGCAGCGCGTGTTTTCTCGCTGTCTCCCTGCGAGGTCAGTTTTGCGGATCGCGGCTACCCCTCTGCCTACACATTGTCCCATACTCTCGGGATTCCCGCCAAAGTTGGGATTTACATTCCCCGTTTTGAAGCGCCGACCCTTTAATTT